>OBID01000402.1_pt1 | contig 18374 bp, 16 predicted proteins | sample 1519781 | NCBI WGS metagenome assembly OBID01 (sample SAMEA3991478, study PRJEB22521) | metagenome | biome: anthropogenic terrestrial biome; feature: sewage plant; material: sludge | place: Sweden | collected 2012-09-26 | reverse complement strand
CCAAATTCATTTCTGCAGACGATAAATCTATTGATGAGTGCAGACGCTATGGGGTGAAGCTTTAGATTTCCTGTTGCCGGGTCAGCCATGACAATACCCTGAGAGGCCAGCTCCTGGATTGTGTCATTGTAACAGTCTACGCCCATGTCTATTAACTCATTGGTAGACAATTGTCCTTTGGTACAGGTATTGAGGGTATGGATCATCTTCCATTGTGCACGGTAGCTCATAATATCAGTTTTTTGGATTAAGGATTGAAGGCGGCTGTTTTAGAGAATTTCTTTCATTATAAAGATAGTGGTTATCCTATTATACCGATGACCCGGAGATTCTTCCATCCAACCGCCATTTTGTGAGTTTATACCATTAGGTGTAACCAAACCCAAAAAAGTCGGCTTAAATAAATATTGAGAAGCGTAAGGTGTTCTTTGGTTAGCTATCTATTTTTGAAAATTAGTTATAACAGATAGCCTTAAGTTTATAATCTTATTACCATACCAGGAAATGAAAAAATCCTTAATTCCCTCAATTTATTTTCTTCTGTGCGGCCTACTATTTTTCGTCGGCTGTAGAAGTACAAAAATCAATTCAAGTCGTGGTTCGGATTATATAGCACCCTATGATCATCTTACTTTGTCAGCTGACCAGGCTCCTTATCTTATGCCCTACAACAGACTGCTGGAGCCAGCCGGGCAATCAGTTCGTTTTGGCGATGGAGCTTACGAAAATCATAGCCTGGATGTGGTGATATTACCTGATGACAAAACAGTATGCGTAGAAGATCGGTACGGGATCGCTTTTTTTGAGACCTCTACTCAAAAAATGGTGTATCGATGGAGCTATGCAGACGATGCGAAGTATAGGGGTAGTATGAGCACCTATTCGGGGATCGCTTCTATTGTGTATCACGATTCTCTGTTTATTTTTTGGAGTGCCGGAGGACGACAATTAACCGGCAAGGACGGAAGTAATGCGAATTCATATGTATTTCAAGCTTATTGGGATGGCAAAAAAATAGAGATTATAAACTTATTTCCATTTAAAGCGGAGGCTCCGGCTACCATCGCATTGCCAAACCAGGTGCTGGCCAGGATAGAGGGTGAGGATCTATATTTTTATACAGTATTAAATGGAAATAATAAGGCCGTAAAAACAAGGGTGCGGGATCATAAACAAATATGGCAATCCAATACCGGGGTAGCGCCTTATGGCATAGAAATCATACAGGACAAAGTATATGTGACCAATTGGGCGGGACCAGTGCCGGATGCCGCTGATGGTCTGGAGACTGCCGGTATACCCTGGGGACAGGCCTATATCGATCCCAAAACCGGGGCGATGTCTCAAGGATCCGTCACGCTGCTGGATGCAAGTACCGGCATGGTAAAAAAACAAATTCCAGTAGGTCTACATCCAAATGCCATACTCAGCGATCCAGACAAAAACTATATCTATGTAGTCAATGGCAATAGCGATAATATCTCTGTGATAGATGTCATCACTGATGAGGTAATGGATACGATCGCTGTGGGCCTGTTCGACACCTATAGAGCATATATCGGCAGTACTCCTAATGCCCTGGCGATGACCGAAGACGGAAAAACTTTGTTTGTAACTAATGGCATGGACAATGCAGTTTGTGTCATTGACCGACACAAGGACGCCTTACAACTCAGCTATGAAATCAAAGGATATATCCCCACAGAAGCTTATCCTTCGGGCATCGTGGTGCATCAAAATACATTGATCGTCACCAACCTGGAATCTACCGGAGCCCGCGCCTTTGACCTGGTCAAAGCCCATCATCGGGATACCGTCAAAACCGTAAAAGTGTATAATGCACACCATCAACTCGCTTCTATATCCTTCATCCCCGTACCCAGTGAGGATCAATTAAAGACCCATACAGCCAATGTAAAAAAATTGAGCTTGGAATACCGGTTAGCGCTGACAGATCTGCTACCGCGGCCCGATATCGCTCCTACACCTGTGCCGGAAAGGATCGGCGAACCTTCGGTTTTTAAACATGTCTTGTATATCATCAAAGAAAACAGAACTTATGACCAGGTATTGGGGGATCTGAAAGAAGGCAGAGGCATGCCCTCTCTGTGCATATTTGGAGATACGGTCACCCCCAATCAACATAAATTGGCCAGGGACTATGTATTGATGGACAATTATCATGTGTCAGGCAAAGGATCGGCAGAAGGTCATCACTGGGCCAATGCAGCCATGGTCACTGATTATACTGAAAAAAGTGTGAGGGCCTGGTTTAGAAGTTACCCGCATGTGTTGAATGACGCCATGGTTTACAATAAAAATGGATTATTGTGGAATAATGCTTTGGATCATGGGAAATCAGTAAGAATCTATGGTGAAGCCTGCGATTTTAATTATGATAAATCAAAATACAATTGGTCGACCCTATACAATATGTGGAGTGCCGGCACCCTGAGCTCTTTTGATTTTAAGAACACGACTACCATCTCCCGTATCCGTCCGGTCTTATCTGCTACGTTTCCAGGTGGAGCGGATCTTTCCGTCACGGATCAAATGCGTGCCGATGCATTTATCAAAGAACTGGGCGAAATCGAATCTATGCCAGGAGACCAACTACCCAATCTCATGATCATGGCTTTACCCAATGACCATACAGCCGGTACCAACCCGAATTTTCCGACGCCCAGGGCTATGGTAGCTGATAATGACCTGGCAGTCGGCAGAATAGTAGAAGCCCTCACCCACAGCCGTTTTGCTGACAACACCGTGATTTTTATTTCTGAAGATGATTCGCAAGCTGGATGGGACCATATCTCTGCTTATAGGACTACCGGTTTTGTAGTGAGCGCTTATTCAAGATTAAAAAAGACAGTGGGTACGAACTACAATCAAACATCAATGGTACGTACGATAGAACAGATATTAGGATTGCCTCCGATGAATGTACTGGATGCTACTGCCTTACCTATGTTTCATTGTTTTAATGATGTGCCCAATACTTCTTATCAATACAAAGCCGTAAAAAATAATATCCCCTTGAATGAGATGAATCCTCAGAGACAAAATCTGCAGGGTGCTGCTTTAAAATGGAGCGATCGATCGGTCCAATACGCCTTCCATATTATAGATCAGGGTAAAGATGATTTATTCGCCTTCCATATTATAGATCAGGGCAAAGATGATTTATTAAACCGCATCCTCTGGTATTCTGTAAAAGGCAGTCAACCCTATCCTGCCAAATATGCCGGGGAGGCTGATGACGACGATTAATCGCTGATCATTTAAACTATCCCATTGCTGTTAGATGAATGAAAATACTTTCTAAAAAACTCCATCGAATTGCTATGAAATATCCTTTGTACTGCCTCTGCCGCCGAGATCCGATTGTAATCATTTTTGATCTCCGAAGCAGGGTCCGATAAAAAATTATGAGCATGCCTTTCAATATATTGCACGAGGTCATCCATCTCTTCGGAGGTCCAGAATAAATTGATCGGATCTATGATGCCATCATTATCTGATCCAATCGCTATACTATCCCAGGCAAATACATCATGCTGGTCCAGCAGCTGTACGATGTGCTGAATATTGTTCCATACCAATTTGGAATTGGAGTGCATTCTTTTAGTCTTTGAGCCACTATTGATGTGCACCTGACCGATATATTGTTTGGATCCGATACGCCTTTCGTCCAATTGAAGGCCAAAGATGCCCCCGCTTTTGGCGAGTTCTACGATTTCATTGTCATAAAAATTAATATCTCCTGCATACATCCTGGAGGCAGTTCCTTCCAGTCCTGGAGTATATTCGGGGTGATCCATACTGGCCAGACCATTGCAAGCGCCGTGGCTGACGATAAGGGGCAATTTTTTTAATTCATACTCTTCCGTGCATTCGTTTTTCAAAAAATCAATATACTGTTTGCGGGACAGTGGGCTCATATGTTTGATATCGATATGTATCCTGCCGCCATCCGTGTCATCCATCAGCTTCTCCATCACAGACCAGCCCATGGGGTTGATACCAGTATTCATAAACGGCTCCTGATTGGTAAACCAGTCCTGGATCCAATCTGCAAGGCTCTCGGCATGACCACAAAAATCATTGTAAAAGTGATGAGCAAACGTTATAAAAAAGGGTTTGTGGTCCCATGATTTTAACTGATCAATGTTTTGCAACACGGAAGCCAGTTGAGCAGGACGGGTACTATGCAGATTATGGGCTCCTTCGAGGGTGATGATCACATAGATGGTCTCTATACCTGTATTGGGTTCGTTGGTATTCATGAGCTCCTGGAGGTGCGCATAGTTTTTGACTAAGACATATTTGCGAGGGCTCTCCCCTCTAAAATTGATCACCGTATCATCCAGTTGTTTGTAATAGGCATATTCCCTGGTCACATCGTCGAAATAATCCGTATTGTTTTGGAGAAAATCTATTCTTTTGCGGCCGATACCGGAGACCAGGTTGGCGATGATGTCAGCTGCAGGACCGGACCCAACATGATTTAATGATACTAAGCCGCGCTCTATCGAATATAACGAAGCACAGATGATCCTCACCTGCCCATAGGCCAGGGCGCTAAAATTGCTTTGAGAAAATTTAGTCAGCTTGGTAAATTTCTGGACGATCTTGTCCAGGCCCTGTGGGGGATCATAATACCAGATTGAATTGCGCCTGCTTTTATCTTTGGAGTTTTCACCCGCGGTGCGATTAAAACTTTTACCATAAGGCTTGATCGATGGGTGGCAATGCAGATCTATATTAAATTGTGTCATGGATAGAGGTTTATAATGACTAATGTAATGAAATCAAGAAATGTCCTCTTAAAGAATCTTTGGTTTGAAAGTTATTTTATTTTGGCAAGGTATAGACTCTAAACTGCTGGTATGGAATAATGGTATAGATTCTAAAGCAGCAATGATCATTTATTTTTCATTATTGAAGTATCAGGGTCATTGGAAGTTTTTAATCTATAGTAGGCACACCAGGCTAAAAAGCTCATTTTTTCACGATCTCTTCGTATTATCCAAATTGACAGCAGCCCGCAACAATTTGGCTACAGCTTCCTCATCAATCTCTTCAGGAGACTGATAGATTTTATAAAAAATTTGTTTGTTGGTACCATGCGTCAGGTATTGATCGATATCCTCCAGCAGATGCCCATAACAGAATCCTAACAATACTCCTTTTTTAATGCCTCCCCTGGGTATACTAGCAGGCCAAACGAGGCACAGACTTTTGTTCCTGTAAAAGAAAGGTACGTTGTAGGATATTTTTTCTTTGATATCAGGTATATGTGCGCTGATGATATCACGCAGAATATCTACTATAATACGTTCATTTTCCGGCAGGAGATCGTATAGCTCTACGAGATTTTTTATTTTGAGGTTGATGGACATAACATTAAACAATTTTACTCAAGGCCTAAACTGTTTTTGTGCGACATCAGGTGCAAATCCAATTGCGGGAAAGGAATTTTAATACCGTGCTCAATAAATTTTCTATTGATGATCTTGCGGATATCACTTTTTATTTTTTCTATTGATGATCTTGCGGATATCACTTTTTATTTTTACAATTCTAAATACTTCTTCACTAAAAAACAAGACCTGAAAATCGAGAGAGGAGTTATTAAAGTCCAAAAATCGGGCTTCAATAAGGATTTTATCGGATATCTCGGGGTGTTCCAATACACTATCGACTAACACTTTTTCCACCAGGTCTATATTGCTACCGTAAGCGACGCCTACATTGATTTTAAACCGGGTTTTTCTGTTCTGATGGCTCCAGTTGATTACTTTATTGGAAGTGATCAATGAATTGGGAATGATGATGGAGATATCATCCCGGTTGAGCCCTTTGGAAGTACGAAGACCTATACCCTGAATTTTGACTATATCTCCATCTATCTCCAGGATATCATCTACTTTAATCGTCCGTTCGGATAATAAAATGATGCCGGAAATGATATCATTAAAAGTCTGTTGGAGCCCTAGGCCAATCCCTACCAACAAGGCTGCTGATCCGGCTATCAAAACAGTCACTTTGATTCCAATCGTTTCCATAGTGAGTCCAATGGCGATGACCCATACCACATATTTAATGATCTGAAAAATAGCATAGATATTACCTCTATCCAGGCCCTGCAGCGTTTGTTTCCTAAAGAGAGATTTTTTGATAATCCACAGTAGCAGCCTGGTAATCAATAAAATCAGGAAAACTGTAAGTATTGTAAACAATTTTACATGATAATCTCCAAGGCTAATGATTTCAAATTCTAAAAATCGTTTTAAGGTTTCCATTGGCAGTTGCTTTTAGGTAAAAAAAATGAAGCAAGCTTTTTATGAGCGGGGTTTGGTAAGCTTGAAATACAATATAAAAAAATTACCCTAACCCAGAAAAAATAGGAGGTTTTAATTTGTTAGTTTTCGTTTGGAGTCACGGGTACTCCGCTTGGCTGCGGCATTGATCAGCAACCAGTTTGTATTCGTGTAAACCGTAACTACAGTGCGCTAGGCTTTATCTAAAACCAGTTTTTTTGCAGCCTTCTGTGCTTTGAGTGCCAGCTCGGTGGCCAGAAAACAGTGAGCTTGTGTCATCGCAGTCTCCGTCCTGTTGATGACATCTTCTACCAAAAGTCTACCATAGGGTGTATCTACATCCTTACAATCGATATAGACGGTTTGTTTTTTATCTACGAGGTATAAGTGACTACCACTATCTGCTCTGGCGATATCTATATTCTTACGGATTTCCATAAACCCTTCTGTGCCAAGTATCGTCAACCGACCATCTCCCCAGGTTTTGAGGCCGTCAGGGGTAAACCAATCATTGCGTATATAGCCGGTGCCTTTATTTCCACGCAGGGTCATATCACCAAAATCCTCAAACTGTGGATATTGAGGGTAATGCACATTGCCTACCTGAGAGGCCAGTACCTCTGCAGAAGTAGATCCCGTGAAATATAAAAACTGGTCACACTGATGGCTGCCAATATCGCAAAGGATACCGCCAAAAAATTTTTTATCAAAAAACCAGGAAGGTCTGGAACTGAGGCTGATCCGGTGTGGCCCCAATCCTATCGTTTGTATCACCTGGCCGATAGCCCCCGCCTGCACCAATTCTCCTGCTTTGACAGTAGCCCTGTTTTCAAACCGTTCACTGTACATGATTGAATAGATCCTACCGGTTTGCGCCTGGACCTTGCGCACTTGTGCTAGTTGTTTTAAAGTGATGATACCCGGCTTATCAGACATATAATCTTTGCCATGTTGCATCACGCGTATGCCCAGGGGAGCCCGGTCGATGGGGATACCGGCGCTCAGCACCATTTGAATTGATTTGTCTTCGAGGATAGCCTCTTCACTGCTAGCGAGTTTAGCATCTGGATATCTTTTGGCAAATGCTGCCGCAAGATCTGCCTCTTTGGCATAAAAGGATACCAGCTCACCACCGCCTCGTATCAAAGCCGCAGTCTGACCATAGATATGTCCATGATTAAGACCTATGACCGAAAATTTGATTGAGGGAGGCAGTTTGCGGTGCACATACACAGGGAGCGGTTGTGCAGCAAAGGCTTGTTTGGCTACAGAGATACCTACCACTGCAGCCAGTGAGGTCTGGATAAACTTCCTTCTGTTCGTTGGTTTTTTCATATTCGTTATTAGACAATTGATATTATAATGAATAAGTAAATATAACTATAAGTTTTGATGAATAATAAGCAGACTATGCCACGTAAGTTAAGTGTCCGGTTAGCCATTTATTTTTTCCGTGATCATGTAATCTGCCAGGCGCTTTTCTCCTTAGATCAAGCTCATTCCTGAGGTGATATTTTCCAGATTTCTTCGCGAGGCTGGTATCAGACCGATTAAAAGACATGGCTTGATCATCTCCTGGATCCATAAACTACCATATCCTTTTCTCCTATGATCAGGGCGGTAGGATATCTTCTGTTTCGCTTTTTGGAAGGAGATCCCTAAATGATGGGATGGAGTATATCATTCTGCCACCAGGCCATTGTATCCGAACCTATAAAAACAAATCGGGCATCAACTCTGATGAAGGATCCACTGCATATTTGTCCAAATCTGTGATACCTTCCTCCGCAAGAATCTCTTCATCAATACAAAATCTTCCGGTGCAGGTATTTGCATTTCGCAGAAAGATATAATATGCTGTATCAGCCAGGATATCCGGTATCCGTGACATACGAATCATCTGATCACCCCCGAGCAGATTCTGTACTGCAGCTGTAGCGATCGTGGTACGAGGCCAGAGGGCATTGACTGCTATCATCCCTTTAAACTCTTCGGCCCAACCCAGTACACATAGACTCATATTCATTTTGCTGAGGGTATATGCCAGATGATTGCCATACCATTTGGGATCCAGGCTCAAAGGGGGTGACAATACCAGGATATGAGGATTGGATGATTTTTTGAGATGGGGCAGTGCATACTTCGTCGCCATAAAATTGCCACGTACATTGATATTATGCATGAGATCGTAGCGCTTCATATCTGTATTTGGGGTATCGGTGAGAGAGATAGCACTGGCATTGTTGATCAGGATATCGATACCTCCAAATGTTTCGACCGTTTTGGCTATAGCTCCTGCGACCTGGTCTTCATAGCGAATATCTACCTGCAGAGGAAGGGCCCTGCCACCGGCTGCTTCGATCTCCTCAGCTGCCGAATAGATCGTACCCGGTATTTTAGCATTTTCTTCCACTGTTTTAGCAGCGATTACGATATTGGCACCTTCGCGGGCCATACGTAAAGCGATGGCTTTGCCGATACCCCGGCTTCCACCAGTGATGAAAATGGTCTTGTTTTTAAATGTCATACTGGAAAGATACTTATATTTTCAATTTTAATACTTGCTTCACCTGCCATTCAGGGTCCGGTGGAGCAAGGGTCGAATACCCTCATGAGTATTAACTATTCAATGATATACTAACCAAGGCATTCTTTCATTTTTTCTCAAATATAAAGTATGGATCAGTTCCTTTCGGTAGCCGCCTTCATTGGTGATGATCGTGGTCATTTCTACAGGGATCTCGGCCGGAAGCGGAATTCTTATCATCTTAAATCTGCTGTCAGGGTATACGGTATAATCATAAAATAACTGGCGGTTGTCCAGCCGTGTGATAACAAAATGTAGTGTATCATTTAGCGGTAAAACATCTTGTGACAAATCAGCCTCCAGCAGCCCAATGGGGTGAATAGTAAAATTGCATTGGTGGACAAAACCATCCGGTAATTTAATGACCGGACCGGAGGGCACCACCATTTGGTCATATTCAAAATCAATGACCCCTATTCCTTCAACCAAGGTATCAAAATAATAATAAAACTTATTGATTAAGGGGAAAGCTTTGACATAAGTGATAAAACGATAGATATTGGTATCCTTCGGATAATCTATCACTAATTCAAAATCTCCTGTCCCTGAAGTAAACGTACTGTCAGACCCTAGTTTTTGTGCAATCCCCCCACAACAAGGTATCCCATAATCAGTATAAACATTGACCCTGGCAGCACCTTTGCCAGTTTCATTATTGATGATTTTACCCTTAATAATGATTTGATCAGTGGTGTCCTCCTTACTGCAACCGGCGATCGATAATGCAAAGACTACAGCCACCACGATTAAATTTAGATAAGGAGAGGCTGCAAAATTTAGAATCTTTATTAAATCATTATTTTTAGACATTTACACCTTAAAGATATTAATTTCAGGTGGCTGTATAATGACTAAATTGTTTTTAAACTTACGATACTGTAGCTCCTTGCTTTTTTTGACACTGTCAATGAGCTTATCAGGTCAATCTTATTTATTCAAAGACTTTATCGTCATAGACGGAACGGGTCACCCCGGTGAATTAAAAGATATTCGGGTCAGGGGGGATAAAATAGTCTTGATGGGCAATCTTATCCCACAAATCAACGAAAAAATCATTGAGGGGCACGGTCGACTGGTGCTTGCACCTGGATTCATCGACACCCATAGTCATCACTCACGTAACCTGGATGATACGGCGCAGTTCAGTTCGTTTCTTTGCCAGGGTATCACGACCCTGATAGTAGGTCAGGATGGATCCTCCTATTTGCCGATACAGGACTATTTCCGCGAAAGACAACAAAAAGGTCTGCCGGTAAATCTCGCCTCCTATGCTGGTCACAACACCATTAGATATGAAGTAATGGGCAATAAAGATGCCAATCGGCTTGCTACCAGGTCTGAGGTAAAGGCAATGAAAAAACTGGTCATTCGCGAGATCAAATCCGGAGCATTGGGTCTCAGCACCGGCCTCGAATATGATCCGGGTATATATTCATCCAAAGAAGAAGTCATGAGCCTGGCCCTTGCGGCAGCCCGCCTCGACGGAAGATACATCTCACACCTCAGGTCGGAAGACATCCATCTTGAATCTGCTATTGAAGAAATCATAGACATTGGTAAAAGGACGAATATGCCCGTCCAAATATCGCATCTCAAAATAGCGATGAAGTCTAAATGGGGGAAGTCTACTGACATCGTGCAGCGACTCGATCAAGCCAGGGCAGAAGGCATACAGATCACTGCTGACATCTACCCTTATGATTTTTGGTTGTCGGATTTGGGGGTTCAATTTCCTAAACGGGATTTTGACAATAAAACAAGTGCTGAATTTGCATTGCGGGAACTAACTCCACCGGAAGGCATGATCCTGTCCAGATATGATGCGCGACCTGAATGGGTGGGCAAAAGCATAGCAGACATCGCCCTCGATAGAAAAGAAGACCCTGCAGATACGTATATGTACCTGATCAAACTCGCCCACGAAGCCAAAGCGGAAGAGTCGGTTATGGGACGATCGATGACAGAATCTGACATCGTCACTTTTATGCAATGGCCCCAGGCCAATATCTGTAGTGATGGATTTGGAGGAGGCCGCCATCCTCGAGGGACCGGCAGTTTTCCCAGGGTGCTCGATCATTATGTCAAAATGCTTCAGGTTTTTCCACTAGAAGAAGCTATCCGAAAAATGACTTCATTGAGTGCAGACCATATGGGTATAGTGATGAGAGGAAAAATCAGCCATGGATATTTTGCAGACCTGGTCATCATCGACCCTGACATGGTGCGAGATCGCTCTACACTTCAAGATCCATATGCCTTGAGCGAAGGGATCGAACAAGTATATGTCAATGGCCAGTGTGTTTGGACGGAGGCCCGATATACAAATATAAATCCCGGGATAGTGATTAAGAATAAAAGATATAATTGAAGTGGGCGTTAGGAGATCTAAAATCTTCAAGATTAGCTAGAAATCCCTATTTTTGAAATAATTATAAGTAGTCGCTTTTTTAAATTTTGAAAAATGATAGCAGAAAATGAAAAAATCAAATTAAACCTTAAGAAATTGGTCAAGGAGGATCCTTTTTTTATAAGGCAATTGATAGTTGAAATAAATGAAGAAATCCTGCTCGCCAAATCTGAAAAACTTAAATCCATAATCAAGGAAGATTTTGAAAGATATGAAGAAGTTTTTAAGGCTTTGGCATAATGATATATCTAGATAAAGAAGACATTATTTTTATTAATAAAAGCACCATTGAGACACACGGAGGAAATTATCTACATCCTTACAATTTTCTACATGAAGAAAATTTAGATTATTTACTTGAAGCAATTCAAGCTGAAATGTTTGATCAGCCTATTTATCCTTTAATATCTGATAAAGCGGCGCTTTATTGTTTTAATATCATTTGCAATCATATTTTTTCCGACGGAAATAAAAGGACTGGACTGGAAGCAGCTTTAGCATTCCTTAAATTAAATGCTTATCAATTCAAAAGTGATCTCTCGAACAAAGAATTAATTTTATTTATCCTTTCAGTTGCCTCCGGCGAGATCAGTCTTGATGAATGCAGGACCTGGTTTGCTTCCAATACTATTCCATTAACTACACGCAGGAAAGGCCCGGATGAAAAGCATTGATTGGACTGTAGCTGGCAAAAAGAAAAAAATGGTCCTCCTGGTGGCGGCTCTTGTCACGATGGTGGTTAGTTTTCTTCAATACCGACTTCCTTTAAAATCATTTGACACTACCGCTCCGAGATACACTCATTATAATAATTATGTGATCTTTAAACAATCGCATTTTCATCTTTTAGAAAATCAGGACATGTATGTTTCGTATCCCGGGGAGCATCATGACCTATATAAATACAGCCCTGCATTTGCCCTGGTATTTGGTATGTTTTCGAACATGCCTGATCTGCTGGGACTCACTTTGTGGAATGTCCTTAATATTTTATTCCTGTTATGGGTATTACTCTATCGGGGAGCTCCCTGGGAGAAAAAAGCAGGGTTGTTGTTGCTTTTTATGATCCCTGAATTGGTATTGACTACCCAGCATGCCCAGTCCAATGCCTTGATGGCGGGTCTGCTTATCCTATCATTTTTGGACCTCGAATCGGATCGGAGTGGGCGGGCGGCTGTGTGGATCGTGATCGCTGCTTTTATTAAGATATACGCAGGACTTGGAGTTTTGTTGTTTTTCTTTTATCCACACAAAACCAAATACTTCCTTACTGCCGTCTCATGTTCAATCATGTTGTGCTTCTTGCCCTTGCTCGTGACCTCCAGGTCCTCCTTATGGATGCAGTACCAGGGTTGGTGGTATATGCTGAGTCATGATCATGATACTTCGTATGGCTTATCCCTGATGGGGTTGTTGAATTTAATATTTCCCAATTTTCACGCTAAATCAATGATCCAGCTGTTGGGTGTGATTCTGACCCTGGTTTGTCTGATCCCTATGCGAAAATTTCAATCCTTGTCATTGCGCACTTCTTACCTCAGTTTATTGTTATTGACGCTTATAATATTTAATCACAAAAGCGAGTCGGCGACTTTTATTGTTGCAATAGTTGGTATTGGAATCTGGTATTTTTCAAAGAATCAGGTGACGACCTTAGACACGCTAATATTGATATTTTCCTTGGTGTTTGCAGAATTAAGTACTTCAGATATTTTTCCAGCCTTTATCCGAAAGGTATATTTCGTACCCTATCATGTGAAGGTATGGCCGGTGATTTTAGTTTACGGGATTATTTTTGCAGAATTGATGAGGGTGGGAATGTCGTTTAAGAAAGGGGATAAAAATTCATACTAGTTCTCTTGATTACCTGAGTACCTTATCAAAAGACCTCCAGGCTTCCACACACAATCCATCGATCTCGGCCCAATCTTTTTCGGTGATATGCGTCCCTTTATTATCCCGCATGACCATAGCTCTTACTCGTTGATCAGCATAAGTACCAAATCTATTGGCGGGTATATGGTACATCGTCTCCGCTGCACTACCCAGCAGTATTTTCCAATCTTCTGTGTTGTATTTTTCCGGTTCGCGGCGTATGATCCACCACTCCAGTTCCGTTTTGGCCAGGGTCTCATAATCAAAGGGGGTATCGCTGATATTTTGGAGCGCTTTAAAATAACGGATCAGGTATGGCAGTGCTTTTAGATATTCTTCGCGATTCGTACCCTTTTTGAAAACAAATGCTGCCTTTCCTGAATAATAGGCCATGAGATAAGATCTTACTACTGGTGCATGAAATTGTGATCGGATCAATTCACCCAATTGCAAAAACAGTTTGACTGATCTCTTTTCATAATAAGATCGCCACATCGCGGCATCTAAGTGACCTACTAGTACCGGATCAAACTTTTTAAAATCTCGTTTGATGGGCATAAAGAGGTCTAATCCAAGACCGATCAAAAGTATCAGAAGTGTTCCCTGTAAAATATATTTTTTGATCATGACTATAAAAAATCAGGCTTCAAATTTAAGGAAGGAGGGGTGAACACTATTTACCCATCAAATACTTTTTAGGAGTCACTCCGTATTGTTTTTTAAATGCGGTAATAAAGTGACTGGGGTTGGAATAACCAAGATCATAGGCCACTTCATTGACCTGGAGGTTTTCCACATCCATGAGTTTACGAGCAACTTCCATTTTTTTGGCCAGTGCATAGCCATAGATAGTATTGCCATACAGTTCTTTAAATCCGGATTTTAGCTGATACTCGGGTATGCTTACTTTGCGGGCCAGTTCGGCGATGGTAGGTGGATTTTTGAGTTCAGTGATTAGGATTTCTTTTGCTTCTTTAATTTTCTTCAGTATGTTTTCATCATTGAGAAAAGGACAGGAAGTATTATCAGCCTCTTTGTCGGAAAAATACAGGCTCACCACTTCCAGGAACTTGCCATAATAATAGGTATGCTCGATGGTCTTATTGATTTGGATTTTATATAAAGGCAATAAAGTAAGCAAGATAGACTGATGCATGGGCTTGTCCTGATAGATCTTTTGCTGGATGTGATCGCTGCTGAGTATGGGAAGATCTTCAGTGGTGAAAAGTTTGTGTAGTTTTTCGAGGGGAATAAATAAAGTGATGAGCTTGGTATTTGGAGTGATTTCAATCTGAAAATTGTGTTCCTGCAAAGGATTAAATAAAAAGGTGATGTTTTCTGAGTCTATACTTCGAATATAAGGTCCAAAATGGAGTCTGGTGGTGCCTTCGAGGCCAAAAAAGAATTGAATACGATCTTTCCTGAGCTGAGCATCCAATAAGATTGGTTGGTCACCCTGGTTTTCATATCTGTCAAAAGATATACCCTGATCCTGAAACAAGTTGACATGATGGGAAAGGAAAAGACTGGATGAGGAAAAATTTGACATGATTAAGGCTGTTTTAATTCAAAAATAGGAATAGGATAAACTAAATAACGAATCAGATAAATAGTGAATAACTGTGAAGAGGCACTTTTTGTTGTTTAAAGGTACTTTTTTATCATAGGCTACAATTAAATTAATAATGAAAGTGAAAATATATTCACAATTAATTGACAGTTAGTAGCATACACACTGATATATATCAGACAAGATTTAGCGTTTACGGGCATTCTTTTGCCGTGCAAGGGTATTTAATGGATGAAACACATCACACCTTTGTACTTCAGGATGAGATTTTTCCTTACAATAACCTTTTATTTTGTGATGGCCTTATCGGGTTATGCGCAATCTGACACCTTACTTGAAAAGGAAATAGATCCCATATTTATCACTGCCCATAGGGATGGGCGCAAACTCTCCAGTCTCTCTACTTCAGCAGTGTTTGTGTCTCAAAATCAAATCAATATGATTGGGGCCAACAGGGTACAACACCAATAGGGTTCAACAAGTCCTGTCCGAGCAAAATGGCATTCAGATCGTGCCACAGGTGAATGGTCTTGGATCGGGGATCCAGCTGCAAGGATTCAATCCGGATTATACCCTGATCTTATTGGACGGGGAGCCTTTGGTAGGTCGTAATACCGGACTCTTGGATCTCAACCGACTCTCCCTAAATGCTATCAAACAAATAGAAATCGTCAAGGGCCCCAGCAGCAGCCTCTACGGATCAGAAGCCCTGGCAGGTGTAGTCAATATCATAACCGAGCGCACTGAGCAGGACCATTTAAAGATCAACCTCAAATTAGCCAATAATCGTACCAGCGATATCAATGCCACCGGTGGCTGGACCAATAAATCTACTGATGGCCTGGTACAAGTATCCCGTTACGCTACTGACGGTTATGACCTTAGTCCTGCTTCGTTTGGCAAAACCGTATCTCCCCATCAACAGTGGTCGGGCTTTTCAAAATTTAATGCCAACCTCGGACACCACGAGCTCAGTCTCAGTGGTAGATATTTTGAAGAACATCAGCAAAGTGAATACCTGGTCAACGAAATAGCCACCCGCGGCAAGGGACTCATCAATGACTGGATGATCAATCCGGTATGGAAATACAAAATCACTCCTCGGTTGCACAGCACCTTGCGCACCTATTATACACAGTATAGCGCTGTCGCAGATTACCTCAAAGACAAGACCAACGAACAAATCAGTTCAGATGATTTTCACCAATCATTTACCAGAGTAGAGTGGAACCCCAAATATTTAATATCCGAAAAACAGACATTGCTGGCTGGTGCAGGATGGGTCAAAGAACAAGTCAAAACGATCCGTTACGGTTCAGCGGATCCACAACACCAATATACTTCCTATGCTTTTGCGCAGTATACTTTTAAGCCCATGGATCTTAAAGAAGTCAACCTGGGCCTCCGCTATGATCAGAACAATGTCTATGGTGGCCAGTTAAGTCCCAAGATTTCCTTTACTACTCCCATTAGAAAAAATATCACCTGGAATGGATCACTTGGACTTGGATTTAAAGCTCCGGATTTCAGACAGCTTTATCTCGATTTTAATAATGCAGCAGGCGGTGGATATAGTGTCTTGGGCAGGGAAGTGCTAACATCAAAACTGGCATTCTTGCAACAACAGGGGCAGATCGCAGGATATTTAAAAGACATATCCAATGAGGGCCCGATCAAACCAGAAAGATCGCTGTCAGTCAATACTGGTGTTCATATCAACGCCAGTCCGGATACCAAAGCAGACCTCGGGATCTATTACCACAATGTATCCCAACTTATAGAGACAGAGCCTGTCGCACAATTTATCAACGGAAGCAATGTGTTCAGCTATTTTAATATCAATAAAGTCAGGATAGAAGGTGCTGAAGCCAATATCACTCATCGCATCAATACAGCTTTGAATATATGCATGGGTTATCAATTATTATATGCACTGGATCTACACCAGTTAGAATTATTAAAAGCCGGGCTAAAATTTAGAAGAGACCCTGTGACGCTGTCGAGTGTACGAATGAAAAGTGAAAAGGAGCGATTATTTTGGTCTATCCAACCGCAGCCGGCACTCAGCTCAGTTCAAAATAAATTATCAATCTGAAAAATCTCCTTTTACCGGATCCTTGCGCATCATTTATCGAAGTAAATCTGGTCTCGGCAGCAATTCCGGTGTAGTACAGGGAGGAGAAGTATTTATCTCTGAGCGAAGCGGCAATGATGTACTCGATCGTTATGATGCATTTATCAAAGGATACGCTTTGACCAATATAAATATCGGATGGAATGGATTAAAACCGCTGCAGATACAAATCGGAACAGACAACGTATTTAATAAAACGATACCTAATGCGTTGCCCGGTCTGTCAGGAAGAATCGTGTATCTAAATCTTAATTATACTTTTAAAAGGAATGGGCAATAGGGAATGGGCAATTGGCCTCCAGAAATTTCTTACCGAAGTTTCGGGAGACTCCCTTTAGGGTTGGGGTTGTGCGGTCGATTGAATGAATAAATGAATAGGAATAAAATAAAAGGCAATATGCAATAAACAATACATAACAATAACCAATAATTTATGAAACGATTTCTTTTAATTTCCTTGCTGATCAATAGCTTGTTATTCTCATTTTGCAAAAAGGATGAAACTGGTGGAACAGTCGCGCCTATAGCTCAAACCATCACCAGTCTGCCTGCTGATCCGGGTACCGGAGTAGATCCAAGCAATGGTCAGCCGATAGGGACTACAGGAAAATACACTTTATTCAATTTTGCTACTGCCACTGTAGTAGCCAACACAGACAGTGCAACCAACAAATGGGATATTGGATTCAAAGGCACAGCCATCATATTTAATAGCGGTATCAGCGGTCCTGGCAATGCAGGAGTGATCATTCAGGATGGTATTCTCGATGATATCACTACAGCACCTACCATCGGCTACCTCCAGGACAATGCCACCAGCCTGGCTATCCCTGTGGGATCAGGCAAAGGATGGTATACGTATGATGGCCAGGCGATGGTCCTTCGCCCCACCGCAGGCAAAATCCTTTTGGTTCGCACGGCAGACAACAAATATGCCAAGATGGAAATCATCAGCTATTATAAAGATGCTCCTGCCAATCCAACATTTATGATACCGGCCAGGTATTTTACTTTCAGGTATTTTTATCAGGGGGATGGGAGTACGGTATTAAAATAAGGGTAAATAAGATTTCAAGATCATCGGGAGAGGGTGTTTTCTCAACCTCCTTTTGCCTTTTGGACAAATGCATGACCATACGTATCTTGTGTAATGCTTTTGCTAAAGTATCATTTATTCCAGGGCTTTTTGATCAGGTCGAAGCGTTTAGGATCCTGTGAACGGCAATATCAAATGGGAATTTAAGTTACAGTCCCTTCCCTGGTCAGGACTTTTATCTACTGCAGGCGGCTTGGTATTTGGAGGGTCTGTCGAAGGCAATTTTTATGCCTTGGATGCTGACACCGGTCAATCCAAATGGCAGTTTCAGACCTGAGGACAAATGGTATCAAATCCGATGTCTTACAGCCTGGATGGACAGCAACAGATAGTTATTGCTGCGGGTAATAGTTTGATTGTGTTTGGGTTGAAGTAGGAGGCT
>OBID01000398.1_pt1 | contig 18437 bp, 18 predicted proteins | sample 1519781 | NCBI WGS metagenome assembly OBID01 (sample SAMEA3991478, study PRJEB22521) | metagenome | biome: anthropogenic terrestrial biome; feature: sewage plant; material: sludge | place: Sweden | collected 2012-09-26 | reverse complement strand
CGCGAGGAAGGCCTGGTCATGTGTGCGACCATCGCCTTCGGCATGGGCATCGACAAACCCGACGTCCGTTTCGTCGCCCACCTCGACCTGCCGAAAAGCATCGAAGCCTACTATCAGGAAACCGGCCGTGCCGGCCGCGACGGCGAACCTGCCGAGGCGTGGATGGCCTACGGCATGCAGGACGTCGCCCTGCAACATGCGCGCATCGCCGAATCGGGCGCCGGCGAAGGCCAGAAGATCCTTGAATCGCAACGCCTGACCGCCCTGCTCTCCTACTGCGAAGCGCCGCGCTGTCGGCGTCAGGTACTGCTCAATTATTTCGCCGAGGAACGCGAGCCCTGCGGCAACTGCGATGTCTGCATCGAGCCGCCGGAATTGTGGGATGGCACGCAGGCAGCGCAGAAGGCGCTGTCCGCCATCTTCCGCACCGGCATGCGCTTCGGCGTCACCCACCTGACCGATGTCCTGCGCGGCAAAGCAACCGACAAGATCAAGCAGTGGAACCACGACCAGCTACCCACCTTCGGCGTCGGCGGCGACCTGGACGACCATGGCTGGAAGAGTGTCTTCCGCCAGCTAGCCGCAGCCGGGCTGGTGCATGTCGACATGGCCGAACACGGCGCGCTGCAACTGACCGACGCTGCCCGTGAAGTGCTCAAAGGCCAGCGCACCGTGCAATTGCGCCGGCCTGCCAAGCGCAAGGCCACCTCATCGTCTTCTTCGCGAAGCAGCACGGTCGTTCACAGCGAGCTGTCCTCGGCCGACGAGGTGCTGTTCCAGTTGCTGCGCAGCTGGCGCAGCGATACGGCCAAGGAACAGGCGGTGCCCGCCTACGTCATTCTGCACGACAAGACCCTGCGCGAGCTGGCCGAAGTCCGCCCGACCAGCCACGGCATGCTGGCCGGCATCACCGGCATGGGCAGCGCCAAGATCGAGCACTACGGCGCGGAATTGCTCGATCTGATCCGCAATGAGGGCTGACGTGGAACAACGCAAGCTGCTGAACGCCACGTTGGCTGCCATCGTCATCGCGGCGCTCGTCGCTTCCGGCATCGCCCCCTTCGACCGGGCGACGTGGTTCATGGAAGTGGCCCCCGTGCTGATCGCACTGCCGATCATGGTCGCGACGCGCAAAAATTATCCGCTGACGACGCTGCTCACCGTGCTGATCGCTGCCCACGCACTGGTCCTGATCGGTGGCGGTGCCTACACCTACGCCCGTGTACCGCTCGGTTTCTGGATGCAGGATGTGCTCGGCACGGTGCGCAATCCTTACGACAAGATCGGCCATTTCATGCAGGGCTTCGTCCCGGCCATGGTGGCGCGGGAAATCCTGATCCGCGGCGCTTACGTCGTCGGGCGCCGGATGACCGGATTTGTCTGCATCTGCATCGCCATGGCGATCAGTGCCAGCTACGAACTCATCGAATGGGCAGCAGCGCTGGCCATGGGCCAGGGCGCCGACGAATTCCTCGGCACCCAGGGCGACCAGTGGGATACACAGTCGGACATGTTCATGGCGCTGATCGGCTCGAGCACGGCCATTGCGCTGCTTTCCGGCTGGCATGACCGCCAGCTCAAACGCCTGGATTCAAAATAGGGCTTTTTTCCCGGTCGACCGCAGAAGCCCCGGCCAGGTGCCCATCAGCAGCTACATCCCGAGCGATTTCAGAAAATCGTCCTGCTCGCTGGCATCGCCATCCTTCGCCGGCGAGGCCGCAGCATTCACTGAATTGGCCTGCTCGATCAGGGAATCAGGATCACATTCCTCGCTCTCGAAATCGTTGAGCTTGATGAACTCGGTACGATCGATCGCCAGTTCGAGATAAAAGATGTTGTTGCGGCCGGTGAAGAACGTCACGCGACGCGCTTCCGGCTTGTCGAGATTGGTATCGACACTGAGCATGACCTGCTTGGTCAGCGCCAGCATCTTCGGCTGGTTCTGCGTGATGTGCGTCTGCAGTTCACGCGCCACCTTGCCGGTAAAATCGCCGACGATCTGGTTCATGAGCTCGCCCATGACATTCGACACCTCGTCCGAAGTATGCGAACTGGCCAGTTCATCCTTGGCCATGCCCATGCTCAGCATGTAGCTCTCGTAGAGCTCCATCGCTGCCGCAGCTGAAAAATTGGTCACCACCAGCCCCGAAAAGCCGCCATCGAACAGCACGAAACAGCCAATGTCCGGCTTCAGGCAGGTCTTGGTGATGCGCTGGACCATGCCGGAATAGTGAATCTGGCTCTGGGTGGCGATGGTCAGCACCTTGGTCACTGAATTACACAGGCTGCGCAAGATATCTTCGGTGCCGTAGATGACGGGACTATCGTGGTGGCTCATGGTTTTTTGTCTTCAGCGAGGAGAAAGGGTGAATACAGCATGAACGCGACCTTAAGCTGACAAATTGCTCAGCGCAAATGCTGCTCGGCTACGGCGGACAATTCGACCGACAGCGTACCAGTGGCGATGGCGCGGCGCATCGACTCCTTCGCCTCTGCAAGGCGCCCATCGGCCTCCTGGGCCAACCCCAGCCCCAGCCACCACCGGCCTTCGTTGGGAGCAAGGCGGGTCGCCCGCTGGTAGTGCGTTACAGCGGCGCGATTGGCGCTCTGGCGTGACTTGAGATGCCCCTGAAAGCCGGCATAGTCGGCGCTGGCTTCGGCATAAACCTGCGAACGGGCCAACGTCCGGTCAGCTGCTGCCAGATCATGCTGTTCCAGTTGCAGGCGGGCCAGCGACATCGCCCATCCGGTCTGTGCCGGCTGGTGTTCCAGTCCTTCCTGCAGAACCGTCATTGCCTCTTCTATCTTGCGCATTTCCAGCAACTGGCGGAGCAACAACTGGCGCACGGGAACATAGCCAGGGTCCTGTTTCAAGGCGGCACGCAGCCCCTCGATGGCCTCCGCGCTACGCCCGGCGGCCAGGGCGTTTTCTGCCCTTCGATACTCGGCATCGGCGCGGTCACGCGGGGTAGCCAGCACAATGCTTTTCTCGATTTTTACCGGGCCGGCCGGTGCAGCCGGTGCCGTTGTTACGGCCGGAGCCGGGGCCATCGGCGCGTCAGGCTTCACCACAGTTGGCGGCGAAGCGGGCACGATGGGGTCGGGCACCGCCAGGATTGGCGCCGCCGGCAAAGGCAGAACAGCCAGATTCGGCGCCAGGCGCAACTCGTTTTCCGGCACGGGCTTCTCTTCAGCCGAGACAACCGGGAGCGGCGGTGGCGCCGGCACGGCAACCGGGGCAGGCGGTGCCACCGGCGTCGCGTCGGGAGCCATGCCGAGCAGAGGCAGCAACTGGCCGTTGGCATGCATGAAGGCTGCAAGCAGCGCCGGTACTGCAACCAGCAGCAATGGCATCAGCCAGCGCCCGGCACCAGCGGGGGCCGCGGGCAGAGAACGGATCTCACGTTGCAGGTTTTGCCGGGCAGGATCGTCGGGGCGCTTGGCCTCGATGTTGCGCAGCATGTCGTTGATCAGGCTCATCTCACCACCATCCGGCCGAAGCCGCACCCTCGGTATCTGCTGCAGCACGGCGAACGTGACCGGGGCGAACGGCGTGCTTGCCCTCGCCAAAAACAGCGAGCAGCGACTTGTGGGCCAGTATGTTCAGCAGGCGTGGCGTGCCCCGGCTGGCCTTGTGCAGGCAGCGCACGGCGCTCGATCCGAAAACATCTTCGCCACGATAACCGGCAACGCGCAGGCGATGCGCCAGATAATTCGCCACCTCTTCTCGCGCCAGCCCGCCGATCCGGTAATGAAAGGCGATACGTTGGAGCAACTGGCGAACCGACGGCTCGGCCAGCTTGCGGTCCAGTTCCGGCTGGCCAAAGAGGACAATCTGCAGCAGCTTGCGTTTCTCGGTTTCCAGATTGGACAGCAGGCGCAGCGATTCAAGCGTTTCCAACGGCATGGCCTGCGCCTCATCGATGCAGACAACAACCTGGCGATCCGCAGCAGCATGCTCGAGCAGCGCCCGGTTGATGCTCTGCAGCAGGTGATAGTCGTCGCTCTCGGCGCTCACAGTAAGGCCAAGCTCCTCGGCCAGCGCCAGCTGCAGGGTACGGGGTGCCAAAAACGGGTTGGGCAGATAGGCGGAAACACTGCCTTCGGGCAGGGCCTGCAACAGGCGGCGGCAGAGCAATGTCTTGCCGGTGCCGACCTCGCCTGTGATTTTGATGAAGCCCTCGCCGCTGCCCAGCGCCACCAACAATGTATTGAGCGCCTCCTGATGGCTGCGCGTGATGACCGTGTAGCTGGTATCCGGCGTGATGCCGAAGGGCAGTTCGCTCAGGCCGAAATGGTCTAGATACAAGGCTGCCCGTTACCGATTATTGCCATTCGAGATGGCGCTGCTGACGGGGATCGAGGCCTTGAACGCGTTCCTGCGCCTCGGCCGAGGCATTGCGCCACGAATTTTCGTCGCGAATGATGGTTGACCGCATCAAAATGACCAGTTCACGCTTGTTGTTAGAGACACTTTTTTGACCGAACAGCGCCCCCACGCCCGGTAGGCCGCTAACACCCGGCAGGCCATAACGGCTGGTGTTCTGCTCCTGCTTCATCAGCCCCCCGATGGCGACGATGCTGCCATCCTGGACACGGACGATGCTGTCAGTTTCATTGATGGTGCTGGACGCCAGCGGAAGTGTAAAAGTACCGAGGTCGCCGAGATTAACGTTCTTGGTTTTTTCCTCAACCACGCTCACTGACGGATGGACGTGCAGGAGGATGTTGCCCTCGTCATCGATCTGCGGCGTCACATCGAGCGCGATACCGGAGAAGAAGGGCTGCAGTGTGATGTTGGGCGTCACCACATTGCCACTGGCGCTCGTCGTCGTGTTGGTGCTGATACCGGTCACGAAGAAATCGTCCGTACCCACCTTGAGCACGGCCTTCTGGTTGTTGGTCGTCGCGATGCGGGGGCTGGACAGCACCTGCACGTCGCCCTGCCCTTCGAGGAAGGAAAGGAGGGCGGCAAAATTCTGTGACTGGAAGGCCAGGCCGAAAAATCCGCGGCCAGCCGAACTCGTATCAATCGAACCGTTCGCCCCGGGTACTGCACCAACCACTGTGCCCGCGGCAATGCCAGTCGCTGATCCGCCCAGCGTAGCCGAGCCACTCAAGGTCGCACCCGGCGCCAGCGTGCCAAAGGCCACCTTGCCGCCCAGCAGGCCACCAAACTTGCTCCAGTTGATACCGGTCTGGTACGAATCATTGAGTGATACTTCAATGATCTTGGCCTCCAGCATGACCTGGCGCTCAACTACCAACTGGGTAGCCTTCAGATACTCGGCCACCGAGCGCAATTCGACGGGCGATGCCTTGACCAGCACCACACCAGAGCCCGCATTGACGATAACGTTGCGCCCTTCCTGGTTGCCGACAATGGAATTGAGCGCCGAGGCGAGATCCTTCCAGAAATCGTAATCCGAGGTAGTTTGCACGCGTGCGCTGTCATTCGTCCGCTGCGACTGCGAACCCGTCGTTCCCGCCGGAATGCTTCCTGCTCCGCTGGATGCACCGCTGGTCGTCGTCGGCGTAGAGGTGGTTGGCGAGCTGCCGGTCACACGCATGTCGCTCATGCCCTGACGACGATTGGCCAGATAGTTGATCTTGAAAATGCGCGTCTGGATGGAATTGGGCTGCACGTAAATCCGGGTGCCCTGAATCCGGTAGTCGTAGCCATAAACTTCGCGCAGGGTTTCGAGCGCCTCGCGCACAGTCGTGCTTTTCAGATTGAGACTGACCGTTCCCGTCAGCTCCGGTGGAAACAGCATGCTGTAAGGCGTTCCCGAAACCAGTGCGTTCAAAACCTGCGCCACCGGCGCATTGTTCACCGCCAGATTGAAGCGCGGCTCCGGCTTGGCTGCCATTGGCTGATCAAGCTGCAACGGCGGCACCATAGCCTGGCCAACAACGTCGCCCTGTGGACGCGTTGCCTTGCTGGCGGCAGCCGCCCCCAGTTCCTTGTCGGCCCGCTCGAAGGCATCGCCGCGGCGCGCATGCTGGTTGCTGCACGCGCTGAGCAACAGTGCCGACAGTCCGATTATCAATATCTTGCTCATGGCAGACCCTTCACTGGCACGGATGTCCCCGATTTTCGGGGCTTGGGCGTTTCAATCATCTGTTTTTCAACGTCGGGAGTCAGGTAAAGATGCGTCACCCCATCCGCCCCCTGCAATACGGCTTCACGTTCATTCAGGCGAATCAGCGTCGCCCCGCCAACGCGGCCGCCCAGGGCTACGGTCTTGCCGCCGATCACGGCCACCGGCCGGCCACCTTGTGGCATCAGTACCGACTGCAGACGCAAGCCTCCGCCTGCTTCCCCGGTAGCAGATCGAGCACTGTCGTCGACCGGCGCCAGCCAGGCCGCAGGCGGGCGCGTCGGATCTGCCTGCTGCGCGAAAGCCGGCGCAGTGCCAACAAGGAGAAGCAGCGCAATGAGCCTCATAGGGTCAACCATGCCTTGTCCGAACTCAGGGTATAGACGGTCAGGCTCATTTCAGACCGCGGGAATTCAATCACGCGATAGCTCAATTGACCCCAAAGCAAGCGCTGCGGTAGTTTTTCCAACTGGGCCAGATAGGCCTGGAGCTGGCCGAAGCTACCTTCGACGCGAATTTCAACGCCATGCCGATAGAGATCGAAGGAACGCTCAACCGGCTTGCCATCGGCTTCCTTGGTCGCCTCCTTCTCACGCAACACACCTTGCGGCGCAAGGGTCTTGAGGCTGACGAGGCGCAAACCAGAGTTGCGCATGAGCAGACCTTCGAGCAATGCATTCATGTCCTCGGGGCGAACCAGCGCAGAACCAACTTGCTGCAACTGCGCATCCATCTGCTCCCGTTGCGCGACCAGAGTTGCCAGTTCAGCCTTCCGGCCTGCATCGGGATCGATGCTCAACTCGTGCTGCAAGCTGGCAACCTGCGTTTGCATGGCAGCGAGCGCCCCGTTCTGCGTCGCAATTCCATTCTGCATCGCCTTGGCGCGGCTCCATTGCGGATCGACAAACAGGGCGTTGCCAATCAACAACGGGCCAAGGACCAGCGCCAGGGCAACCAGCAAACGCTCACGGCGTGACAGCGCCGCATACTTGTGGCTCAGCTGGCTCCACTGCTTGGCCAATGCGTTCATCGCACCTTCTCCTGGCCGACGACCTGCGCGGTGCGCAGCGCGAACTCGGTATATCGCGCCGGCACACGAGCCTTGTCGACTGACGACGCATCAGTACGCTTCTCGTCAGCCGGATCAACGCTCTTCATGTCCAGCGCAGCAAAGCGACGGCCGGCAAATGCCGGCTCGTTGTTGAGACGGTTGATGTAGGTTGGCAGCAGCGCCGGATCAAGCAGTCGGCCGCGAATCTCGATTTCCTTGTCGGCGAAGCCAAAACCAACCAGCCAGACGCCATTGACGGTCTGCCGGGAAAAACCCTGCAGCAAACCGGAATAGGCGCTGCCCTGCGTCACGTCGCCCTGGGCAATGACAGCCAGCACTTCCTGGCGCTGGGTAAGCGCCAGCCGCGCTGCCGTAATCTGACGATCAAGCGAGGTATCGCCCTGACGTGCGGCAAGGGACTGGCCCAGCGCCTGCACCTGCTGCTGCGCGGCCGTGAGCTGGCTCTTGATTTCGGCCTCGGCGGCCCTGAGACTCACCGCGCGCGTTTGACCCAGAATGGCCATCAGACTGATCAGCGCCAGCCCGACCAGCGCCGCGCCGGCAACCACCGGCAAACCCAGCCAATCGAAGCGCGGCCGCAAGGCTGGCAGCAGGAGGTTTATCTGCTGACTCATGCGTCTCCCCTCAATGCGGCACCGATGGCCAGCAGGCTCTGCCCCTGACGTTCGGCCGAGCGCAGCTCAGGCAACCCGGCAAAATCAGCCACGGCCGCCAGATCAGCAGCCTGCACGGGCAGATAGAGGTTCTCAATGAGTGCCGCAACCGTGCCGGCACAATCGAATTCGGACGCAACGAGCAGACGCGACACCGAGATGAACCCGTACTGCCGGTCGAAGTTGTCCAGCGTGCGCTGAAGCTCCAGCGCCAGACGCTCCAGCATTTGCCGGCGCCGCTCTTCATCTGCCTTGGCCAGGGCATCCGTATCGATCTCAATACGCCGCGACAGGAACAGTTCGCCGCGACAGGTGATGGTCAGCAAACCATCGCCCTGAGTCAGCGCCAGAAAGGCCAGACCGCGATTTTCTTCCTCGAAAAGCACGGCGATATTGCGCACGGCCATTTCGGGAATATCGATGGCTTCAAGCGGAATTTTCTTTTCGTGAAACAGCGCCATGCGCTCGCCCACGACCGATGCCGGCGAGACGACCGCAAAAACGTTAGCCTGACGCCCGCCTTCGGTGGGAATGTCGGCGACGTCAATGGCCGCATCATCGACTGGAAAATCCACCACATCCTTGAGACGCCAGCGCAGGGCCTGTACCCGCTCTTCGGCAGGGACGGCAGGTGAGTCAAGCTGAACCATCCGGTAGTCGTTCTCACCCAGCAGAATGGCGCAGCGGTAGCGCTTTAGCCCACGACTCTGAGCAAGACGGGACAAGGCATCGGATTCGCTCCTTTCAATGCGGAACGACTCGCAGAGCTTGATTTCAGGACGCTTGCCAGCCGCACGAATGACATGAGCAAGGTCAATGCGGTCGCCATGCCGGACCACCGACATCCACCCTGCATCAAACTTCACGCCCAGTTTCGGCCACATTGTCCCTACACCTTAAGTTTTTTCAGAAGGATATCCAGTAACGCATTATTTTTCAAGGGCTTTTTAACTCAGTACCGCTCGCGAAAATAGATCACTGGAGAACGTGGACCGCAGGCCCCAAAACAAGCACGCGCCGAGGGGGCCGACAGAGTCAGCCATGTGTTCGCGCCGCGTAGAATGGTGCCCGAGATATCGACCAGGCCAGCATTTCCGGCGCCTGGCGCTGACATGCTCAAGCGAGCCACACCTGCCGATGCTGGCGTGGCCAGGGTTGCCGTCGTAATTGCTTTCAGTGTGTTGGTCAGTCCCGTATTGGCGTTGCTAGGTGTCTGCAATGCCGTGCAGCTATCCGAGGTGTTCGTGGTCCAACCACTGGCACTCCAGTATTGCGTCCTGACCGGCACAAGGAGGGGCAGCAGTTCGCTGCCATAGGCATTGTTCAACCATAGGCGGCCGCTGCGCACCGCGCTGCTTCCCTCAACGGTTACTGCCGGCGCCGTCCGCAACGAGGTCACACTGTCGGTATCGGTAGCCCGTACCCGCACCGCGTTCGGCACGGTCGCTGCTGATGCGAAAGTGTAGGCTGGGGTGGCGGACGTGGCAGCGCCATTGGAAAAACTGGTCGCAGCAATCAGATTCGAATTGAGAACGAAGGCTCCCGGCCCCGGGTTGGCAGCAGTATCGGCGGAATTGCGGGCAGAAAGCGTCACCGCCTTGGCAAAACTGGCACCGTGGTAGTTCATTGTCGTGCCGCCGCTTGTATTCCGGGCGGTGACCGTGACGCTGAACGGCTGGCCGGAATAGGTGAACGCCCCTGTGCTACAGGCTTGGGTGACTGCGGTATCGAAATGATCGGGCACGAAGCGCCCGAAGTGGTTGCTTGCTGCGGCATTCCCGAACTTGCAACCCACCTTCCCCGCACCATCGGGTGTATTCGAGAAATCGTTCGGTGCCGTATTGACGCAGACAGTATCCGAAGCATCCTGATAGGCGCTAGTGAAGCTGGCGTCAAACACCCCTTGCGGCTGGAAACGGAAGTATCCGACCTCGCCATAGGTGAAAGCAGAGCCACTTGCGCCGTTGCCGGTCGTGGTGCTTGCCGCCGCCGTGAAGGCCCCGGTCAGGGTACCGATTTGCACCGGCATGCCTAGCCACTCGATGAGCGTGGGTGCTACACCGGGAACACCGTCGTAGCCTGGCGTAGAGGTATCCGCGGTCAAAGCAAACGCGGCCCCGGCCTTGACTGTCGGTGTTGCCGTGGCACTGGTGCCAGCACTATCGGCGTTGGCATTGCTCGAGGTGACCGCTGTAAAGGCCGCCGGCCGTATCGCGAAACGATCATTGGAGCAGAGCGTGCCGCCCGCCCCCTGATTGAAGCGCACCCAGACATTCTTGTAGGCCCGGGTGTTTTGCCCGGCCGGCACGGTATAGGTGGTGGCCGTGGCCGGGCGGCCCGAGGCGAAGGTGATTGTCTGGGCGCTGACGCCACTCACGGTTGTCGGCGACGTTGTCGGGCAACGCGTCGCGTCAATCGCGGTCCCGCTGCTGCTGACCAGGTCGACGCTGACCGGATTGCCAGACCCGCTGTTGAACGCTGTGTCAACCGTCTTCGGCGTTCCTTTGAGCGCCACGAGGTCAAAGCTCATCGCCTGACCGGCCACCTTGGTATAGAGGCGATTGCCAGTTGCCCCACAGCGCGCCGGAGTGCCCGTCAAGTTGCTGCAAGCGTCGAGATCCGACGCAAAACAGCCGATATCGGGCAGCGTCAGCGAACAAGTTGCGCTGCTGCCGTTCCAGCACTTCACGCCATTGAGCGGAACCGAACTCAGACCGCTGGCTCCGAGCGTGATGGTTCCGCCGGGTGAAGCCGGTTGAGCCGTCACGATTGTCGTTGGCGTACCGGCCGTAATCGTGAATCCGGTTGGTGTCCAGGTTACCCCGCCACCACCACTGGCAGTCATCGTCCCGGTGAGATTGGCGTTCACTTCACTTCCCGCTGGGCAAGGAACCGTACTGGAGGTACAGCCCAAAACGGTCACCGGGAAAGAACACAGATTGCCGCCGGGCGTATAGCGCAACTCAACGTGGTCATAGGGCGGTACCGACGGAGAGCCAATCACGAAATCGTAGGAAAAGGTGTAGGTTCCCGGCGCGGTAAAGTCGTACTGAATGCCTACGCCGGTATCCTGATAGGTTGTCGTCACGGTATTCGGCAGACTGACCGGGTTGTAAACCGAGCAGGCGGCATAAGGACTCGTCGCATCCCAGAATGCGTTCCAGGCCGCCGTGCAGTAGGCGGAAAAAGGCTGCCCGCTGCGCTCGCGAAACGACTCGACTATGGCCACGCCAGTTGGAACACTGGTACTCGACGGACAGGTAGTGCCCGATGCCGGCGGATAGGTACCGACGACCCGCTTGCCAGCCGTATCGACGTAGGTTAAGCCACAGCCGTTATCGCTACCGCCCAAGAAGGTGTCCACCGCGTGGTAGTAGCGCACGGGATTGCCCGCGTTGACGGCATACCCGGCGGGGATGACCAGGGTCACCGTCAACGTCACAAAGTCGTACGGCCTGAGGTAGCGATACTCCACCGACAACTGAGGCCCGTTCGTAATGCCGAAATTGCCGGTAGCTGTCTGCGCCACGCCATTGGCAATAGGATTGGCCGGGTTTGGGCCGGAAACGCTGCGCGTGTTGTAGGCGGTCGGGGAAAAACCTCCGCTAACCGTATGCGACGGCCCGTAAATAGCTCCGTTCGCCCGCAGGAATATGCCGTTATCGAGATTGTTGCTTGGGGGTACTGCATTGGCGGCATACAGCTGGCCGGCCGAGGTTCCATTCGCATTGCGCCGGATGACCTGAATCTTGGACGTATCCTCGATGTAGATACGCAGGCCATCGGTCGTTGTCGTGCCGCCGGTGGAGTTTAACTGTACGACCGCCGCCATCGCGGACGAGGCGCCAATACTTAGCAGCAGCCCGAAAACCCGCATCAGCCAACGATTCACGCGAGGTTGGGTGTTTCTATTTCGCAGGTTCATGGCTCCCTCCTCAACAATCATAGGGCGCACTCGTTATCGCTGCGTCCCGGCATTTTTCCAGCGTCACCTCAACCTGCCGCTCGATACCTGGCGCCTTGACGCCGGTGGCGACAGCCTGCGACACAATCCGGAAAATGCGAAGTTGCCGGCTACCCTCAGAGGCGTCAAAGCTCTGGCAGGTAACCGTCACCGCATGGCCAGGAATGGCCGGCGTGCCGTTAACGCAGGCGGGCAGGCCGGCTGCTTGGGCGTTCGGATCAAGCTGGTACATGCCCCATTCGGCCCCCGCCCGCGCGGCCTGATAAGCCCTAGCGCCGCCAATGTCGGCTGCCTGATTGACATGTGCCGTCGACACCACACTCGCGATAACCGCCGCCAGCACGGCCATGAGCAGGAGCAGGAAGATGCCGGTGATGATGGAAACGCCACGCTGACAACGCTGCGGGGACATTCGCGAATGCCACGGTCGACCGGAAAAAACGGGCAAATTTGAAATCATGGCGTGTTCAGTACATCGACCTGATGCAGCAATTCGACCGACTCGTTATTGCGTGTCAGCGTCAGGCGCAGAACGACCAGCCCGTTGCGCTGCAGAATGGCCGGCACGTAGTTGAAGGCGCAGGCCGAAACGTTGTCGGCGAGAACCGCAGCGACACCGCCCAGCGTGGCGGTATTCGGTGGCCAGGCATGGCCGAAGGCGAAGCCGGAGCGGCGAATGAGCTGCCCCGTCGCCACACTGCACTCAAAGATGACTGGCGTGCCGACGATCTGAAAACGGTTCTGCGGCGAGGCCAGCGGAAACTGCGTACCAGCCGGGGCGAAGGCAATCGTGTTCAGACCGACACCCGCCGTCGCGGCACGACGGCTGCTGCCATCGTAAACATCCGAACCGGGCTGACCCAGATTGAAGATCACGAGTTGATCGCCCGCCGGTATGGTCACCGGCGGCCCGAGAACATCGAAGCTCGTGTCGGTGCTGCTGGTGAAATCGAGGATATTCCCACCGCCGGTCGAATTGAGCTCGGCCCGGTAGCGACCACCATCGTGGATGGGCACGAATTCGAGGAAGTTGCCTGATAGCCGTACGCTGTTGGGCAAGGCCGCCTGCAGTTCGCGGGCGACCCGACGCAGGGTGGTGTCGGCAGCATCCGACAATTCAGCCCGGTTACCGACATCGATGTAGGCATCGACCTGGCCGCGACCGAAAAGCGCCATCATCGAAACGATGATGCCGGTGATGACGATCGAGATGATCATCTCGACCAGCGTGAATCCACGGTCGACCCGCAAAAATGGCCGAATATCAAATGCGCGGCGCATAGCGGAAACGATAGCCGGTGAGCGAGAAGGAATCGCCGCCGCGCGTGACCGTCACGGTGACACTGAGCGCAGCGGCGTTGTCGGCCAGCCCCAGAGCTGCGCCGGCAGCTGCGACGGCAATGCTTGCGGTGTAGCCAGCCATGGCGTTGCTCGCCGATGGATCATCAACATTGGCCATGGAAAAACCGCCATAGTCCGCCACGTTGTCAAACGCCGTCCCCGCTCCTGCCGCATAGCGGGTTTCGCCGGCCGGCGTGGGCCCAAAGGCATTCTGTGGTGTGGCGCAGGCCGCATAGGACAGCGCAGTAGGCGCCGCCGGATCATCCGGATCGCACCAAGTGAACGGCTGGTGCAGGACCTCGTTAAGAAGTGACTCGGTAATGGCCACCAGTTGCTTGGTCAGCAGGGGGTCGGCACTGGCGCGGATCGCCGGGTTCATGACCGAGACCAGCCCGATCACGCCCACGCTGACGATGACGATGAACATGATCTGTTCGATCAGCGTGATGCCGCGCTGCAGGGCAGGCCTAATGGACATAACCCGTTTCCGCTTCAACGGTGATCGCCAGCGCGGCGGGAAGGCCGGATACGCTGATTGTCGCAGCACTGCCCGGACGCCCACCGGCATCGAAAACAACATCAGCAGGCAGAGCCGAGAAAGCAACGTTTCCAGCCGCCGTCACTATCAGCGGATTGGTATCCGGCCCAGCCAGGGCACTTCCAAGCGCGCAATTCGCCACTCCGTTGGCGGTCGAAATATTAAAAGTGACGCGCGCCGGTGGGGACGAAAAACTGGCACAAACCGTTCGCCGACTGGCAACAGCTGACTTCTGAGCATAGCGCAAGCCAGCTACAATTCGATCACGAAAACCACGCTCATCGAAGCCGGAATTACCACTCCATTTGGGCAACAAAACCACGGCAAGAATGCCAATGATCAGCATGCTGGCAACCAACTCAATCAGCGTGAAGCCACGGCTGTCTGAAAAAGACAAAAACCCGCCTCGCGACGGGTTTCCAGACGCCTCCGAAACTCGGCCAGGATAGCCCTTGGCCGGTATCGAAAGCAGCGTTTCTTCAGACAGAAAGTTCAATTAGCCAGTGCAGATAACTGTCGCCGTCGCCGTTTGAGCTGGAGTGCTTGCGGTGGAACTGATCGTGCAGGTTACGGCAGTTCCAGCGGCCTGAGCAGCACACGTGCCATCAGCAGAAACGGAATATCCGGCCGGCAAAGCATTACCTACCATGCCTCCAACGGCTGATGTCGAGAGTGTTGCGCAGGCAGTTGCGGCGTTGAGGCGAGCACAGGTTGCGTGGGTGACACCGCGCGCCATGCATGTCGCATAGTTAATCGAAGCAGCTGACGTCAGCGCACCGGCCACGCCCTCTACAGCAGCATCGGCAGCATCGGTACGCAGATCAACAAACTTCGGCAAGGCCGTTGCTGCCAGAATACCGAGAATGACGATCACGACGATGAGTTCGATCAGTGTGAAACCTTTTTGCATTGTTTTCATTGCCAACTCCTAAAAATTAAAAAATCAACATCCGGTCGTGGTTAGCCCGCTGATCGTTGCCGCTGTATTCGGCGCCGTCGGCTGGGTATAAGTAAAGAAACAGGTTGCTGCAGTCGTGGCACCGAGAACGCCGAAGGTGGCAACGCCGCCCGCGACATCGTAGGTGTAGCCCTCAGCCTGCAATTGCGCAGCTGTCGGGTTGAAAACCCCGGTCAGACCAGCCATGGAGAGAATGCCAGCTGTGCCTACTGCCGTCACCGCCGGGTAGGCGTAGACCATGTTGATCAAGCCGCTTTCGGTACAGATAGTGCCGCTTGCCCCGGTTGCGTTGTCGGCCGTGCCGCCACCGGCACAGGTCGCCGTATCGGCAATGCCTGCCCGCGAAAAGGCGGTCGCATGCACCAGCGCAGAGGCAGCTGAGACGCTGCCCCGCGCCGCCTGCAGTTTGGCGATGCGCGCATCGCGCTGCAAATTGACAAAACGCGGCAATGCTACAGCAGCCAGAATGCCGAGAATGATGACGACAACGATCAGTTCGATCAGCGTGAAGCCGAACTGACCTTGTCTGCGACGGGTAGGTTTATGGTCCATGTCTGCATTAACGGGTATAAGTTTTAGTACTTTAGACATATCTTCATTCCTTCTCAACATTTATTCTCATTGATCTTCCAGCCGCAACAAACCCACTCCGGCGACAACCGCTCTAGGGCTGTCGACATTGCCATCCCGACTGAGCTTGAACCTGGCTCTGTGCCCATCGCGAAAGCGGTAAACAAGCTCCTTTGCCCCTCGGTCGAAATACCAGACCGACGTGCTGTCCGGCATGCCATCGACTTCTCCCAGATATCTCTCCGGCCGCGTGGCCACCCAGTCGAGTGGGTTGTCACTTTTCGGCAAATTGCCCCCAAACGTTTCGCGATGTGCCACCACCTCGATCAAGCCCATCCTTATCGCCGCCGCGTCAGCCTGCACGCCCGCTTCTTCCATTTCGTTGCCGGTCCGCCCCAAAGCCTGCAGCAGCAGCAGGGAGAGAATGCCGATCAGGATGACGGCAATGGCAAATTCGTAATAACGTCGCATGACCTCATCAACGCTTGATGGCAACCTTGCCGAGGTCCCACATCGGCAGGAAGATACCCAGCGCAAGAATCAGAACCATCACGCCAAGAGAGACGATCAGGATCGGTTCGATCTGCTGGCCTAGCGTCTTCAGTTCATATTCAACTTCGCGCTGGTACATCTGCCCGACTTCTTCAAGCATGTCGTCGAGTGCACCAGATTCCTCGCCAACCGAAATCATCTGGAGCACGACCGGCGAGAAAAAGCCAGAGGCGATGGCTGAACGGACAACGCTTTCGCCGCGCTCGACGGTATCGCGCATGCCTTCGATCTTGGCGGCGATATAGCTGTTATCAACGGTTTGCGACGAGTTGGTCAGTGCCTGCATGACCGGTACGCCGCTCCGCATGCCAAGCGCGAAGCTGCGGGCAAAGCGCGCCATCGCTGCCTTGCGGACGATCTTCCCGGCAATCGGAAATTTCAGCACCAGCGACTCCCATTGCATACGCCCGGCCGTCGTATGCACCCAGGCCCGGAAAACAAAGATGGCAGCAACCGTACCGACGAGCATGGCCGGCCACCAGGCAACCATGAAATTGGAGAAACCGAGCAGTATTTGCGTCATGAACGGCAGCTCGGCACCAAAACCCTCGAAAACCCTGGCGAAGGCGGGAATGACGAAAAGATTGACAACCACCATGGCCGCCGCCATCGCCATCACGACAAACATGGGATAACGCAGGGCCGACTTGACCTGCTCGCGCATGAAGCGCTCGAATTCAAGGTGATCGAAGAGGCGCAGGAAAATTTCGTCGAGCAGGCCAGTTGCTTCGCCAACGCGCACCATCGAAATATAGAAGGGATTGAAAACCTTGGGATGGCGCGCCAGCGAGACTGATAGTTCGCGGCCGGCCTCCAGGCTTTCGCGCACATCGCGAATGACTTCCTTCATCGCCGGATTGGTTGCCGACTCCTGCAGGCCACTCAAGGCGCGCATGATCGGCACGCCGGATTTCAGCAGCGTGTGGATTTGCCGTGAAAAGAGCAGGATATCGACATGTTCGACCTTGGGCTTGAACAGGTCGAAGCCGGCGTCACCGGTGCTCTTGGCCTTGGCGCGGGTCTCCTGAATCGACACCGGCGTGATGCCGCGGCCGAGCAGCACATCGGCCACGCCCCCCGAGCTGGCGCCTTCCAGCACCCCCTCGATCAGGTTGCCGCCGCCGTCACGTCCCTTGTAGGCAAAGTTGGCCACGCCTGCTTATTCCTCGAACTGGTTGCTGACGCGCATGGCTTCGGACACCGTCGTACGACCGGAAAGCACCAAGCGAACGGCGTCGCGGCGCAGGGTTTCGCCAGCCATCTGCTGACGGGCAACCCGCATGAATTCACCCGGATCTTCATGGTTGATCGCTTCGACCACGGTATCGCTCATCTCGAGAAATTCGTAGACGCCGCTTCGTCCCTGATAGCCGGTGTTGGCGCAATGCGAGCAGCCACGGCCATGATGATAGGTATGGTTATCAATGCCATTACCGAGCTCGTAGCGTAGCCATTCGTGCTCGTTCGGCGTCAGCGCATAGGCTTCGCGACAATTGCTGCAGATGATTCGCACCAGACGCTGGGCAATGACCATATGCACCGACAGCGCGACCATGTAGCGCGGAACACCCATGTCGAGCAGGCGGATTGGCGTCGATACCGCGTCGTTGGTGTGCAGCGTAGACAGCACGAGGTGGCCGGTCATGGCGGCGCGCATGCCAATTTCGGCCGTTTCCTGGTCGCGCATTTCGCCGATCAGCACGATATCCGGGTCTTGCCGCAGCACGGTACGCAGCACGCGCGAAAATGAGAGGTCGATCTTTTCGTGCACCTGCACCTGGTTCAGGCCGCCCAGCCGGTATTCGACCGGGTCTTCAACGGTAATGACCTTCTTTTCAGGGCTGTTCAGTTCGTTCAGGGCGGCGTAAAGCGTGGTCGTCTTGCCGGAGCCGGTCGGTCCGGTAACGAGCACCATGCCGCTTGGCCGTTTCAAGGCATGACGTAGGCGCTCGAGTACGCGGGGCGGCATGCCGATCTTGTCGAGTTCAAGCAGGCCGGTATTCTGGGCTAGCAGACGCATGACCACCGATTCGCCATACTGGGTGGGTAAAGTCGAGATTCGGACGTCGACCGGATTACTGCGCACCTTGATGTTGAAACGGCCATCCTGCGGCAGGCGCTTTTCGGAAATATCGAGGCCGGACATCAGCTTGAGACGCAGGGCGACAGCCGATGAAACCTTGGCGTCGGCTTCGGTCTGAATGTGCAAAACGCCGTCGATACGAAAACGGATGCGCAGCGATTTTTCCTGAGGCTCGAAATGGATGTCCGAAGCGCGCAGGCGCATCGCTTCCTCGAACACGGTTTGCAGCAGCTTGACGACCGGCGCATCCTCGGCGCCCGGATTGAGGCCAAGCAACTCGCCAAACTCGATCGGCATGTCGCCCAGTTCGGCCGTCAGTTCCTTGGCCAGGCCGGTAATCTGCTCGCCACGGTGATAGACGCGGTCGACCATGGCCAGCAACTGACTTTCGGTTACGACGGCAAGATCGATCTCGCGTTTGACCAGACGGGTGATTTCGTCATAGGCCTGCAAGTCGGTCGGATCAGCCAGACCGATTTGCAAACGCCCATCCGGCAACTGGGCGAGCACCATGGCCCGAAAACGTCGGGCCGGCGCTTCCGGCAACAGTTTGATCAGATCCGGCTTGGGCGTGAAACTCTTGAGGTCAAAGATCGGAAGAGCAC
>OBID01000397.1_pt1 | contig 18437 bp, 19 predicted proteins | sample 1519781 | NCBI WGS metagenome assembly OBID01 (sample SAMEA3991478, study PRJEB22521) | metagenome | biome: anthropogenic terrestrial biome; feature: sewage plant; material: sludge | place: Sweden | collected 2012-09-26 | reverse complement strand
AACACAATTATTCATTTGTGAACAGCATCTTGCCCACAAATGTCCACACACCCTAGCCTGATTAGGTTTAGATAACTGATGCAATCGCTTTTGCGACGTAATCCAGATTCTTGGTATTCAGCGCTGCCAGGCAAATGCGGCCTGTCGATACGGCATAGATACCAAACTCGTCGCGCATACGATCAACTTGCGCAGCACTAAGGCCTGTGTAGGAGAACATTCCGCGCTGCTGGGCAACGAAAGAGAAATCCTGCGTCACGCCCTGAGCTTTGATGGCATCGACCAGACCGGTACGCATGGCACGGATACGGTCACGCATGCCTGCCAGTTCGTTTTCCCACATCTGGCGAAGCTCTGCGGAAGCCAGTACGCCGGCAACCAGAGCGCCACCATGGGTGGGCGGATTGGAATAGTTGGTGCGGATGACACGCTTGACTTGCGACATGACACGAGCTGACTCGTCCTTGCCCGATGTGATGATGGACAGTGCGCCTACGCGCTCGCCGTACAGCGAGAAGTTCTTTGAGAACGAGCTGGAGGCGAAGAATTGCAGGCCTGAAGCCGAGAAGGCGCGAACGGCTACGGCGTCGGCGTCAATTCCGTCGGCGAAGCCCTGGTAGGCCATGTCCAGGAAGGGCACAAGGCCACGATTCTGGCAGACGGCAACGACTTCGGCCCACTGGGCATCGGACAGGTCGGCGCCGGTCGGGTTGTGGCAGCAAGCGTGCAGCAGGATGATGGAACCAGCTTTGAGGCCATTCAGGCAGGCGATCATGCCGTCAAAATTCACGCCGCGCGTTGCTGCATCGTAGTACGGATAGGTTTCAACATCGAAGCCGGCAGATTCGAACAGCGCACGGTGATTTTCCCAAGATGGATCGCTGATATAGACCTTGGCATCCGGGTTCAGGCGCTTCAGATAGTCGGCACCAATTTTCAGGGCACCGGTGCCACCAAGCGCTTGTGCAGTGATAACCTGCCCGTTGGCAATCAGAGCGGAGTCCTTGCCAAGCAACAGGTTCTGCACTGCAGTGTTGTAGGCCGGGTTACCTTCGATCGGCTGATAACCACGCGGCAAACCTGCTTTAACGCGGGCATCCTCCGCAGCCTTGACGGCTGCCAGCAACGGAATCTTGCCGTTGTCGTCAAAATACACGCCAACCCCAAGGTTGACCTTGGTGGTACGCGCATCGGCGTTGAAGGCTTCATTCAGACCGAGGATAGGATCGCGCGGGGCCATTTCCACCGCAGCGAAGATCGAAGAGGACATAGGAACTCCGTGAAATAATACAAACAATGTTCGCGCAGCCGATTTGCCGTGCGACGAAAAACCTAAGAATTTTAGCATGAGCGAAACCAACAACATCATTCCGGTAGTCAGCTTCGATGGGAGTCCTTTTCGATTGCACCAGCCGTTTCCGCCGGCGGGTGATCAACCCGAGGCTATCCGGCAACTCGTCGAGGGACTGGATGATGGTCTGTCGTTTCAGACCCTGCTAGGCGTTACCGGCTCCGGGAAGACCTATACGATGGCCAATGTCATCGCCAGAACTGGTCGCCCAGCGCTTGTTCTTGCCCCGAACAAGACACTGGCGGCGCAGTTGTATTCCGAATTCAAGGAGTTTTTCCCGGAAAATGCCGTCGAGTACTTCGTGTCCTACTATGATTATTATCAGCCGGAAGCCTATGTACCATCACGCGATCTGTTTATTGAGAAAGACAGCTCCATCAACGAGCACATCGAACAGATGCGCTTGTCCGCGACAAAGAGCCTGATCGAGCGGCGTGATGTGGTCATCGTTGCCACCGTTTCCTGTATCTATGGCATCGGCGACCGAGACGAATACCACAACATGATCCTGACCATGCGCGTAGGCGATCGCCTCGACCAGCGCGCCATCGTCAAACGCCTTACCGACATGCAGTACGAGCGCAACGAGATGGACTTTCATCGCGGCACCTTCCGTGTCCGGGGCGACATCATCGATATTTTTCCGGCTGAACATGCAGAACACGCCATTCGGGTTTCACTATTTGATGACGACGTTGAAGCATTACAGTTTTTCGATCCGCTGACAGGCCATCTGCTGCACAAGGCGCTCCGTTTTACGGTATTCCCTGCCTCTCATTACGTGACGCCGCGAGACACCGTTCTGCGTGCCATCGAGGCCATCAAGGATGAGTTACGCGATCGAGTCGACTTCTTCACGCGGAACAACAAGCTGGTAGAGGCTCAACGCATTGAGCAGCGCACCCGTTTTGATCTTGAAATGCTCGACCAGATCGGTTTCTGCAAGGGGATCGAGAATTACTCGAGGCATTTTTCCGGGCGCAAGGCCGGTGAATCGCCGCCAACGCTCATTGATTACCTGCCGGCCGATGCATTGATGTTCATCGATGAATCGCATGTCAGTATTGGGCAGGTCGGCGGAATGTACAAAGGCGACCGATCTCGCAAGGAAAATCTGGTTGACTACGGATTCCGCCTACCGTCCGCACTCGACAACCGTCCGTTGCAGTTCAACGAGTTCGAGGCACACATGCGCCAGACGGTTTTCGTTTCTGCAACCCCGGCCGACTATGAGCAGCAACATGCGGGTCAGGTTGTGGAGCAGGTTGCCCGACCGACGGGCCTGATCGATCCAGAGGTGATCGTCCGGCCCGCGTCAACGCAGGTAGATGATTTGTTGGCAGAAATTGGCAAGCGGATTGCAGTGGGTGAGCGTGTTCTGGTAACGACGCTAACCAAACGAATGTCTGAGGATCTGACAGATTTTCTGGCCGACAATGGCATTAAGGTTCGTTACCTTCACTCGGATATCGATACCGTAGAGCGCGTCGAAATCATTCGCGATCTTCGACTGGGGGAGTTTGATGTGCTCGTCGGTATTAATCTGCTGCGCGAAGGTCTGGATATTCCTGAAGTTTCGCTAGTGGCCATCCTGGATGCCGACAAGGAGGGCTTTCTGCGCTCCGAGCGCTCGCTAATTCAGACAATCGGCCGCGCTGCACGTCATATCCATGGCACAGCAATCCTCTATGCTGATACGATGACACGGTCCATGCAGCAGGCTATTGCCGAAACGGGGCGGCGACGGGAGAAGCAGATCGGTTTTAATCTGACGCACGGCATTACACCGCGTGGCGTGTCCAAAAAGATCAAGGACATCATTGACGGGGTTTATGATGCGGGAACGGCTCAGACTGAACAGAAAGCCGCGCAGCAGTTGGCAAAATACGAAGCCATGGACGAGAAGGCAGTGGCCAGGGAAATCAAGCGCCTCGAGAAAGCGATGCTTGAGTGCGCAAGAAACCTGGAATTCGAAAAAGCGGCGGCAGCCCGTGACGAATTGTTCCGACTCAAGGAGCAAATATTCGGCGTGGTGCGACACGACCCTGATGGAGAGACAAAATGAGCTATCGCGTGCTACTTGTCTGCATGGGCAATATTTGCAGATCGCCGACAGCCGAAGGTGTGTTTAGATACTTTATTAAAATCAATAACCTTGGAAGTAAAGTTGAAGTCGATTCTGCGGGAACGCACGGTTATCATGTCGGCGAGGCTCCTGACTCACGTACGCAACGTGCGGCTGCAGCGCGGGGTTATAACCTTTCACAGTTGCGTGCTCGCAAGGTTGCACGTCAGGATCTCGATTATTTCGATCTGATTCTGGCCATGGACAAAAGTAATCTTGATAACCTGAAGCGCATGGCGACGCCGGAGCAGCAAAAGCGCATCGGACTATTCATGGACTACTCGCATAACTTTGACGATGATGAAGTGCCTGACCCCTACTATGGACTTGGCCATGGCTTCGATCTCGTCCTCGACATGGTCGAAGATGCTTCGCTGGGGCTTATCGAAGAGATAAAAAAGAAACTGGAACAGGCCTGATTGGCTTTCAATAAAAATGGCTCCCGTAGGAGCCATTTTTTGTTGCGTTGATTTACGCTTACTTGCCGGTTTCAACCATGACCAGCGGCTCACTTTCAGCCTGCTCAGCAATGGCTTTTTGCTTGCGCGGACGACCCAGTTTGGCCGGAGGTTCAGCCTGAGCAAAAGCAACTGTAGGCGCCGTAGTTTGCACCAGAACCAAACCGCTGTCTGCCAAAGCTGAGGCGATGTCAATCGGTTCTGAAACAACTGCTACAGGCGGCACCACGATTGCCGGAACTTCCTGAACGATAACCGGAGCAACTTCGATCGGAGCAGCTTCCACAACAGCTTCTACAGTAGGCGCTGCTGCAACAGGTTGCGGTTCTTCAACTACGACGGGGATTTGTACAGCGATCGGTGTGGCGATCTCCACGGAGGCGATAGGCTCAACTGCCGGGATGAGCACAACAACCGGCTCCTGGCTAAGCAGTTCAGCCGAAGACTGAGCTGGCGCCAGACTTTCAGGAGCTTCAACGGTGGCTGATGCAGTCTCGGCTTCGTTACGACGCTCGCCACGCCCACGACCACCGCGACGACCACGGCGACGATTGCCCTGATCTTCGTTGCTACCTGCATCCTGGGCATCACTCCCGACGAGCGGGGCGACGGTGGCCGACAGATCAGCTGTTGCCGCCTGTTGAACTTGTTTGTTTTCTACGGTTTCGGCCTGCGGGCGTTCGCCACGACCCTTGCGTTCGCCACGAGGACGGCGCTCCTGACGTTCGCCGCTACTTGCGGTTGACTCGTCGGACGGCACTTTTTCCGTGTTGCGTTCATTGCGATTGCCACGCTCCTTGCTGCGCTCGCCACGCTCCTCGTCGCGCTTGTTGCCATTGCGGCCACCTCGACGACCATCGTTGCGTTCGCGACGTCCATCACCACGGCCTTCGCGGGGCTTTTTTGCCGGCTCCGGAGCAGCAACCGGTTCAACCGGTTTGGCAGGCGAACGGAACCACGAGAATATCTTCGAGAACAAGCCTGCCTCCTGCGGAGCAGGAACTGCAGCCGGCGTTTCAGACTTTTCCGGGAGAACGGGGGCGGGCTGGTCCGGCGAAATGCCCTTGATCGCAGCTTCCTGGCGTGGCTTGGCAGCCTCCTGCTGGGTTGCCTGCTTAATGGCTTCCTCAATGGGCATGTCGACCATACGGTAGGAGGGTTCACGAAGATCATCCTGATTCAGGTCGTCGTGGCGCAGGCGCGTGATGGTGTGAGCCGGCGTTTCGAGATGGACATTCGGAATGAGCAGGATCGTGACCTTATGGCGCAACTCGATGGCCTGGATATCCGGGCGCTTTTCGTTGAGCAGGAAGGTGGCCACATCGACCGGAACCTGAACATGAACGGCGCCGGTGTTTTCCTTCATCGACTCCTCTTCCAGAATACGCAAGATATGCAGCGCAGCGGATTCAGTTGATCTGATGTGGCCGGTGCCGGTACAGCGCGGGCAGGGGATGTAGCTGGTTTCGGCGAGGGCCGGGCGCAGGCGCTGACGGGACAGTTCCATCAGGCCGAAGCGGCTGATCTTGCCCATCTGAACGCGAGCACGGTCAAAGCGCAAGCCGTCACGCAGACGATTTTCGACGTCGCGCTGGTTCTTCTGGCTTTCCATGTCGATGAAGTCGATGACGATCAGGCCACCGAGGTCGCGCAGACGCAACTGGCGGGCCAGTTCATCGGCAGCTTCCTGATTGGTCTTGAGCGCGGTTTCCTCGATGTCGGAACCTTTGGTTGAGCGACCAGAGTTTACGTCGACAGCAACCAGTGCCTCGGTGTGGTCGATGACGATGGCGCCACCGGACGGCAAATTAACCTGCCGAGCGAAGGCGGTTTCGATCTGGTGTTCGATCTGGAATCGAGAGAACAAGGGCACGTCGTCACGATAGCGTTTGACGCGATTGACGTTGCCCGGCATGACCGTGCCCATGAAGGCGCGGGCCTGTTCGTAGACTTCGTCGGTGTCGATGAGGATTTCACCGATATCCGGCTGGAAGTAGTCGCGAATGGCACGAATGACAAGGCTGCCTTCGAGATAGATCAGGAAAGCGCCAGTCTGCTGTTGGGCGGCGCCGTCAATGGCGGTCCACAGTTGCAGCAGGTAGTTCAAGTCCCACTGCAGTTCTTCGGCCTGACGGCCAATGGCTGCGGTGCGGGCGATCAGGCTCATGCCGTTGGGCACTTCAAGCTGATCCATGACGTCACGGAGTTCCGCACGCTCGTCGCCGTCAACGCGACGGGAAACACCACCACCTCGCGGATTGTTTGGCATCAGAACAAGGTAACGGCCGGCTAGGGATACGTAGGTAGTGAGGGCGGCGCCCTTGTTGCCACGTTCGTCCTTGTCGACCTGGACGATCAGTTCCTGACCTTCCTTCAGTGCATCCTGAATTCGGGCGCGGCCGGCTTCTGTGCCAGGCTGAAAGAAAGCGCGGGAAACTTCCTTGAAAGGAAGAAAACCGTGGCGGTCTGCACCGTAATCGACGAAGCAGGCTTCGAGCGAGGGTTCGATGCGGGTGATGACACCCTTGTAGATGTTGCTTTTGCGTTGTTCCTTGGCGGCGGACTCAATGTCGAGATCAATCAGTTTCTGACCATCGACAATGGCGACACGGAGTTCTTCCGCCTGTGTCGCATTGAATAGCATGCGTTTCATTATTTTCGGGCTCCAGCGCACAGCAGCACGCTGCAACGAAACGCCCGGGCAGGCAGCGACAGTTTCAGTTATCGGGTTGCGTCATGAGTGATGGTTGGCAAAGGCGATGGTGAATGTGCTGATCAACAAACGGCCGCGTGCTTTTTATTGAAATGCGCGGCCTGAAAATTCCTGCAACGGGCAATCCGTGCGTGCTTACAGTGGGCTTATCCATTAACATCACTACTTTTGGTGAGTGAACTTAACCAGTCGTTTTACGTTGGTCTGGCCTGGGCAGTTGGCACAGGTGAGACTACGAGCCTGCCGCTTGGCGGTCGCGCATTTAGCGCAAGGTCACAAACGGTCTGACGGTTCGGCATCTCTTGCAAACCGAGACGTAGAACGCAGGCAGTATATTAGAAAATGACCGGGCTAGGTAACAATTCAGTCACGCACGCCATGATCGGCGAAGAAGAAGAGGGACAGCGCCTCGACAACTTTTTGATTCGACGTTGCAAGGGAGTTCCGAAGAGCCATATTTACCGGATTTTGCGCAGCGGGGAAGTGCGCGTTAATAGCGGTCGTGTTGATGCAACTTACCGTCTTTGTACAGGCGACAACGTGCGAATTCCCCCAATCCGCATCGCCGAGCGGCCACAAAACGAGGTCGACGAAGTCGCCAAGGAACGTGTCGATCTGCCGATCATCTATGAAGATGAGGCAATGCTCGTTATCGATAAGCCGGAAGGGATTGCCGTCCATGGCGGCAGCGGCGTCAGCTTTGGCGTGATCGAGGCGCTGCGTCGGCAGCGTCCGCAGGCAAAGTTCCTCGAGCTGGCCCACAGGCTGGACAGAGAAACTTCTGGCGTGCTGCTCGTTGGCAAGAAAAGATTGGCACTGACTGCGCTGCACGACATGTTCCGTGAACATGGAGCAGGGGCTGACAAGCGCTATCTGGTTTTGGTCAAAGGGCGCTGGATGAACACCACCCAGCACGTCAAGCTGCCCCTGCACAAATACCTGACAGAAGGTGGCGAGCGTCGTGTTTCGGTTAATCCTGAAGGCAAAGCGTCGCATACCATTTTCCGCTTGCTGGCCCGCTGGCCGGATATGAGCCTGCTCGAAGCACAATTGAAGACGGGACGCACGCATCAGATCCGTGTTCATCTGGCGCATCTTGGCTTCCCCATTCTGGGGGACGAAAAATACGGTGATTTCGCGTTGAACAAGAATTTGAAACGTGAAGGCCTGAAACGCATGGCATTGCACGCTTGGCGGATGGCTTTTCGCCACCCGCTGACAGCAACACCAGTCGAGTGTATTGCGCCGTTGCCAGACAGCTTTGGCGGCTACATTGCTGCGGTCAACCGGAAAAAAGACCCTGAATTCAAATCCGACAATCTAGACGAGATACTGAGCCAACGATGAAATACGAACTGGTGGTCTTCGACTGGGATGGCACCTTGCTCGACTCGGCTGGTGCGATCGTTCGTGCCATTCAGGCATCTTGCCGTGATCTGGATTTACCTGTCCCGGATGACGCTCGTGCACGCCATGTAATTGGCTTGGGACTGGCAGATGCCCTGCGCCATGCCGTACCTGATTTGCCGCCAGATGGTACACAAGCAATGATCGAACGTTATCGCTTTCATTATCTTTCTGGTGATCAGAGCCTGACACTTTTCGACGGAGTGCCGGAGATGTTGGAACGATTGAAGGCGGCCGGACATTTGCTGGCGGTAGCCACTGGCAAAAGCAGGGTTGGCCTTGAGCGCGCATTTGATCACTCCGGTCTGCGTCCACTTTTTATAGCTTCTCGCTGTGCTGATGAGTGCCATTCGAAACCGCATCCCCAGATGCTGCAGGAACTGATGGCCGAGTTTGGCGTATCCGCCGAGTCGACCGTCATGATTGGGGACACCTCGCACGACCTGCTGATGGCAACCAATGCCGGCGTTTCCAGCCTGGCTGTTACCTATGGCGCCCATCCGCACGACCATTTGCTGGACCACAAACCGTTGGCCTGTCTGCACAGTGTGAAGGAAGTTGACCGGTGGCTACAGGATCACGCCTGATCTGCACCAGTCCGGAAGTTTCTGACGCAGGACTGGGGTTTCGATTCGAGATCGAGCGCTTCGGGCGAACGATTCCGGCATTTGTCATTCGCTACAACGGTCAGGTGTACGCCTATCTGAACGAATGCGGCCACGTTCCAGCTGAACTCGACTGGCTGCCCGGCCAATTCTTCGACGATTCCAAGCTATACTTGATTTGCTCGATTCATGGCGCGCTTTATGCTCCAGAATCCGGCAGATGTCTCGGTGGCCGCTGCCAGGGCAAAGGATTGAAACCCCTGAAAGTGCAAGAGATCGACGGACAGATTTTTTTAGAGCAAGAAAATAATTATGGATAGCCCCCAACCTCCCAATCAAGACTCCGCCTGGGAGCGGAAAACCCTGGAAAAACTGGTCTTTGCTGCCCTAGATGAGCAGCGGGCTCGTCGTCGCTGGGGAATCGCCTTCAAGGCGCTTGGCTTCGTCTATCTTCTGGTTGTGCTGGTTGCCGTCGTTGATTGGGGTGCCGGTGCTGAGCATCAGGAACGCCACACTGCCTTGGTCACGCTCAATGGCGTGATCGAAGCCAAAGGTGAAAGCAACGCGGAGAACCTCGTTACCGCGCTGAGCAGCGCCTTCGAGGAGAAACACGTTGCTGGTGTCATCCTGCGCATCAACAGCCCTGGCGGCAGCCCGGTTCAGGCGGGAATCATCAATGATGAAATTCGCCGTTTGCGTGCAAAGCATCCGGACAAGATGCTGTATGCGGTGGTTGAAGACATGTGTGCGTCTGGAGGTTATTACGTCGCCGCCGCAGCTGACAAGATTTATGTCAATAAGGCCAGCATCGTCGGCTCAATTGGCGTGCTGATGGATGGCTTCGGATTCACCGGCACGATGGACAAGGCTGGCGTTGAGCGTCGCCTGCTTACTGCCGGCGAAAACAAGGGCTTCCTCGACCCGTTCTCGCCGCAGGCGCCACAGCACAAAGCCCATGCGCAGACGCTGTTGAACGATATTCACCAGCAATTCATCGATGTCGTCAAAGCTGGTCGCGGCAATCGGCTCAAGGAAACGCCTGAAATGTTCTCCGGCCTGATGTGGACTGGCGCCCAAAGCGTTCAATTGGGGCTGGCCGATGATTTCGGCAGCGTTGATTCGGTGGCGCGTGACGTGATCAAGGCCGAGAAAGTTCTCGACTATTCGGTGAAGGACAACATTGCTGAACGCTTCGCCAAACGTCTGGGTGCAACCACCTTCGCCGGATTTTGGAAGGGGTTTTCGGAAAGCGCCCTTGGCGTCAGCCTTCGTTAATACTCAGGCCAACAAAAGGAAAACTGTTGGACGCCGCTCAATTTCGGGCGGCGTTTGTTTTTTCCAGGACTGGATTGTCCGAGTCAGCACCGATTCACCCGGCAAGGTCAAATCAGTCGCCACGGTTAACCGGGTCATTGGCTGACAGGTTTGAAGAATGGCATCGAACATTGCCCGGTTGCGGTAGGGCGTTTCGATGAAAATCTGCGTCTGCTGACGTTTTTTCGATTCACCTTCCAGCTCGCGCAGCACTTTCGTGCGATCAGCCTCCTTGGCCGGCAGGTAGCCCTGAAAAGCAAAACGTTGCCCGTTCAATCCAGACGCCATGAGAGCCAGTAGAAGCGAGGAGGGGCCAATGAGTGGCACGACACGGATGCCCTCCTGCTGCGCCAAGGCAACCAGATTTGCGCCAGGATCGGCAACCGCCGGGCATCCCGCCTCCGACAGCAAGCCAACGTCGTGGCCGGCGCGAAGCGGTTCCAGCAGGCGATCTAGTTCATTCGCCTTGGTGTGCTCGTTCAACTCCTGGAGCTGCAATTCCTGCAGCGGCAAGTCGGTGCCTGCCGCTTTCAGAAAGGCGCGCGCCGTCTTGGCCTGTTCGACAACAAAATGAGCCAAAGGCCGGATCGCAGCAAGAACATTGGCCGGCAAGGATTCCTGTGGCGCTGTCGGGCCAAGCGGTACGGGAACCAGATACAGCGTGCCGGCCATCAGAGAACCGCCACGCCCTGCGTGCGCAACATGTCGCATAGCGCAATCAGTGGCAAACCCACCAGTGCATTCGGATCGTCGCCACGCATGCTAGTCAATAACGCGATTCCCAAACCTTCCGATTTGGCCGAACCTGCGCAGTTGTAGGCAGGCTCTCGAGAGAGATAGTTTTCGATTTCCTGGTCGCTCAGCTGTCTGAACGTGACCAGCGTTGGTACGCCACGAACCTGCACCTCGCCCGTCCTGGCATTGAGCAGGCAGAGGCCGGTAAAAAAATTGACTGTCTTTCCGGACAGGGCACGCAACTGTTCAACGGCGCGTTCATGCGTACCCGGTTTTCCGTATATTTTGCCGTCGACCGTAGCAACCTGATCACTACCGATAATCAAGGCGTCAGGATGTGTTTCCACGACGGCTCTGGCCTTGGCTTCGGAAAGCCTCATGGCAATTTCTTCCGGTGTTTCGCCGGGGAGAGCGGTTTCGTCTGTTTGTGGATTGGCAACGTCAAAGGAGAGGCCAAGGCGAGCCAGGAGTTCCCGGCGAAATGGGGAGGTTGAAGCGAGAATCAGGTTTTGAGACATAAATATCCGTTACAACAAAGCCTTGCACTGAACACTTCAAGCAGCACTTTGTTTTGACTTGGAAAGCCAAAAATAATATCATTCAATGTTTAAGTCGCAACAGGTCAAGATTGAAAAGGATTTCGGACGCTTTTGCTTTTGCCCGAGATGGTCGTGTTCTCAAAGGAACATTGGCCGTTGAGGAACTGGATCGCCTGCATGATTTGCTGGCTGAAATCAGTGGAGAGGTATCTTTCCAGCTGACAGGATATAAAGGCGATAGCGGAGAATCCATGCTGCATCTGGAGGTTTCGGGAGTGATCCCGCTTGCCTGTCAGCGTTGCCTGGAAGCCATACCTTTTGATCTTAATGTCGATAGCCTGCTGGAACTTGTTCCTGCTGGCGCCGAATTGTCGCAAGACGAACTGGAAGACGACACCCGGGATTTTCTGCCGGTGGAGCGCGAACTGGATGTGGTCGAAGTGGTTGAGGATGAAATCCTCCTCGCCCTGCCAGTGGCGCCAAGGCACGAAAAATGTGGTTTACCTGGCGCGGCCGATGCTGGCGAACGGATCAATCCATTCGCGAAATTGGCCGGGCTAAAAGGTAAACCTAACTGATTTTATTGGAGTAAGAAAATGGCCGTTCAACAGAACAAAAAGTCCCCGTCCAAGCGTGGCATGCACCGTGCTCATGACTTTCTGACCGCACCCCCGCTGGCCGTCGAGTCGACCACCGGCGAAGCCCACCTGCGTCACCACATTTCCCCGGCCGGCTTCTATCGCGGCAAAAAAGTCACCAAGGGCAAGGGCGAGTAATCGTTCAATTAAGGGCAGGCGGTTCGGAAAGAGCCGCCTGCCTTTTATTTTGCCATGACAACCCGCATTGCCATTGACTGCATGGGGGGTGACCACGGACCATCGGTAACGGTGCCCGCGGCCATTCAATTTCTTGCGGAGCATCCGTCAGCCAATCTCGTCCTGGTCGGTCAGGAAGATGTGTTGCGCCCGTTGCTCGGCAACCATGTCAGCGATTCACGCATTCGCCTTGTTCATGCCTCGGAAATCGTCGGCATGGACGAGTCGCCGGCGCTTGCGCTGCGCAATAAAAAAGACTCGTCAATGCGAGTTGCCATCAACCAGGTCAAGGCTGGTGATGCCGACGCATGCGTTTCAGCCGGAAATACCGGTGCCCTCATGGCCATTTCCCGCTTTGTGCTGAAGATGTTGCCGGGCATTGATCGGCCAGCAATTTGTGCGCCGCTGCCCACCGTCAATGGGCATACGCACATGCTGGACCTTGGCGCCAACGTGGATTGCGGGCCAGAGCATTTGCTCCAGTTCGGAATCATGGGCGCGATGTTGATTTCGGCAATGGAGCACAAGGATCAGCCGACGGTTGGCATTCTCAACATTGGTGAAGAGGACATCAAGGGAAACGAAGTGGTCAAGGCTGCGGCCGGATTGCTGCGTAACTCGGGTCTCAATTTTATCGGCAACGTTGAAGGTGACGGCATCTACAAGGGCAAAGCCGATGTCATCGTTTGCGATGGTTTTGTTGGTAACGTCGCATTGAAAACATCAGAAGGCCTTGCCCAGATGCTGGCTTCGTCACTGCGAACCGAATTCAAACGCAACTGGTTGACCAAGATTGCCGCCCTGATCGCAATTTCGGTGCTCAACAACTTTAAAAAGCGCTTTGATCATCGTCGCTACAACGGTGCGATCCTGCTTGGTCTTCGGGGGATTTCCGTCAAAAGCCACGGCTCGGCTGATGTGCTGGCTTTTGGCAACGCGATCTCGCGTGCCTACGACGCGGCTGAAAATCGCGTGGTGGAGCGTATCACCACCCGCTTGGCACAAATGACTCAAATCCCGGTTGTCGAAGTGGAGAACGTCTGAATGTACGCACGCTTGATCGGTACTGGTAGCTATCTTCCAGGCAACCCCGTCACAAATGATGATCTGGCCGCGCGTGGCATCGAAACCAGCGACGAGTGGATCGTAACGCGCACCGGCATTCGCAGTCGCCATCTTGCTACTCCTGGTACGACATCCAGCGAACTAGGTCTGATTGCCGCTCAGCGGGCACTGGAAATGGCAGGTATTTCGGCCGCTGATCTCGATCTGATTGTTGTCGCGACATCGACGCCGGATTTTATTTTTCCGAGCACAGCCTGCCTGATTCAGGCAAAGCTGGGCAACAAAGGCGCTGCCGCTTTCGACGTACAGGCTGTATGCGCCGGCTTCACCTACGCCTTGGGAATCGCGGAAAAATTTATCCGCTCAGGCAGCCACAAAAAGGCACTGGTTATTGGCGCCGAGGTCTTCTCGCGCATCCTTGACTGGAATGATCGCGGCACCTGCGTGCTGTTTGGTGATGGTGCTGGCGCCGTCGTGCTGGAAGCCTCGGATAAGCCTGGAATTATGGCCACTGCCATGCATGCAGATGGCAGCCAGAATGGCATTCTGAACGTTCCTGGGCAGATTTGCGGTGGGCAGGTGACCGGTGATCCCTTCCTGCGTATGGATGGCCAGGCTGTTTTCAAATTCGCTGTACGCGTTCTGGCTGACATTGCCGATGAAGTCTGCCAGATGGCGGGCATTCAAACAGGCGATGTAGACTGGCTGATTCCGCACCAGGCCAACATTCGCATCATTGAAGCAACCGGCAGGAAACTGGGCGTTGACCGCAACAAAGTGATTGTGACGGTTGATCGCCATGGCAACACATCTGCCGCCTCGGTCCCGCTTGCGCTGGACGAAGCCGTTCGTGATGGACGTATTCAGCGCGGCCAGAAGGTGCTGGTTGAAGGCGTTGGTGGTGGCTTTACCTGGGGCGCAGCCCTTCTCGAATTCTGAACCAGGAGACGAAACGATGTCTTTTGCATTCGTATTTCCCGGCCAAGGCTCACAGAGCGTTGGCATGATGGCAGCCTACGGCGACTCTGCCGTGGTTCGCGCAACGTTTGATGAAGCTTCTGCGGCCCTGGGTGATGACCTGTGGGCCATGGTTGCCGAAGGCCCGGCCGAAGCGCTGACCCAAACGGTAAACACACAGCCGGTCATGTTGACCGCAGGTGTTGCTGCATGGCGCTTGTGGCTCGACAAGGGGGGCAAGAAACCTGCGGTTGTTGCCGGCCATAGTCTTGGCGAGTATTCGGCACTGGTTGCAGCCAGCGTGATTGACCTCAAGGATGCAGTGCCGCTGGTTCGATTGCGCGCAGCCGCCATGCAGGAAGCCGTGCCGGTCGGCACCGGCGCAATGGCTGCCATTCTCGGGCTGGATAATGCCGGTATCGCGGCTGCCTGTGCCGAAGCGGCGCAGGGCGAAGTGGTTGAGCCAGTCAATTTCAACGCTAACGGCCAGACCGTAATCGCCGGTCACAAGGCGGCTGTCGAACGTGCCATGGAAGCCTGCAAGGCTCGTGGTGCCAAGATGGCCAAGGCACTTCCGGTGTCAGCCCCGTTCCATTCGTCGTTGATCCGTCCTGCTGCTGACAAGCTCGCTGCCCGCCTTGCGGAATTAACGCTGCTGGCACCACAGATCCCGGTGATCAATAACGTCGATGTTGCCATCGAAAATGAACCGGCACGAATCAAGGATGCCTTGATTCGTCAGGCCTACAATCCGGTGCGCTGGGTCGAGACTATCCAGGCGATGGCCGCGCTGGGGATCACGACGGTAGGCGAGTGCGGCCCGGGCAAAGTGCTGGCTGGCCTGACCAAACGCTGCGCTGATGGAATTTCCGGTGTTGCGCTGGCAGACGTTGCTGCCATTGAAGCCAACCTTGGCCTGGAGTAAGCGATGCTGAACGATAAAATCGCGCTGGTTACCGGTGCTACACGCGGCATTGGCCGGGCTATTGCGCTGGAACTCGGCAAGCAGGGAGCTACCGTAATCGGTACGGCAACCAGCGATGACGGCGCAGCCAAAATTTCGGCCTATCTGGCTGATGCCGGCGTCAAGGGCAAGGGAATTGCTCTGGATGTTTGCAATGTGTCGCAGACGGACTTGGTGCTTGCCGATATTGCCAAGGAATTTGGTGCCATCACCATTCTGGTCAACAACGCGGGCATTACACGCGACAACCTGAGTATGCGCATGGGTGATGACGAGTGGGATTCGGTCATCGACACCAATCTGAAAGCTGTTTTCCGCTTGTCGCGTGGCGTCATGCGGGGCATGATGAAGGCCCGTTTTGGCCGCATCGTGAATATCACCTCCGTGGTTGGCTACTCCGGTAACCCTGGTCAGGCCAATTATTGCGCTGCCAAGGCTGGCGTTGCTGGCATGAGCCGTTCATTGGCCCGCGAACTGGGTAGTAGAAACATTACGGTTAACTGTGTCGCACCGGGCTTTATTGCAACGGACATGACGCATGCGTTGACCGAAGAGCAGAAGCAGGCCATGCTGGCGACGATTCCGCTGGGTCGCGCTGGTACGCCTGAAGATATTGCCGGCACCGTCGGCTTTCTCGTATCCCCGGCAGCCGCCTATGTCACAGGCACAACAGTGCATGTGAATGGCGGTATGTTCATGGATTGATTTCCCGAAGCCCCGGCTTTTGGTAAACTAGTAACGTTTTTTTTCGTACCCCTGAGGGGAAGGAGTTTTTCTAATGGATAACATCGTAGAGCGCGTCAAGAAGATCGTCGCCGAACAACTGGGCGTGAACGAAGCGGACATCAAGAACGAGTCCTCCTTTGTGGACGATCTGGGCGCGGATTCCCTGGACACCGTTGAACTGGTTATGGCCCTCGAAGAAGAGTTCGAGTGCGAGATCCCTGACGACCAGGCTGAAAAGATCACCACGGTCCAGCAGGCTGTCGATTTCATCCTCGCCAACAAGAAGTAATCACCTTCTTTCTGGTTGAACCAGGCAAGGCCGGCCCCCATGGCCGGCCTTGCTACATTTGCTTTCGGAGTGCACCTTGGCGCGTCGCAGAGTCGTTGTAACCGGTCTGGGCATCGTTAGCCCGGTCGGAAATTCCGTCGAAGAAGCCTGGCAGAATATTCTTGCTGGCAAATCCGGTATTGCCGCTGTCACCAAGTTCGATGTATCCACCTTTCCGGTCAAGTTTGCCGGCGAGGTGAAGAACTTTGACATTACTCAATATATTTCCGCCAAAGATGCTCGTCGCATGGATGATTTCATCCATTTCGGACTGGCCGCTGGTATTCAGGCTGTGCGCGATGCGGGCCTCGACAAGGAAAATGTCGTTGATCTCGAGCGCGTTGGCGTCGCCATCGGTTCCGGGATCGGTGGCTTGCCACTGATTGAAGCGACCCAGCTCGAGTACGCGGCCGGTGGCGTCCGCAAGGTTTCACCATTCTTTGTGCCGGGTTCGATCATCAACATGATCTCGGGCAATCTCTCCATCGAGTTTGGTTTCAAGGGCCCGAATATCGCCCTGGTTTCCGCCTGCACGACAGGGACGCACTCGATTGGCGATGCCGCACGCATCATTGAATACGGCGACGCCGACGTGATGGTGGCTGGCGGTGCAGAATCGACCGTCTCGCCGCTTGGCATGGGGGGCTTCAGTGCAGCCCGTGCTCTGTCTACCCGTAACGATGATCCGACCACGGCCAGCCGGCCCTGGGACAAGGACCGCGACGGCTTCGTGCTGGGCGAGGGAGCAGGTGTCATGGTGCTCGAAGAGTACGAGCATGCCAAGGCACGTGGTGCCAAGATTTATGCCGAACTGGTTGGTTACGGCATGAGTGCTGACGCCTATCACATCACCGCACCGAACATGGATGGCCCGCGCCGTTCCATGGTCAATGCGCTGAAGAATGCCGGCATCCAGCCGTCCGATGTGCAGTACCTGAATGCCCACGGCACCTCGACGCCGCTCGGCGACAAGAACGAGTCGGATGCCGTCAAGGCAGCCTTCGGCGAGCACGCCTATAAGCTGGTGGTCAATTCGACGAAGTCGATGACCGGCCATCTATTGGGTGGCGCTGGTGGTATCGAGTCTTTGTTTACGGTTTTGGCTATTCATAACCAAATCTCGCCGCCGACAATCAATATTTTCAATCAGGATCCTGAATGCGATCTTGATTACTGTGCCAATGCGGCGCGGCCAATGAATATTGAATATGGCCTGAAGAACAACTTCGGATTTGGCGGAACCAACGGATCGCTGGTCTTCAAGCGCATCTAAGTCAATTCTGCAGGAAAACGAACGGTGCAGTTTCCGATGACCATCGGACTGCGCCGTTCGCGCATTCTGGATACCGTGCTTCTGATCGTTGCGATGCTGGTCTGCGCAGCGATTCTCGGGTTTCAGGCATCACCATCAGTTCGAGCAAGCCTGCTTGTCGCCAACCTTATCCTGGCAATATTGGCATGGCTTTCGCTGAGGCCGGCCATCAATGAAATCAAACTTGAACGCAACGGTGAAATTTTCATTTCACGTGTTGGCGACAGTGACTTTCAGAAGGCCATCCTCAAGCCAGGGGCGACCATTCATCCCTGGCTAAGCATCATCCGTTTGACTGCAGAGGATGGACGAAACGCAACGCTTATTGCTACGGTGGACAGCCAAAAAAGCTCAGATTTCAGACGCTTGCGCATTTTTATGCGCTGGCAGGCAAATTTCAGCGAACCGAGCGATGACGCCTGAGCACCGTATTTTTTGCCTTGCTGGCCACATCCGGATAATCGCGGGAGAAGTGCAGTCCGCGGCTCTCCTTGCGCTGCATGGCACAGCGAACAATCAGGTCGGCAGTGACGACTAGATTGCGCAATTCGATCAGGTCATGGCTGACTCTGAAATTGGCGTAGAACTCTTCGATCTCGCGCATCAACAAGCCAATACGATGCTTGGCGCGCTTCAGACGTTTGGTTGTACGAACGATACCGACGTAGTCCCACATGAAACGCCGAAGTTCATCCCAGTTGTGCGAAATAACCACTTCTTCGTCAGCATCGGTAACCCGGCTCTCGTCCCACAGTGGCAGAACAGGAATGGCCGTGACGTCGCTCGCCAGAATGTCCTTGACGGCTGCCTCCGCGAAAACAAGGCATTCAAGCAATGAGTTGGAGGCGAGGCGATTGGCGCCGTGCAACCCGGTGCAGGATGCTTCACCGGCGACATAGAGCCCGGCAACATCGGTTCGGCCATGCAAGTCGCTGACGATACCACCACAGGTGTAATGGGCAGCCGGAACGACAGGAATGGGTTCCTGTGCGATGTCAATTCCCAGTTCCAGGCAGCGGGCAT
>OBID01000396.1_pt1 | contig 18452 bp, 17 predicted proteins | sample 1519781 | NCBI WGS metagenome assembly OBID01 (sample SAMEA3991478, study PRJEB22521) | metagenome | biome: anthropogenic terrestrial biome; feature: sewage plant; material: sludge | place: Sweden | collected 2012-09-26 | reverse complement strand
ATAGAGCAGAAAATCAAGGTGACAAATGCTTCAAAACCCATCATCGGATATGTAAACTTTATGGCGTGTGATAATGAAAAGTGCTTACCTCCATCAGATGTGGAATTCTCACTTAAGATACCCTGGGATGATACAGTTGTAACCACTCCAGGCAAAGAAGTCCCTTCTGAAAATTCGGCTCAAAATGAACAAAATATTGCAGAAAGCCCTGAAAAGACAAATGATAATAAAGTAATAGATTCGGCAGATCTGGCAGCTGCAGCTTTGGAAGATTTCAGGTATGGAGCTGTGATCAACGGTGATAAAATCGATCAGCAGGTGGAAAATCTGGCCAATAGCTACAAAACACCACTCAGCAACTGTGGCGGTACAGAAGAAAAGAAGGAAGGGCTCTTCTGGACATTTATATTTGGTTTTATCGGCGGATTACTTGCTTTGCTTACGCCATGTGTTTTTCCGATGTTGCCTATTACCATAAGTTTTTTCACCAAAGATACCAAACGAAAAGGTTGGGTCAACGGTCTTATATATGGCGCATCTATTATCGTCATTTATGTACTCATCGGATTGCTCATTACCATATTTGTGGGCCCTGAAGCGTTAAACAGACTATCGACAAACTGGATCGCCAATACTTTGTTTTTTGTCATTTTTATTGCCTTTGCTTTTTCCTTTTTTGGTTTTTACGAGATTACTCTTCCCGGCAGCTGGAGTACAGGTAGTGATCGCCTGGCAGACAGAGGTGGACTCATCGGAATATTTTTTATGGCATTTACCCTGGCATTAGTTTCTTTTTCATGTACTGGCCCTATCATAGGAACTGCCATTGTGCAAGCTGCTACCAAAGGGGAATACATGGGTCCTTTTCTGGTAATGTTCGGGTTTTCGACAGCTCTGGCACTCCCTTTTGGCCTTTTTGCCACATTTCCTGCCTGGCTCAATACGCTCCCAAAGTCAGGTAGCTGGATGAATTCTGTAAAAGTAGTTCTGGGTTTTCTGGAACTGGCACTGGCCTTCAAATTTCTCTCTGTGGCTGATATGACCAACGGTTGGGGCTTCCTGAGATATGAACTTTTTATGGGCTTATGGGTACTTATTTTTGCCGGCATGGCACTTTACTTATTCGGATTTATCAGGTTTCCCCATGATAGTCCGGTTAAAAAGTTGTCATCTGTCAGGATTGGGTTTGGAATCGGAGCCATCGTACTTCTTTTATATCTTTTATCCGGCTTTAGGGTGAATGATAAAACAGGTGACTATCATTCTCTGGCCCTGATGAGTGGTCTGGCACCACCGGCACATTACAATTTTTTTATTAAGCCACAGGAAGTGGATCCGGTTATCAAAGCAAAATATCCATCATACTCTAAATGTGCCAATAATATCAACTGTTTTAAAGATTATTTTGAAGGTATGTCTTATGCCAAAGAAGTAAATAAACCGGTTATGCTCGATTTTACAGGATACGGATGTGTCAACTGCCGTAAGACTGAAGAACATATCTGGGTAGATGATCGTATCAGAGCTATGCTAAATGATTCTGTTGTACTTATTTCTTTGTACGTGGATGATGATAAAAAACTTTCATCCATTTATATATCTGAGCATAGCGGTAAAAAGATAAGAAATGTGGGAAACAAATGGGCTGATTTTCAAATAGTAAACTTTCAGCAAAACAGCCAGCCATTATATGTTATGGCTACAAATGATCAGAAGGTGATCAGTAAGCCAAGGCCTTTTGCTGAAGGTATCGATGGTTATCTTTATTTTCTTAAATGTAGCCTGACTGAAAACAGAAAAATAAATTTGAACAATTAAATTATACTATTTAAAATGAGAAACCTGATTTTTACTTTTTTTACTTTAGCATTATTGGCTTCGTGCAGCAAAAGCGAACTTAGTGTGGCTGATCAGTTTGATGTTGACATTAAGCTCATAGAAGATTATCTGGCAGCAAATGGAAAGACAGCGATGAAAACTCCGGATGGCATATATTATATCATTGAAAAAGAAGGCAGTGCCGAAAAGCCCAAACTTACCAGCACCGTTTCAGTGTCATATAAAGGTTACTTTTTGGACAACGAAGTTTTTGATTCATCGAGTAAAGCGGCATTTCCATTGTATTCAGTTATTCAAGGATGGCAGATAGGTATTCCTAAGTTTGGCAGAGGTGGTAAAGGTACTTTATTAATCCCCTCTGTATATGGATATGGTACTCAGGAGACAGCAGGAAGGAAATCTGCAGTATTATTGTTTGATATTGAAGTTTTTGATTTCTGATGCAGAATAAATAGGATGAGAATTTACTGGGTTATTGTGATTTTTGGACTGGCGGTTACATGGGCATGCACTGATACTACTGACCAGGACAGGATCACCATACTGAACTATCTGGACGAACGAGGACTGATAGCTACGGATACGTCAGGTGTTTTTGTGGTCATAACTTCTACAGGTACTTCGGACAGACCCGAGGAAAATTCTACTATTCAATTAAGTTATAAAGGGTATTATACAGACGGTGTTGTATTTGACCAATCTCCACCTGATCAAAAAACCACGATAAAACTATCATTTGCACTCAGGGGATTGAGATACGGACTTGGCAAGTTTGGCAAAAAATCTGCAGGGATGATTCTGATCCCATCTGATCTGGCTTACGGGAACAATCCACCGTTTGGGGTTCGTAAGCAAGCAATCCTGATTTATGATGTTCAAATAGAAGATTTTTAAAAAGATCTCTATTCATACCAGAAGAGTTTTCAGCTTAGCTGTAAGATAAGAAAGTGATATGGTGAATTTACATGGTTTGTAAATGGTTTTATTTTATATAATCAAATCGTGATTGACTTCTTAAGCTGAATTCCAGATCCGGTTTACCTGTCCACAGGCCGTTTCCATGTTGGTTATTTTTATACGAACTTTTCCGGTTTTCATATAACAACTGTTTATAGAGCCGTATAGCGTATAAATATAATTTATGAGCATATAAATTATTTTTGTTTAATAAAAAGATCGCAACTGTTAAACAAAACGTATCTTTGTATTACAAATAAAAACATTACACATGTCAACTATAGAATTTAACCAGAACTTTGATTTCCTTACTAATTCTTTGAATGCTTTTGCTTACAGCCTTACTAAAAATACAGATGATGCAAAAGATCTGTATCAGGAAACAGCCTTCAGGGCAATTAACAATAAGGAGAAGTTCAGACCTGAAACGAATTTTAAGGCCTGGACTTTTACGATCATGAAAAATATATTTATTAATAATTACAGAAAAAAAGTAAAATCCAATACAATTCTGGATTCCACTGACAATACATATTTTTTAGATAGCGGCTCGGAAAAAGTCACGAATGATGCCAGTCGGAATATGTTGATGAAGGAATTGAATGATATGATAAATTCACTTGATGATAATATCAGAATACCGTTTGTGATGCACCACGAAGGATTTAAGTACAATGAGATAGCCGATCACTTTGACCTACCACTGGGAACAGTCAAGAGCAGGATATTTTTTGCCAGAAAGGCCCTTAAGGAAAAAATCAGGAAGAGCTATGGCGATTATTATTTGGTAAGATCCATGATCGCCTGATTTAAGAGTATGTGTAAATTTTTATTGACTTATAATCAATATTTTATGAACCTGCCTTCAAAATATTCATCTCATTTAGTTCACTAAACTCGATAATCATTTTATTGTCAGAAGAATAACCTATTGATTAACAACTAAGAAAATTTTTATACATACTCTAAATTATAGAAGCAGCGGCAGTATTTGATGAAATTATTTTTATTTATTCTAAATAAAAAGTGTTGACAATGAAGCACTTTCAAAATCAGTTCATTATTTTAGCATTTTTTTAACACTATTCCGATCAACATTTATTGATTATTGTTTAATATAATTGTACATTTGTTGCAACAAAAATTTTAGTCATGTCGACATTGGAATTTGATAAAAAGTTTGAAATCCTGACAGATTCCTTAAATGCATTTGCATATAATCTTACTAAAAATACTGAAGACGCCAGAGATTTGTACCAGGAAACGGCCATCAGAGCGATTACCAACAGAGATAAATTCAGACCAGACACCAATTTTAAGGCTTGGACTTTTACGATAATGAAAAATATATTTATCAATAATTATCGTAAAAAAGCTAAGTCCAATACCATCATTGATTCCACAGATAACTTGTATTTTATCAATTCGGGCAGTGTATCTATAGAAAATGATGGCAACAGAAATATTCTTATGGACGAGTTGAATGCCATGATAAATTCTCTCGAAGACAATATCAGAATTCCGTTTGTCATGCATTATGAAGGATATAAGTATCAGGAGATAGCAGATGAATTTAACCTTCCTTTAGGTACGGTAAAGAGCAGAATATTTTTTGCCCGCAAAGCCCTGAAAGAAATGATTAAAGAGAGTTACGGGGATTATTCTTTAGTGAGATCTCTGTCAGCATAATTTTAAAAAATAGATGTACATACAAAGGCTGCAATCACTTGCGGCCTTTGTTGTTTATAAGCCAACCGTTATTATATGAATTCTGTACAATTTGCCAAAATATTGCTGGACTGGCATACAATCAACAAAAGAATTCTTCCCTGGAAAGAAGATAATGACCCTTATAAAATATGGCTATCGGAAATTATTCTACAGCAGACCAGAGTCAGTCAGGGCACGCCGTATTTTCTTCGTTTTTTAAAGGAGTATCCTGATATAAATGCGTTGGCGGATGCAAGTTCTGATCAGGTGATGAAAAGCTGGCAAGGTTTGGGATATTATACCAGAGCCCGGAACCTTCATGCTACGGCTCAGGATGTAGTACAAAGATATAATTCTGTTTTTCCTGATACATATGAAGAAGTTTTAGCACTCAAAGGTATTGGTCCCTATACGGCTGCGGCTATCGTTTCATTTGCATACGAACTTCCCTACCCGGTGGTGGATGGCAATGTGATTCGACTGGTGAGCAGGATATTGGGTATCATGGAAGCCATCGAAAGTAAGTCAGTAAAAAAGCACATACTTTATTTTGTAAAGCAATCTATTTTGGATGTGCGACCCTCGGATTTTAATCAGGCTATTATGGATTTTGGCGCGACATTGTGTACTCCTGCATCGCCTGATTGTACTGTCTGTCCTTTTAATCAGTATTGCAAAGCGTATCAATCCGATATGGTTAGTTCTATTCCATTCAGGACAAAAAAAAAGGAAAGAGTTACTCGTTTTTTTCACTATTATGACATATCAGACCCGAACGGAATGACACTACTTCATTGCCGTAGCCAAAATGATATCTGGCAAAATCTCTATCAGTTTCCTATGTTAGAGACATCATCAAAAGACTCTCCGGGTCAGAATGATATAAAAAAAGAATTGGCAGATATTTCAGATATCTCTCCTGAGTCTTTTGGTCACCCTAATAAAACTGCGGAAATAAGGCAAACTTTGACACACAGAAAAATTGTGGGCACTTTTTACAAATTAGTCTCTAACACTCCGTTTATGGAAATAAATAAGAGTTATTGTTTGGTAGATCGCCAAAAAGTATCAAACTTTGCATTTCCAAAGATTATGACCACATACTTAGCTGATTATGGATAGAATCCTTGGCTAAAGGCAATGCAAACTATTTAAATATTCACCTGAATAAATTTAAAAAATGATAAATAAAGTAACATTAGTAGGCAATTTAGGCAGGGATCCTGAGATAAGAACACTCGAAAACGGAACCAAGGTTGGAACATTTTCAATAGCCACAAATGAAAGTTATAAAGACAAAAATGATACCTGGCAAACGCTGACTGAATGGCACAATATTGTGGTGTGGCGAGGACTGGCGGAAAAAGCAGAACGCGAGCTTAAAAAAGGCGGATTAGCCTATATTGAGGGGAAAATTACTCACCGTAAATATCAGGACAAGGATGGCCAGGAGAAGGCTATAACAGAAATTGTAGCCAACACACTATATTCTTTGGAACGACGTGAAAATAAGGGATCTTCCCTTTCAGCCGGATTTCCCGGAGTAGATGACGATCCCTTCAATAAAGCAATAAATACATCGTCAACTCCATCATCTACGTCACAAGAACCGCCTGCGGAGGATGATCTTCCTTTCTGATTTTCAGGCAGTAATTTGTTTAATTAAATAATTTATTTTGGACCCCGAACCCAGTTTATATTTTTTTGCTTTCCAAAGTGTCATAACTGAGCCTACTGTATCATTGCTGTTTCCGTTTATTATTTTTATCATACTCATAGTCTGTTCAGGAATGATTTCTGCATCAGAAGTCGCCTATTTTTCATTGAATGTAAGAGAAATTAAAGAGCTGGAGGAAGAAAACTCCCTTTTATCTAAAAGAGCGTTAAAGCTGAAAGAAAATTCAAGGCATCTGTTGGCAACTATTCTGATTTCAAATAATTTTGTCAATGTGGCTATAGTCATTGTAGCTGAGCATATTTTCAGATATATCCTTGGAGAAAGCAGATTACTGACTATCGGATTGTGGTTACACACCAATGTCTTTTATGGACTTTCCAGCCCGGAGGTGATTGGGAGCATCTTCAATTTTCTGCTTACAGTAGTGGGGGTCACCTTTCTGCTCGTTTTATTTGGAGAAGGTATGCCCAAAATATATGCCACAATAAGTAAAATGAAAATTATTCATTTTATGTCGGGTCCGCTTACCTTTCTGATGTGGATTTTTCATCCTGCAAATAAAGTCCTGGTCGGTTGGTCTAATGCTATGGAAAAATCACTCGGAAGCAACAGCAATCAAAATTTAACAACCAAAGAAGATATAGATGCCGCTATCGACCTGACTATGACGAATGACACACCGCACGCAACACAGGAAGCGGATATTTTGAAAGGGATTGTCAACTTCGGAGATATATCTGCCAAGCAAATCATGCACCCAAGAATGGATATCGTTGCTCTGGACGAAACTGACGGATTTAAAGAAGTCATGAAAGTGGTGAAGGATTCCGGATACTCCAGACTGCCGGTGTATAGAGAAGATCTCGATAATATCATTGGCATCCTTTATGTCAAAGATTTGCTCTCTTACACGGACGAAAATGATCAGTTCGTCTGGCAAAAGCTGATACGATCCACCGTACTTTTTGTCCCGGAGTCAAAAAAAATTGATGAACTGCTCAGGCAGTTTCAACTCAAAAGGGTACACCTTGCCGTCATCGTGGATGAGTACGGAGGAACGGCTGGCATCGCTACCCTCGAAGACATAATGGAAGAAGTAGTCGGAGATATCAAAGACGAGTTTGACCAGGATGAAGATGTGGATTACATCAGGATATCTGAAAATAATTATATCTTTGAAGGCAAGACTTTATTGAACGATGTTTGTCGTGTTGTTGGGCTGAATTCAGGTTATTTTGATGACATCAGAGGCGAGGCTGATTCGCTTGCAGGGCTGATTCTTGAGATGGTAGGCACCATACCCAATTCTGAAAAAGAAATCACCATCGGTCACATTACACTAAAGATAGTTTCTGTTAGTAAAAAACGGATTGAAAAAATAAGCTTGTTTTTGCATGAAAAGTAAAGTACTTCTGATATTTGCCGGTGTTTACATATTCTCTTTATATGCATGTGGTGGTGATGCTGTCAGAGTACCTAAAGCGCACATGTATCCCAGAGTGAGCTATCCGGAAAAAAATTATAAGGACTTTGATTCTACACTTTGCAGCTTTACATTCAGAATGCCTCTGGCAGGTTCTATTGTCAGAGATTCATTCATTTTTGAAGGAGAACCCGCGCACCCTTGTTGGTTTGATATAAATGTAAATGCCTTAAATGCCAGTATTTACTGTAGTTATTACCAAATTAGCATAAATAGAGATTTGTCCAGACTCATCAATGATGCATACAACATAGCCGGAAAACACAATATCAAAGCAAATTACCGGAAAGAAACCATCATCGATAATGGTCATAATGCCAAAGGTATCCTGTTTGACATAGAGGGACCTGTCGCCAGTCCCGTCCAGTTTTATCTGACGGACGAAAAGAATCATTTTTTCAGAGGAGCCTTGTATTTTAACAGCAAGGTAAATCCGGATTCAACGGCTCCGGTACTCTCATATATGAAAACAGATATCGATACGCTGATAGCATCATTCAGGTGGAAGTAAAAGCTTAATGCCAATCGATAGCTACACATTAATGTACAGATCTGAAATAAATAGTTTACTTATTATTCATCTTTTTTACGGCAATTATGGATAAGAGGATTTGGAGCTAAATAATTGGGCCTGCTATTTTTTGGGTTACTTTTCTTTAAAAGTTACTAAATTTATACTAATTGACCCTGTTGCAATAATTACTTAAATCTGATCTATTCTGAAAATTTACAAAAAGTTGGATATTTTGCAGCCATATTCTATTTCTTTTTAAAAATTAATATCATGTTTTCCAATATCAATCCTACTACCACAACATCATGGAAAAAGTTGATTAAGCACCACAAAGCCATGAAAAACGCCAGTATCTCCAACCTTTTTGAGCAGGATAGAGATAGATTTGAAACATTTTCAACCAGTATAGGTGATATGCTGATAGATTACTCAAAAAATAATGTGACGGAAGAAACCATGAATCTTTTATTCGGATTGGCCAGAAACTGTAAGTTAAAGGAGGCTATAACCGCGATGTTCAGTGGAGAAAAAATCAATGTGACTGAAAACAGGGCCGTATTACATACCGCATTGCGCAATAAATCGGGCAAACCAGTCATGATCGAAGGTGTCAATGTCATGCCGGAAATCAAGGCAGTAAAGAAAAAAATGGAGCATTTTTGCACGCAGGTCATTTCAGGCAAGTGGGTTGGCTATTCAGGCATGCCGATTACAGATATTGTCAATATAGGCATCGGAGGCTCCGATCTGGGACCGGTCATGGTTACAGAAGCGCTTAAGCCATACAAAACGAGACTTCGAGTTCATTTTGTTTCCAATGTGGACGCATCACCCATAGCCGAAGTAGCAGGGGATTTGGATATGAGCACAACCCTCTTTTTGATAGCTTCGAAGACATTTACGACACAGGAAACCATGGCAAATGCCTATACTGCCAGAACTATGTTCTTAGCAAAAGCGATAAATGAAGAGCATATAAAGAAGCATTTTGTTGCTTTATCTACCAATACCAGCGAGGTCACACGTTTTGGAATTGATCCCCAAAATATGTTTGAATTTTGGGATTGGGTAGGAGGAAGATATTCTTTGACATCCGCCATAGGTTTATCCATAGCGTTGGCTATTGGGTATGACAATTTTGAGCTATTGCTGGATGGATTTTACAAAATAGACCGCCATTTCAGGACGACTCCATTCGATAAAAATATACCTGTCATCCTAGCTCTAATTGGTATCTGGCATACCAATTTTAATGGATCAACATCAGAAGCCATCCTTCCATACGACCAGTATCTACATCGTTTTGCAGCCTACTTTCAGCAGGGAAATATGGAAAGTAATGGTAAGAGTACTGACAGAAACGGCCATAGAGTTACCTATACCACCGGGCCTGTCATCTGGGGAGAGCCCGGCACAAATGGTCAGCATGCTTTTTATCAACTCATCCACCAGGGCACTCAAGTGATACCATGCGATTTTATTGCGCCGGCCATCTCCCACCACCCTATTGGAAATCACCATACATTATTGATGTCCAATTTTTTTGCCCAAACCCAGGCTCTCATGATGGGCAAAACCAAAGAACAGGTAATTGCAGAATTCGAAAAATCAGGCAAAAAGCCCGAAGAATATATGCCTTTGGTCCCTTTTAAGGTGTTTGAAGGCAACCGACCCACCAACTCTATACTGGTCAAACAAATCGATCCGGAGACTCTGGGTATGCTCATCGGTATGTATGAGCATAAGATCTTTGTACAGGGAGTCATCTGGAATATCTACAGCTTCGATCAGTGGGGTGTTGAACTGGGCAAACAACTCGCCGGAAAAATCGTCCCAGAACTTGAAAAAGACCGCCACACACATGCTTTCGACGGATCTACTAATGGACTGATTAATGCCTGGAAAGATCTTGCTTTATAAATTTCCGATTTTGGATTGTGATAAGCCAACACACCAAACTGCTATTCAGCTAACCACCCAACTAGCCAATAATGAAAACCAATTAACGAATTTTGAATATGAAAATCGAATAGCTAACTCGCCATCATCCCAACTAGCCATATGATGTCTCATGAAATTGGTTGAAAATAAAAATGTGGAAAACTTTAATGCATTTATGGTCATGATAAGTAAAAAAATAAGGAGAGTCTTCTCAGAAAATTTTAAGTATGAGAAAGTTGCACGAATCTCTGGACTATTAACAGAAAAGATAGTTACTCATTTTCATAAAGCAAAGTGAATAAAATGATTTTATAATTTATTACTAATGAAAGGAAAATAAACCTATATTTCTTTTTCATCTCTTTCGACAACTCCCCTGACAATCAGAAACTGGGCTATCATATATGTCAGAATAATGAAGTATTCAGCACACGGGAATGGGAAGCCAAATTTACTGAACGCAATGGCAGCATCTGACATCATAAAGAGAACAACTCCAACGACCACTGGCAGATACCAGGATACATTTTTTCTAATAAGAGCTGAGACTACCATAGAGGAAATGGCAGCTGTATAAATAGCGACAGGTAGCTGCATGTCCTGAAGACCATCCCATAATGATACAATCACCATGACGGAAATGATGAAAACGGGTAATGCTTTATAGATATTCTGCCTTACTGCCGGAGATTTGTCATTAAGAAAGGTAATAGTGTATAAAATTTGCATAATCAAAAAACAACCAAGACCCAATAAAAAAAAGGCTTCAGATTTAAACATTAAAAAAATGTCACCCAACATGGCAAAGATCAGTGCAAGAATAAAAACAGGAGATTGTTGTCGGGCTGCTCCAATATAGAAACCGATGAGACTGGCCATAATAAGTGGTTTGGAAACCATTTTATAATCAGTAAGCCAACTGAGAAATATCAGGTTAGCAATGATAATTAAAATATACCAAATCGTAAAAGACCTGTACTTTAAAAGAATGTCCATATTGCTTTTTTTTGCGCTAAGTTAAAGCATATTCATCAATGTGCATGATTACTATAAACGCAAACAGAAATTTATCTAATATTGCCCTAAAATGAATCAAATGACGCATAAAATAACGGCAGACTACATTTTCACTTCAGATGGAAAACTGACAGAAGATATTGTATTGATAACAGATCAGAATGGAAAAATCCTGAGTCTGGACCCGGTATCTAATCACGATATGGCTTCTTTAAGGAGGTTGAAGGGTATGATTGTGCCCGGCTTCATTAATACACATTGCCACCTTGAGTTATCCCATATGAAAGGTATGGTTAATTCAGGTACAGGGTTACTTCCTTTTTTAAACCGTGTTGTATCTTTCCGGGATATTGATCCGGATATCATCGCTCAGGCTATCATAGACGGTGACGAAGAAATGTACGAAAACGGAATCGTAGCTGTGGGTGACATTTCAAATAAAACGGATACTGCAGAAGTAAAATCAACCAGTAAAGTGGATTATTATACATTTGTAGAGATGTTTGATTTCCTTCAGCCCTCGATGACCGAAAACACGATTGCACAATATGTGCCAGTGATGGAAGGGCAAAGCGATCATGGCAACAATAAAAAAAGCTATGTACCACACGCACCATACACCGTGACACCGGAGCTTTTCAGATACATAAATGAGAAGAATCTTTCAGGAGCGACTGTGAGTATCCATAATCAGGAAATCTCAGACGAAAATCAGCTTTTCATAAATGGACAAGGTGGGTTTACTGATTTTTATACAGGATTTGGGATGAAACTGGATCATTTTATTCCAACAGGCAAAACATCTATACATTATATATTAGAAAATATGGTACCTGGATTTAAGACCATCTTTGTACATAATACAAATACAAATAAGGAAGACATCGAAGCTGCAATGCGTTGGAATAAAGAAATATACTGGGCAACTTGCCCCAATGCTAATTTGTATATCGAAAACAGACTACCTGACTATAAAGTATTTTTGGACACCGATGCTAAAATGACTATAGGAACAGACAGCCTTACTTCCAACTGGCAACTATCTATCTGGGAAGAAATAAAAACAATTCGAAAATACAAGTCTTATATACCCCTTGAAACATTGTTAACGTGGGCAACTATGAATGGTGCAGAAGCATTAGGGTATCAGAAGAATCTGGGTAGTTTCGAGGTAGGCAAAACACCAGGATTAGTGCATATCGAAAACGCAGAATCCAACTCAGAAGAAAATAAGATCGGTCGGTTGATCTGATACTTATAAAATAATAGATAAGTTTATATCGCTTTCCATTACTTTTTATTTGGAAATAGTTAAGAATTAAGGCAGTGATTAAAACGATATTTTACCAATTTGTTATACTTTTGCACCCTAATTCATTTTCAGAGAAAGAGCAATGGCAAAAAGAACGCGAATAAAAGATATATTTTCTGCTGAGACGGAAAAAAGATATACGGTTATGGGATGGGTTCGTACATTCAGAAACAACCAATTTATAGCACTCAATGATGGTTCGTGTCTCGCTAATCTACAGGCGGTGGTTGATTTTGAGAATTGGGATACAAATCTGCTCAAGAGAATCACCACAGGTGCAGCACTCCGTATAGAAGGTAATCTGATTAAGTCTCAAGGCAAAGGACAAACAGTTGAACTGGTTGCGGACAAAATTGAAATTTTAGGTGATTGTGACCCTGAAATATATCCATTGCAGCCTAAGAAGCATAGTCTGGAGTTTCTGCGTGAAATTGCACACCTGAGGTTCCGTACCAATACATTCAGTGCCATTTTCAGGGTCAGACACGCTTTGGCTTTTGCTATTCATAAATTTTTTAATGATCGTAATTTTGTGTACATACATAGCCCAATTGTGACAGGAAGTGATGCAGAAGGAGCAGGAGAGATGTTTCAGGTGACGACGCTGGATTTGAATCAAATACCCAGAAATGAGGATGGCAATATTAACTTCAAGAAGGACTTTTTTGGCAAAGCTACCAATCTGACTGTATCCGGCCAGCTGGAGGCCGAGCTCGGTGCCCTTGCACTGTGTGATGTATATACTTTTGGTCCGACTTTCAGGGCTGAAAACAGCAATACCTCACGGCACCTGGCTGAATTCTGGATGATAGAACCCGAAGTAGCCTTCAATGACCTCAATGATAATATGGACCTTGCAGAAGACATGCTGAAGTATCTCATCAGCTATGTTCTGGAGTATTGTGCGGAGGACATTGCTTTTCTGGAACAAAGACTTTCTGAAGAAGAAAAAGTCAAACCACAGGCAGATCGATCTGAGATGGCTTTAAGGGATAAACTGAAGTTTTGCATAGAAAATGACTTTGAAAGACTGACTTACACCGAAGCGATTGACATATTAAAAAATTCAACGCCTAATAAAAAAGGTAAATTTCAGTATCCCATTGAAAAATGGGGAGCAGATCTTCAATCAGAGCACGAAAGGTATCTGGTAGAAAAACATTTCAAAAAACCTGTCATTCTTACCAACTATCCTAAGGAAATAAAAGCATTCTATATGCGCATGGATGACGATGATAAGACAGTAAGAGCTATGGATGTCCTTTTTCCGGGCATAGGTGAAATCATAGGCGGATCACAAAGAGAAGAACGATATGATAAACTGGTGAAACGCATGGAAGAGATGCACATTCCGACGTACCATATCTCCTGGTTTCTGGATACAAGGAGATATGGTACTGTCCCCCATGCCGGTTTTGGTTTAGGCTTTGAGAGGTTAGTTCTGTTCGTTACCGGAATGACCAATATAAGAGATGTCATACCTTTCCCAAGATTTCCGGGTAATGCAGAGTTTTAATATCGTAAGCATCGGATTATTTCTCATGAAGATTTCTAAATAATTTTTTGGATCAATGATTGTTGATACAGGTATATGCAAGTTTGCAAAATTTGTAAAATCCTGTTTACAAATTAAACATCACAGGTTTATTGATTAGTTTGTATCTGACATCTAAGATGCTTGCATTTACAAATAAAGTATCTTGCCTGAATAACTGTCCATACGCTTCGTGTATATGACCAAATATATGCGCCTTAGGTCGGATTTCTGTTATCTTATCACAAAGGGCTTCGCAGCCCACTTTTTTACCATAAATAGTTTTGTCAAGAATACCATGCACAGGTCCATGCGTGATGAGAATGTCCGTATTTTCAGGTATCAAATCCCAGTGGGTTTTGATTTCTGATCCTCGGTGTCTGTTGAAGGCCCAGTCAAAAAACCATGGAGTGATGGGGGATCCCCAAAAGTTTAGCCCTTCGATGGAAATCCCTGAATCGTTAAGATATATTACCTTTTCAGGAATAACGGATTTTATTTTCAGCGGATCTGCTCTTTCAAAGAAAAAATCGTGGTTACCGGCTATCAGAATTTTGTACTGATAATCCTGTGAAGAAAACCAATCTAAAAAATCTTTTACTTCTGATTCAGTACCCCGATAGGTACAATCTCCTGCGTGAATCAATACATCACCTTGTGGAAGAGTAAGGTTATGATGCTGACCATGGGTATCTGAGATGGCCACAATTGTCATGGATTACACAAATATTCATTAACTGCATTCTGCTCAAACCATTGCTGGCATTCTTCTAAAGTTGATGCACCTGATGCGACTTTTAAAGTAAAACTCAAAATATCATCCAATTTTAACTTGTTTGAAATATTAAAGCCATTTCTTCTTAAGAAAACTATGGCAGCTTCGAAGTCTGTTCGCTTATTTCCTTCCTGGTATATGAGGTTGGCAATAATATTTGTACATACACACACCAGCTTTATCAGCTAAATTTGGGTAAAGCAGCACACCAAACATCTCAGCACTTACAATATATAGCAAATAATTTAGGTTTTCTTCATTGAGATTATTATCTGGTTCTACAAAGTTTCTACCATGAAGAGCAACCGTAGATTTATTGACCAAAATAACCATAGCTTTAGTCAAATAATTCATGCTAATTTCCTGAAAACTTCGTCATATATTTCAAAATCCTGAAGAATTAGTTTTTCTATGTAATCTAAAGATAAATCTTCACTTTCATTGGAGACAATCTTTTGAAATTCTGTCCTTAAATCAATATTGTTTTTCAAAATTTCGAAAACTAGTTCCAATTGTTGTTTTTACTTAGTGATTTAACATCTATTTCCATCATCCTGATAAAATATTTTATAAAATTTCAACGAAAATCTAAATAATTAAGTTTCACATTAAAAATGAAATTAGATGACTTAACAATTCGTATATCACACTAAATCAAAGTGCATCAGGTTTTTAAATCTTTGCAGTCTGTCGTTTATTTCAGATTGGTTTAATATTTGTAATTTGTTGAGGCTGAAATCTTCTACGCAAAACGAAGCCATTGCCGATCCGGTGATGACAGCTCTTTTCATGTTTTCCATACTGACATCATCTGTCTTTGCCAGATACCCCATCATACCTCCGGCAAAAGTATCACCCGCTCCTGTCGGATCAAATACCTGTGCTAAAGGCAATGCCGGAGCAAAAAATATCTCCTCTCCCCTGAATAACAAAGCTCCGTGCTCCCCTTTTTTTATAACCAGATATTCCGGACCCATACTATGGATGACTTTTGCCGCATTAACCAAAGAATGTTCGCCCGAAAGCTGTCGGGCTTCTTCGTCATTTATAGTCAAAAGATTGATTCTTTTTATCACAGACTTGAGTTCGTCCATGGCAATATCCATCCAAAAATTCATGGTATCCAGAGCTACAAGAGATTGTGAACCATCGAGCTGGTCAAGTACGCTGGCCTGAATAGCCGGAGTGAGGTTGCCTAACATGACATATTTGCTTGATTTGGCAGAATCCGGAATTATCGGATCGAAATCAGCCAATACATTCAGATCAGTCACCAATGTATCGCGACTGATCATATTGTTATGATATTTTCCTGACCAAAAGAAGGATTTGCCTCCTTTGACGATCTTGAGTCCATCCATATTAACCCCTCGGTCTGATAATCTTTTGAGCTCAGATGCCGGAAAATCATCACCTACTATGGATACCAGATGGCTATCATTCGTAAAATATGATGCAGACCAACTTATATATGTACAGGCCCCGCCTATGACCATTTCAGCCTTTCCAAAAGGCGTTTCAATAGTATCAAATGCAACGGTGCCAACGGTAAGAAGACTCATGTATTTCAGTTTTAGTAAGCTGCAAATGTAGGCTTAATAGGCCAAAAGTGGAGGTATTGCGTATAAAGATTTATCAAAACACATTTTAAAGCTACAATTTTATCCGGCTAAAATGATTAGTGCCTTTCAAAAAATTTAATTCCCAAGTAAGTACTTTTGCGCTATTAATATTCAAATTGTATTATATTTGAATATACTTTATAGCTTTTCAAATGAAGGAGTACTCTTTTTTTCCTGAACTGTCAGCAAATTTTTTAATTGTAACCTATAAAACTTAATACTAATGAAAAGATTCAACTTCTATTTACTTCGATTTTTAGTATTTGTTGTTCTATTGACTATTACTCCCAGGCTGCATAGTCAGTCAGGAAAAATGATTTTTACAGCGCACCTAACGGGTGCGGAAGAGAACCCACCCGTATCAGGAAACGGTGAAGGACTGATCACAGTCTTGTTTAATGAAGATCAGACCAAAATGTATGTTCAGGGTGTGGTTTCAAAACTTTCAGGTCCCGTCACAGCGGCACATTTTCATACCGGCAATTTCGGTGCTAACGGTGGTGTAGTTCTGAGTCTTGCTAATATACGGAACGGAAACAGATTTGCTGGAGAACTGGCTGTACCGGCAGGATTTTTTATCAATGCAGTAAACTATGGATTGTATGCAAACGTCCATACAGCCGCTAACCCGGGTGGAGAGATCAGGGGTCAATTAGAACTTGATATTGATTTTGATTTTGTCGCTATTTTGAGCGGTACTGATGAGGTTCCTCCAGTCAATACCCCGGGAATTGGCTTGGGAAATTTAAGTTTGATAAAAGGATATGACAAAATACTTTATAATATGAAGGTCAATGGGCTAAGTGGTCCTATTACTGCTGCACATATTCATAAAGCAAATGAAGGGATAAGCGGACCAGTTGTTCAGGCATTATCTTTCAATGGAAATACTTTGTCAGGGGAATTGCTTATCAGTAGTTTACCGGCTGACTTTTTTACCACTCTGTTTTCTGAAGGATATTATGTAAATGTGCACACTGCTGCCAACCCTACAGGTGAAATAAGAGGTCAGCTCTATTATGGTGGGGACTTGTCTTGTTCTGCAAATTTAACCGGAAGTCAGGAGACCCCACCTGTAACTACAACTGGTTCCGGTTTTGGTTTTGCCAGTTTTACTGAAAAACTGGACACCATATTTTATGCAGTGATCGTAAATAGCCTGAGTAGTACTCCTACTGCTGCACATATTCATAAAGCTCCGGCAGGTACCGCTGGTGGCGTTGTTTTTCCCCTGGTTTCTATCATTCCAGGTGTAGCTTACTCAGGCAGTACACCACTTACCCCTGCGACTTTGTCCGATCTCATTAATGGCAACTTGTATTTTAATGTTCATACCGCCGCAAATCCGGGAGGTGAAATCCGAGGGCAGATTCAGACTAATCTTCGTAAAGGGTTTGCCTTTGATCTTTGCGGAGGGCAGGAAGTCCCTAAGACGACTAGCGCAGGCTATGGTGCAGGTATGGTTTCAGTGGACAACGGAAATCATACAGGATTGTACAATTTAATGATTGATGGGTTGTCTGGGCCAGCTACTGCGGCACATATACATACCGCAGCCCTTGGAGTAAATGGTGGTGTAAAATTTCCATTGAATACACCAAATGTCTTTAGTGAAGGAAGTTTTGCCCTGACAAGTGCTGACGTTACATTAATGGGGACTGGCGGGACATATATGAATGTTCATACTGCCGCCAATCCGGGTGGAGAAATCAGAGGGCAGGTAGGCACAAAAATCTTATGCGCCAATGTTAGTTCTGTTTTTAATGAAATATTTACTGATTATAAAATTTTTCCAAATCCGGCAAAAGAAGGGGTAACACTAAGATTTACAAATAAAGATGCTTTCACTGGTCAAATGAGGATCACTGATGTTACAGGCAGGACAGTTTCAAGACAAATTCCTTCAGTTATAGATGCCGGCGTACATGAATTATATATGCCTATGAATGATCTTGCGCCGGGTGTATATTATTTGTACCTTGAAAATAATGGAAGAATAGTATTAACACAGCCTGTGGTTAGAATGTAGGAGTAATGAAATCTTATATTTCCGAATGCGTGGGTGCTGAA
>OBID01000393.1_pt1 | contig 18510 bp, 16 predicted proteins | sample 1519781 | NCBI WGS metagenome assembly OBID01 (sample SAMEA3991478, study PRJEB22521) | metagenome | biome: anthropogenic terrestrial biome; feature: sewage plant; material: sludge | place: Sweden | collected 2012-09-26 | reverse complement strand
CAGATTTCGGCTGTTTTCGTGCCGACGGTGTGCGTCATCGCGCTCCTCACCTTCGTCGGCTGGTGGTGGACCGCAGGCGATTTTGCCGAAGCGCTGGTCAATGCTGTTGCCGTGCTGGTCATCGCCTGCCCGTGCGCGCTCGGGCTGGCGACGCCGACGGCGATCATGGTTGGCACCGGGCAGGGCGCGCGTGCCGGCATCCTCGTCAAAAATGCCGAAGCGCTTGAACGGGCGGAGAAGATCACCGTGCTGGCGCTGGACAAAACCGGAACGCTGACCTGCGGAACGCCGCAAGTTACCGATGTCGTGACCTATGGCTTGGTGCGCGACGAAGCGCTCAGTCTGGCGGCGGCGCTTGAAGAGAATTCCGAGCATCCGTTGGCGCGGGCGATCGTTTCGGCGGCTGTTAGCGGCGTTGCCACGGTCAACCGGAAAAAAGCGGCAAATTTCAAATCCTTGCCCGGGCATGGTGTCGAAGGCGAGGTCGATGACCGGAGCTTGCGCCTTGGTTCGCCAAGCTGGCTGGGGCTGGCTGATGATCCGGCGGTGGCCGAGTTGCAGCGCGCCGGCAAGACGGTAGTGGTGTTGGTCGAAGGCGAGACAACGCTGGGGTTGTTTGCCGTGGCGGATGCATTGCGACCAAGCTCGCGGGCGGCCGTTCAGCGGCTGCGCGAGCACGGTATCCGGGTGGTCATGTTGACCGGGGACAATGCGGCAACAGCCGCAGCCATCGCTGCCGAGGCCGGTATTGCCGAGTTTCGGGCCGGCGTTTTGCCGGGCGACAAGGCAGCGGCGATCAACGAATTGAAATCCGGCGGCGGTTTGGTGGCCATGGTCGGCGACGGGATCAACGATGCGCCAGCCCTCGCGGCGGCCGATGTCAGCTTTGCCATTGGCGCCGGTTCCGACGCGGCGGTAGAGGCGGCGGATTTGACATTGATTCGTAGTGACCTGATGGGTGTAGTCGATGCTATTGCCCTATCGGCGGCCACTTTGGGGAAAATCCGGCAAAATCTTTTCTTTGCTTTCATCTACAATGTGATGGGAATCCCGCTTGCTGCGCTGGGTTGGCTCAATCCGGTGGTGGCGGGGGCTGCGATGGCGATGAGTTCGGTGTCGGTTGTCTCGAACTCGCTGTTGTTGAAGCGCTGGCGGTCGGGGCGCTGAACTCAAGCAGAAGAAAAGGTTTTCGATGGTCACTGGTGGCGACGGGACGAAGTGCGGCGAGGCTGGTGCCGGTAGCTCTGTCGCGTCCGACGGAAATCCGCTGGTACTGACGGAACGGGAAGCGATGTTCCGGACGACGATGGAGGCCGCTCAGGTTGGCATCTTTGTCCTGCAGGACCGGCGCTTCAAATACGTCAATCCTTATCTGACCGGTCTTTTCGGTTACAGCTCGGCTGAGATGCTCGATAGTATGGGGCCGCTCGATGTCGTAGCGCCTGAGCAGCATGCTTTTCTCATCGAGCAGATGCAGGCGCGGGCGGCCGGCGTTCCCGGGTACCAATACGAGATCAGTGCCTTGCGCAAGGATGGTTCCGTGTTTCCGGTCATGATCTACGGTGCGCCGTCGATGTTCGATGGCCGACCGGCCTCGGTTGGTACGCTGGTCGACATTTCTTCACAGAAGGCTGCCGAACGGCGTATCCGCGAGCTGGCCGATTACGATGTTCTGACCGGCTTACCCAACCGTCGCCTGCTGCGCGAGCGCTTTGTCCAGTTGCTGGAGGCGGCCGAGCGGGACAAGTCAGAAATTGCCGTCATCTTTCTCGATCTCGATCACTTCAAAAGGGTCAACGACTCGCTCGGCCACAGTGTCGGTGACGAACTCCTGATCGAAGTGGCACGCCGCCTCGACAGCGTGGTGCGCCGTATCGATACGCTGGCCCGCCTTGGCGGTGATGAGTTCATTTTCGCCATGCCGGGGTTCCATGCAGCGGCGGCGGCCGATGTGGCACGCCGCCTGATCGATGTCTTCTCCCGGCCATTCGAGGTGGCGGGGCATGAACTGACGGTGACCCCGTCACTCGGCATCTGCATCCATCCGCATGACGGCAAGGATCTCGAAATACTGCTCAAGAACGCCGACACGGCCATGTACCGGGCCAAGGATATCGGCCGCAACACGTTTCAGTTTTATGCTACCGAGATGAACACGGCGACGCTCGACCGCCTGCTCATGGAAAGCAATCTGCGACGGGCGCTGACGCAGAAGGAATTCATTCTCCAGTATCAGCCGCTGGTCAATCTGGAAGATGGCCTGGTGATCGGTGTCGAGGCCCTGATTCGCTGGCAGCATCCCGAGCTCGGCATGATCATGCCGGACAAATTCATCCACGTCGCGGAAGAAACCGGGCTGATCAACCCGATTGGCGATTGGGTGCTGTGTGAAGCCTGCCGCCAGGCCAAAGTCTGGTGCGACGAAGGGCTGTCGCCGGTGGTCATGGCCGTTAACGTAGCCCCCGTTCAGTTCCGCCAGCCGGGCTTCGTCGAAATGGTCGCCGGCGCCCTGGCTGCCTCGGGTCTCGATGCCGCCCTGCTTGAGCTTGAACTGACCGAACGTACGGTGATGCACGATGCCGACATCAATCTGGGCACGCTGTCGGCGCTGCATCGCATGGGCGTTGAACTGTCGCTCGATGACTTCGGCACGGGCTACTCCTCGCTGGCCTATCTCAAGCGTTTTCCGGTCGGCAAGCTCAAGATCGACCGTTCCTTCGTCAACGATCTCGAAACCGATCCCGATGACTGGGCGATTGCCTCGACCATCGTCAGCATGGGGCGCAGCTTGCGCATGACCGTCCTGGCCGAAGGTGTCGAAACTGGCGAACAGTTGGCGCAATTGCGTAAAATGGGCTGCAATATGGCGCAGGGCTACTATTTCAGCCGGCCGACGTCGGCCACCGGAATAGCCGAAATCCTGCGCCAGCAACCCTTCACGAACAGGTAAACGGCATGGAAAATACGATCATCAAGGTCGGCGGCATGAGCTGCCAGGGCTGCGTCAAGAACATCAGTGGCGTGCTCGGCGGGATGGCCGGCGTGGTGAGCGCCGAGGTCTCGCTGGAAGCCGGTGAAGCCAAAGTGGCTTTCGACCCGCAGGCCGTGTCGCGCGATGCGCTGGTCGGGGCGATTGAGGATGCCGGTTTCGACGCCGAATAAAAGTCAAACAACAATAGTATTTCGAGAGAACAGCCGTGCCCCAAGAAAAAATCAGATTGACCCAGCTTTCCCATGGTGGTGGCTGCGGATGCAAGATCGCGCCTGCCGTCCTGCAGCAAATTCTCGCCGGCGCGCCGTCGGGCATCATTCCGCCGCAACTGCTGGTCGGCACCGAAACCTGCGACGATGCTGCGGTCTACCAGATCAACGCGCAGCAGGCGATTGTCGCGACGACCGACTTCTTCATGCCCATCGTCGATGATCCCTACGATTTCGGTCGTATCGCGGCCACCAATGCCATTTCCGATGTCTACGCCATGGGCGGCACGCCCCTCTTTGCGCTGGCCATCGTCGGCATGCCGGTCAACACCCTGCCACTGGAAACCATCGGCAAGATTCTGCAGGGTGGCGAAGCCGTCTGTCGCGCTGCCTGTATTCCGATTGCCGGCGGCCATACCATCGACTCGGTCGAGCCGATCTATGGGCTGGTTGCCATCGGCATCGTCAATCCGGCCCACCTCAAGCGCAACTCGGGCGCCAAGCCGGGTGACAAGCTGATTCTCGGCAAGCAACTGGGGGTTGGCGTCTATAGCGCCGCACTGAAGAAGGATCAGCTCCACGCCAGTGATTACGAGGCGATGATCGACACCACGACCCAGCTGAATACGCCGGGGCCGATGCTGGCCTGTCTGGATGGCGTCCATGCCGTCACCGATGTTACTGGTTTCGGGTTGGCTGGCCACCTCATGGAAGTCTGCAAGGGCAGCAAGGTGCGCGCCACGGTTAATTACGCAGACTTGCCCGTGCTTGCCCGTGCCCGCGAGTTTATCGATGCGGGTTACTTGACCGGCGCCTCGGGTCGAAACTGGGCCAGCTACGGTGAAGGGATCAGTCTTGCGGTCGACCTCGAAAAAACGGCAAAAACGCTGCTCACCGACCCGCAAACCTCGGGCGGCCTGCTCGTATCCTGCACCCCCGATACGGTGACCGAAGTTCTTTCGCTATTTTTGCAGCAGGGTTTCTCACACGTGTCGGTCATTGGCGAGATCACCGACGGCGAGCCGGGTATCGACGTTATTTGAGGGCGTCGTGCAGACGGTGACCTATAGTCGGCCGGTCGGCCGGGTCGTGGTTCAGCGCCTCTTCTTCTCCAGCCAGCGAAGTAGCGTGGCGTAGAGGAGGTCTGGCTCGACGGGCTTGGCGATGAAGTCGTTCATGCCGGCTACCAGGCACTTCTGCCTGTCCTCTTCAAATACGTTGGCGGTCATGGCCAGAATCGGGGTGTGCGCCAGATTGCTGTTGGCGCGAATCAGTCGCGTTGCGGCCAGGCCATCCATTTCCGGCATTTGCATGTCCATCAGGATGATATCGTAGCCTTCAAGCATGGCCATTTCGACGGCCTGGAGGCCGTTTCCGGCACAGTCGACGACGAAACCGAGCGGTTCGACCATGAGTTCGCGGGCGACCTCCTGATTGATGTAGTCATCTTCGGCCAGGAGAATTCGCGTGCCGGCAAAGAGCTCACGGAGGCGTTGCTCGGGACGGTTGTCGCTTGCCGGGCTGATGGGCGCAGGCTCTGCTTTATCGGACCCGCTATGCTCGAAGGAGAGCATAAAGGCAAATTCGCTGCCGGACCCAGGGGTGCTTTCAATGCTGATTTCGCCGCCCATGAGGCGGGCAAGTCGCTGGCTGATCGCCAGACCAAGGCCGGTGCCGCCATATTTTCGGGTTGTCGAGCCATCGGCTTGCTCAAACGTCGAGAACAGCCTGCCTTGTGTTTCCGGGGGAATGCCGATGCCGGTATCGATAATGGCAAAGCGGATCGTGCAACTGCTTTCGTCGCTCGACAATTGCCGCGCCTGAATCGTGACCATGCCACGATCGGTAAACTTGATGGCGTTGCTGACGAGATTGAGCAGTATCTGTTGCAGGCGCATCGGGTCGCCGACAAGCGGCATGGCGGCGATACTCTCCTCTGCGTCACAGCGTAGTTCCAGATCCTTCGCCGTTGCCTGATCCTGGAAAAGACTGAGGATGTTGCTGAAAAGGTTGCCAACCTTGAACTCGGTGCGCTCAAGCGTGAGCTTTTCTGCCTCGATCTTGGACAGGTCGAGGATGTCGTTCAGCAACTGAAGCAGGTGATGGGCAGATGTCCCGATTTTGTCGAGACGCCCGCGTTGGATGGGGTCGTCGTTATGGCGAGCGACGATGTGCGTCAGCCCGATGATGGCATTCATCGGTGTTCTCAATTCGTGGCTCATGTTGGCGAGGAACATGCTCTTGGCGCGGTTGGCCGATTCGGCAGCCTCCTTGGCAATGGCAAGCGCCGAAGTACGTTCGGCGACAAGTTCTTCGAGATGATCTCGGTGGTGAGTCAGCTCCATTTCGCTACGCTTGCGAGCCGTGATATCGCGCGACAGTACGATGAATCGGGGGTTTTCATCCTGGCCAGGCTTGCGTGCAGTAGACAACTCGAACCAGGCATCGCCCTGTGGCAGGGTAAGATGGATCTGCTGGCCATAACTTGTACCGTCGGCTTTTGCCTTGCGCAATGCAGCGAGAACAGTGCTGGCGGCCTCGGTGGGCAGGATATCGGTAACTGTTCGACCAAGCAGCGTTTCACGGCTGCTCATCAGGAGGTCCGGATTGGCTGCCCAGACATTCAGATAGCGGCCCTCGTCATCCACTTCGAAAAGCAGATCGGGGATGGCGCGCAGTGTCGTGTCGAGGTCGGCAGTTCTCTCCGCGACGAGCTTTTCCAGGCTGTCGTGCGTCAGTGCGATGTTTTCAGCCATGTGGTTGAACGCGCCGGACAGGGCATTTATTTCAACGATGCCACCGGTGGTCGGAATCGGGGCCCGCGCCGAATAGTCGCCTTGCCCCAGGCGGGACGCCGTAGCGCCGAGCACATTGAGCGGTCGCGCCAGGCGCAGGGCCAGCGGCCAAATCAAGGCCATGGCGATGATGGTCAGCAGCAGTCCGGCGGCCAGCAAGCGTTGAGCATCATCCTGCAGTTGAACCATTGCCTCCTCGACCAGCAGTGACAGGCGGAGAGTCCAGCCCTTGCTGCCACCCAGCGAGATATGCCGGTAGACGACCAATAGTTCGCGGCCTCTGGCATCGCGTTCAATGAGCGACCCTTCGAATCCGCTTGGCAACTGGCTGTAAAAGCGGACCTGGCTGCTCGGTTCAGTCCGCGGGGGGTACTGGGCGATCAGCACGCCCTCGTTGTCGAACAGCTCTGTGCTCCCTTGCATGCCGCTTCCGGAGCCGGAAAACTGCGACTGGTCCAAGAGCAGCGAGTGGGATTCAATCAGGACAAAGAGCAGCCCGACCAGTTCGCTGTTCGGATAGCCTTCTTTATCCGGCGCGCGAATCTGGCGAATGATGGCCAGTGTCCGGCCCTGCTTGCCGTTGAACTCCTCGACCATTTCGTGGACGCCGGATCGACTCGCTCTGGCGAGCAGATCCCCGTCGCTGAATGCACGCCCGAGGTCGGCCTTGTCACTGGAAGCGACAATCTGCCCGCTCGTCGGGAGAATGATCTGCATGGCCTGATAGCGGTCCGGGTAGGCACGTTGTGTTCGCTGAAAAACCCGTTCGAAATTGGCCTGGATCAGGTCCGGGTTCAGCCGTTTGAAATTCAGCAGTTGCTCGGCGATGACCTTGTTTTCGGCGATGACCAGGAGGTCGCCACGCCGCTCGATGAGGGAGTCATTCAGGTTGGCGCGCTCGCGGTCTGCCACAACCTCCTGAATACGCGTTGCCTCGGCCAGCTTTCTCTGGCTCGCGCCTTGTAGCCCCAGGGCGGGCAAGCCGTAGAACCAGAGCATGAACAAGGCACCCATGGCAACTAGGAAGAGCGTTGCAAAATAGGCGGCAATGCGATGGGCGAACGATCGCGTCATGGCGTCAGCAAGGGCCGCGTTTCAGGGCACATAGTCGAATGTGTCGAGCTCGTAGCGCCGCGGTTCGCCCACGACTTTGCTCAGCCCGTCGTAGGACAGGGCGGTCGCTATGTTTTCCCATTGTCCATTTTCGGGAAGCTTTCCTTTTTCTTTCAGGAAGCGGAATTCGCTTTGCAGAGGGGGGCTGCCGGCAGGGTAGAGAATGACAGGTGCCGATGGGATATTCAGAATTTCACGTCGCGTAATCGCCATGACCTGATTGACGGGGACTTCCGTTGCCAGGGCAGAGAAGGCGCGCCCGTCGGCAATGGCCCAGTTGGCCGCCATTTCGAGATTTTTCTGGCTGCGGCGCATCCATTCGATGGCGCGAACGTAGCCTGCAATGAGAACGCGTGCCGATTCGGGCGAGCGTTTCTCAAAGGCCTTGCTGATCACGAAATAATCCGAGCTCAGGCCGCGAAAGACGGTGCGGTTTTTGGCGTTGCGGGCCAGGGCAGCAGTGGGGGCAGGCTCCCAGGCGGCAAAGGCGTCGATCTTGCCGGCCTCCAGAGCATCAGGCATCTGGTCGACCGGCAAGGGAACGAGGGTGATGTCAGCCTCGCTCAGGCCAGCCGAACGCAAGCCCTGAAGCAGGGTGTGATGCGCGCTGGAGGTGTCAACATAGGCGATGCGTTTGCCGGCCAGATTGCGAACCTGAATTTCACCCTTGGCGACGATCGACGTCGAGGTCTGCTTGACCAGGCCGACGATCCAGACATCACCTCGTGAAGCGGCCAGAATGGTCGGCACATCGCCAATCAGCCCGGCTTCGAGGCGATGATCGGCAAGCAAGGGGATCATGTCGGCGCCACGCCGGAAGGGGTGACTGCGCAACGGGGTGCCGAGTTTGGTCAGCGCCTCGTTCATCAAGCGGTCATGGCGCATAACGGCACTGATGACGCCGGAGGGATAGCCATGCGGCTGCGTGCCAAGGTCGATGGCAGGGGACGCCGGCGTAAGGCCATACTGCTCGACATATTCCGCGCTCAGAGCGGCGGTGGACAGCAGCAAAGCCGGCAACAGAAAGGCCAGCGAAAAGAAGTGTCTCGCTCGAATGACTGGTGTCTCGTTCACGGTCTTCACTCAGGATTTTGCACGGCTTATTTTTTCAGTCGCCCACTTTCTCAGGATAGCTCAAAAATGGCGAATAGTGCGCCTAAGCGTGGCAAATCCGGTGTTTTTGGTAATGTTATTAGACTGCTCTGGCGATAGTCCCGCCAAAGGCTTCTTCTGCGGTCAACCGGGAAAAACGGCCAAAAATGAAACGGGCTATCGGGCGCATTCGTGGCGTCCGGGATATGTGGTCTGGCCCGGGGGCCTGGTCTCAGGCGGCGAGCGAAACGCAGTCGCTGGCGCGGGCGGCGCAGTGATGGGCTTCCTTGAGGCATTCTCGTGCGCACGATGCGCAGCGGCCGCAGTCTGCGGTCACCCCGAGGTCGCGTCGAAGATCGCGCAAGGTTCGGGCGCCGCCTTGCGCGGCTTCTTGAATCTGTCGGTCAGTGACGGCTTTGCAGACGCAGACGTACATGAACTGCTCCTGATTGATACGTGAGAATAATTCTCATCTTATGTTATTGAGAATTATTGTCAACAACTGGTTTGGCCTGTGAGGTTTGCGACAAGTAGCTACCGCCATTCAAGCATGGAGCAAGTCACGAGCCAGCCTGGCCAAAGCTGGACGGAAACGAAAAAGCCGCAGACAGGCTGCGGCTTTTGGGTGGAGCAGGCAGAGCGGCCTTAGCCTTCGCCTGGCTCCATGTGCGCTTGCAGATAGTTCGGCAAGGTCACATCCTTGATCAAGCTCTGTTGGGTTTCCAGCCAGTCGATCGCTTCTTCGCAGTGCTCGAGAAGTTCTTCCAGCAGATCGCGGCTCACGTAGTCCTGCAAATCCTCGCACAGCGCGATGGACTCAATCAGCAAGGGGCGCTGGATTTCGCGTTCGTACTTGAGGTCGCCCTGCAGGCATTCGACCACATGCTCGCCAATCAGCAGCTTGCCGAGATTCTGCAGGTTGGGCAGACCTTCCAGGAAGAGCACGCGCTCGATGATTTCGTCGGCCTCCTTCATGACGCGGATCGACTGCTTGTACTGGTAGTCGTTGAGTTTTTCCAGGCCCCAATTGCGGAACATGCGGGCATGCAGGAAATACTGGTTGATCGAGGTAAGCTCGTTCTTCAGCACCTTGTTGAGGGCTTCGATGACTTTCTTGTCGCCTTTCATCGGGTTCGCTCCTTAAGCTGCCGGCGCCGAGCCCATCTGGCTCTGCTGGTAGTTGGCGAGGCCGACCAGGTTGATCAGGGTGATCTGCTTTTCGAGATAGTAGGCATGATCCATTTCGGTGTCGTCCAGCTGGATGACCAGCATGTCGCGGCTGACGTAGTCCTGGGCTTTCTCGCAGGCGGCGATGGCCTTCTTGAGTTCGCCAACAACCTTGTATTCGACATCGAGATCGGATTTCAGCATGTCCGGCACATTCTTGCCAATTTTGAGCGCCTCGCGCTTGGCCATGTTTGGCGTGCCTTCGAGGAACAAAATGCGCTGGATCAGGGCGCGGGCGTGTTGCAGCTCGTGCGCCGATTCATGCAAAGCCTTGTCAGCCAGATGCTGAAAGCCCATGTCGGCGTACATCTCGCCGTGGATCAGGTATTGATCGACGGCGGTCAGTTCGCCAGCCAGCAGGCCGTTGAGGATCTCGATTATTTTCTTGTCGCCCTTCATTGCGTTCTCCGGAGGTGGTTGGGGCTGGCTGGCGTAAAGCGGCTGGCTTGCCGGAACGCCTATTCTAGGCCGGCAAACAGCACTTTTCTACCCAAGCAATTTTGGAGACAGCAGACGCGGAGCGGAGTTCCTCGCATCTGAGCCATCCGTGTTGCGCAGAGCAGGAAAGATCATGCCTTTGTCGGCAGAAAGGGTCTCCCATACGAGACTGTATCGCCAGAGCAGAAGCCCTTGAAACGTCGGGCGGATACTACCAACGCTCAGGCCTGCGGCTTGGGCAGCCACTTCAACAAGGTTTCAAACAGTTTTTCGGGGTCGACCGGTTTTGTGATGTGGTCGTTCATGCCGGCATCGATACATGCCTTGCGGTCGTCGTCAAAGGCATTGGCGGTCATCGCCAGAATGGGTGTTTCCGAATAGCCTGCCAGCGCGCGAATAGCGCGTGTTGCATCTACCCCGTTCATGTTCGGCATCTGCATGTCCAACAGGATCAGGGTGTAAGACCGCTGCTGGGCCATGGCGACGGCCTCAACGCCATCCCTGGCCAGATCCGTCTTCAAGCCGGCTTCCGCCAGCAGGATGCAGGAAAGCTCCTGACTGATCGGCTCGTCTTCCACCAGCAGCAGGCGCGTCTCGGCAAGATGGCCGATCAGCCGGGTTTTTGCCAATACCTGATCTGTCGTGGAAACGGGCGGGATGGCTGCGCTGTTATCGCGCTTCAGGCGAACCGTAAACCAGAAAGTGCTGCCCGCGCCCGGTGAGCTGTCTGCACCGATTTCACCTCCCATCATCTCCACCAGACGTTTGCTGATGGCCAGCCCCAGCCCCGTGCCTCCATATTTCCGGGTCATGCTGTTGTCGGCCTGCTCGAAGGAGGCGAACAGCCGTGAAAGTGCCTCGGGTTCGATGCCGATGCCGGTATCGGCAATGTCGAAACGCACGACGACATCCTGCGGGGTATTGGCCAACAGCCGGGCGCGCACGGCAATGCGTCCTTGCTCGGTGAATTTCATGGCGTTTCCGACCAGATTGAGCAGGATCTGGCCGAGGCGCAGCGAATCACCTCTGAGCGGAAGCTGGAGAAGTTCATCGGGCAAATCGGTTTCCAGCTTCAGGCCTTTTTCGACTGCGCTGTGGCCGAATACGCTGGTCAGGCTGTCGGCGATTTTCGCGATGCGCAGGGGGGCGTCTTCAAGCGCCATGCGTTCGGCTTCGATTTTGGACAGGTCGAGAATGTCGTTCAAGACACCGAGCAGACGTTCGGCGGCCGATCGGGCCTTGTCAAGGTGGTCGAGCCCCTCGGGGTCTGTCATGCGACGTTTGGCCAGTTCAACCATGCCCATGACGCCGTGCATTGGTGTGCGCAGTTCATGGCTCATGTTGGCGAGGAAGGACGTCTTGGCGCGACTTGCCGATTCAGCGGCTTGCGTGGCGGCAGCCAGTTCGGCTGTTCGTGACTCGACAAGCGTCTCAAGGTGGTGGCGGTACTGGTCGAGTTCGGCCTCGGCCATCTTGCGCTCGGTGATGTCGATGCCCACGGCGAGCAGGTGTGGCTGTCCGTCGAGCATGACACGTGTTCCGCTGAGATACATGGATACGCTTTTCCCTTGCCGGGTGGTCAGTTTGGCCTCTGTGCTGGCATGGCCATCCCGATACACTTTCTCCATTGCGCTGATGATGCATTGCTGATCTTCTCCGCGGAAAAAGTCCTGCCCCCGCATGCTTGCCACTTCGCTGTCGTTGTAACCGGTAATCTCCTTGAAGCGATGGTTCCAGCGCTGGCAGTAGCCATTTGCATCGAGAAAACCGAACAGCACCGGCAGTGAGTTGATGATGTCGGCAGAAAGTTGCTGTTCGTGGCGCAGGGCGAGCTCGGCCTGTTTGCGCTCGCTGATGTCCTCCACCATGGCCACTACATAATCGACGCTGCCATCCGGCTTGCGAACATGGCTGACCGCGAGGCGCGTGTATACGAGGCGGCCATCCTTGTGGATGAAGCGCTTGTCCATGGCATAACCATCAATTTCGCCGGCCAGCATGCGGTTGAACTGCGCCAGGTCAGGTGCCACGTCATCCGGGTGGGTTATCTGGAGCCAGGTCATCGTGGTTAACTCTTCCCGCGAGTAACCCAGCGTGGCGCAAAGTGCATCGTTGACCTCGATCCAGCCTTTTTCAAGACTGGTGATGGCAAGACCGACAATGGAATGGTCGAAGTAGGCATGAAAACGTTGCATGCTGGCACGTTCGGTAGCCGCTACCGCCTCCTGCGCTTTCAGCAACGATTCCTGGTTGACCAGCTGCTGTTCGTGGTTCCGGAAAATCTGACACAGCAGCATGGTGGCAAGCGGGTAGGTCAGCAGCAACATCCACCAGGCCTGTTCAATGAAGGCATAGCCGGCCCGATTGGGAACTTGCGTGAATGCCGCCAACTGTCCAAGTTGCACGACCAGACCCAGCGCCAGATAGTGAATGGCGCGCGGTGAACTGCTGCGGTGCCTGAACCATTGCCGTGCCAAAATCCCGAGCAGGGCCGACTGGACAATGATGAAGATGCCGACGGGTGCGCCGATGCCACCCAGGTGATAGCGATATGCCGCGGCAATGACCACGGCAATGGCTGCAACCACCGGCCCGCCCACCAGACCCGCCACGGAAAGCACGATGGAGCGACCATCAAATATCAAGCCCGGGGGGGAATTGACCGGATTCAACATGCCCAGCAGGGCCACGGTACCGAATAGCAGCCCGAGTATGACCTGACGACTTGGCGTGTCTTCGCGAAAGCGCGACAGAACAGCCTGAACGATCGCGATCAAGGCGATCAGGAAAGCAATGTTGTTAATCAGGCTGATGAGCATGCGTCGGGATCAAATTGGTGGGAACTCCAACGGCAATCATTGTAGGGTAATTGCCGGAATTGGCGGCATTTCCCGTTCGGTCGTGTGTTGCGTAGCGGAATTCAGGCTGCCCACCAGGCGGTACGCCTGTCGGATGCATTTGTGGCGAATGATGTTGAACACGGCCTCACATTGATCGGCAAATTCCACGGTCAACCGGGAAAAATGCGCAAAAAGCAAAGCTCGTGGCGCTTGCCCGCTTAAAGCGCTTTCAGGGCGGCATCAATCAATCGGCGGGAAATGCTGATCGGCTCGGGCAGGATGGGCAGGGCGTCCGGCGAGAACCAGGCCGCCGCTTCGATCTCGTTCGGGTCCGGCGCGATCGTGCCGCCGGCGTAGTCGGCGAAGAAGGCAATCATCAGCGAGTTGGGGAAGGGCCAGGGTTGGCTGTGGAAATAGCGCAGGTTGGCGATCTCGATGCCGACTTCCTCGCGCACTTCGCGGGCCGCGCATTGTTCGAGCGTTTCGCCGGGTTCGACAAAGCCGGCCAGGGCACTGAAAACGCCCGGCTTGAAATGCGGGCTGCGGCCGAGCAGCAGTTTGTCGCCATCGCGCACGAGGATCATGACAGCCGGCGAAATGCGCGGGTAGGCGAGCAGGCCGCAAGCTGGGCACTGCATGGCCAGTTCGCCGGCTTTCATGGCGGTCGGTGTGCCGCATTTGCCGCAGAAGCGGTGGTTGTTTTGCCAGTCGAGCAACTGCGTGGCGCGGCCGGCCAGTGCGAAGGTGTCTTGCCCGGCCAGCGAAAAAATGGCGCGTAGCGGCACGGCTTCGCCACCAGGCAATTCGGGAAAGTGCGCGACATCGGCGGCGTGGCAGGGAAGCCCGTTGAGGTCGCCGACGTGAAGGGCATTTTCGGGATGGCCAACGTCGGCAGCGAGGCCGGAGGGGAAGAGAGAGTCGGCACTGCTGAGTGTCAGCAGACGATGCTCGCAGCGTAGGATCCAATAGGCGGGCTGGTTCATGCTTCGGAACCTCAGGCGGAAATGGTTTGCGCCGATGGGGTCGGCGGCAGGCGGTAGATCGTTGTTTCGGCATTGGGCGCCAGCGTACCGAGGGCGAGGCTCAGGATGGAAATGAACAGGCTGGCGAAGAAGGCCGTCCAGAAGCTGGAGATGGTGAAGCCTTTGACCACCTTGGCGACCAGCATGAGCAGCAGGGCGTTGATGACCAGCACGAACAGGCCGAGCGTGAGCAGGGTCAGGGGGAAGGTCAGAATGATCAGCAGCGGCTGCAGCACGGCATTGGCGAAGCCAAGGAGCAGGGCAGAGATGATGAGTGTCGAGGTGCTGGAAAAGCGGATGCCCTTGAATACCAGGCTGGCGCCCCACAGGGACACGGCGGTAATGACCCAATGGAAGAAGAAGCCCAGCAGATTGTCGAACATGTTTTTGCCTTTGTTGAAGTGCTGCTGCCCGATCGGCGCAAGACTGAATTCTAAGCGCTGCTAGGTGTTCTTGCCGTGCATGACGATGCGCGAGACGAACCAGATGGCGACCAGATTGGCCGCGACCGCAACGTAGCCGACCAGCGAATAGCCGACAATGCGGCCAGTGGCGTCGAAGGAGGTCAGGAAGCCGGCGAGTGTCGTCGCCAAGCCCATGGCCAGCGACTGCACGGTGCTGTTGAGCGACATGAAGGTGCCACGCAATTTGGGCTGGGCGGACGAGGCGATGATGGCCATGGATGGGATCATGCGGCCCGAGATGAGCACGAAGAAGCTGGCCGAAATGATCAGCCAGATCCACAGCGGCAGGACCCCAGCATGGGTGAGGACGAGCGTGGGCACCATGGCGAGCAGGGCGACGCGGCGATAGACCTCGACTTTGCCAAACTTGTCGGCCCAGCGACCGATCAGGCGCGCGCTGATGAAGGTGGCGGTGCCTCCCACCAGATAAACGATGGGGATGTCCTCCAGCGCGATGCCAACGTTATTCACGGCATAGACTGTGATGTAGGGAATGATCGTGAAGCCGGAAAAAATGACCAGTGCCGAAAAGAACAAGGCACGCAGATGGTTGCTGTCGCCGAGCACGCTGAAGGTGGCAGAGAGCAGATGGGCGCGTTTTTCTTCGCCGATATGGTGGCGTAACTCGGGCAGGAAGCGCAGGCCGATGCCAAGGAATATGACCGTCAGTGCGGCGATCAGAACGAACGGCGCGCGCCAGCCAAAATGGTTCGCCAGCAACAGTGACAGCGGCACCCCGGCAATGGTTGAAATCGAGAACGCGCTCGACACCACGCTGCTCGCCCGCGCCCGCCGCGAGAAAGGAATGCTGTCGGCAATCATGGTCTGCACGAGCGCGCCCATGATGCCGCCGAAGACGCCGGCCAGCCCGCGCGCCAGCATGAGCGTCGAATAGCCCGGTGCCAGACCACAGGCCAGCGTCGCCACGCCGAACAGCGTGAAAACGATGAGCAACAGACGCTTGCGTTCGAACAGGTCGACAAAGGTTGCCGCGAGGATTCCAGAAATGGCAGCGCTGAAACTGTAGGACGCCACGAGCAGCCCGAACTCGTGCGTGCCGATGCCCAAGGCCGCCATGAGGACTGGCCCCAACGGCATCATGATCATGAAATCGAGTACATGGCTGAACTGGATGCCGGCCAGGGTCAGCAGGAAAAAGCGTTCGGCACGGGGCGAAAGCGTGGTGGTCATGGGGAGTGAATATGGAAATCGCTGGCTCGGATGGTAAGGTCAAGTGACCGGAACGCTGCAATAATTTGCAAGCGGCACAAGCCATGTCGGGTATTGGACTGTATGGCCGGCGCGGCGTCAAAATAGGCCGGAATTTCCGGTCGACCGCAGAATTTTCCTGGAACAGGCGTTGCGACGAGAAAAGCGCGAACCTAAGCCGATATCGGTGTTCGAATACCGCGAAACCATATCCGAACCGTTACGATCAAATCCACATGAGCCCAACCCTCCACGATTTCACCGCCCGACGCCTGAACGGCGATCAGCAAAACCTCGGCGACTACAGCGGCAAGGTGCTGCTGGTCGTCAATACGGCCAGCCAGTGCGGCTTTACGCCGCAGTACAGCGGTCTTGAAGAACTCTACCGGACCTACAAGGACCGGGGCCTCGTTGTCCTCGGCTTTCCCTGCAACCAGTTCGGTGCGCAGGAACCCGGCGATGCCGAAGCCATCGGCCAGTTTTGCGAGGCGCGTTTCGAGGTCACCTTCCCGCTCTTTGCCAAGGTCGACGTCAACGGCGACAACGCCGATCCGCTCTATGCCTGGCTCAAGCACGAAGCGGCCGGCATTCTGGGCACCGAAGCGATCAAATGGAATTTCACCAAATTTCTGGTTGACCGTAGCGGCAAGGTCGTTCATCGCTATGCCCCGGCAACCCGACCGGACGAGCTGGTTGAGGCAATCGAAACGCTGCTCTGAGGCCCAGCAGGCGCGCGGGCGTTTTCGCATGAGGGGAACTGTTCCCGGAAGTATTCATCGAACAAATACCTCATCGCGTGAAAAGGAGCCTCTCATGCAAGCCCAACTGCACTCCATGACCAACCTGTTTGCCCAGCTCGGGCTGCCCAGCGACGAGACTGGCGTTGAAACGTTCATCGCCGCCCACCGCCCGCTCAAGAACGATGTCGCCCTCTACCGCGCGCCCTTCTGGAGCGACGCACAACGCGCCTTCCTCAAGGAAGAAATCATAGAGGACGCAGACTGGTCGGCGGTCATTGATGAACTCAACGGGCGTCTCCGCTAGTCAATCGTCAGCTGAATTTGGCAACGCACTCCTCGTGTAAAAATATGCCATTGGATAAATTCCTTTGGCATCAATTTTGCATTAGACTTAACTCGCCATACGCATTTTGTGATGGTGATTTACCCACAAAGGAGGAGTCAAATTGAAAAAATTCATCGCAGTTAGCGTGGTAGCAATCGCCAGCGGGTTCAGCACAGCAGCCATCAGCGCCGGCGAGTTCGGCAGCGCCGCAGAAGCCAAAGCCATGCTCGAAAAAGCCGTTGTTGCAGTCAAGGCCAACAAGGCCGCCGCACTGGGCCAGTTCGCCAAAGGCGAAGGCGGCTTCCGTGACCGTGACCTGTATCCCTTCTGCGGCGGCCCTGACGGCAATTTCTCTGCCCACCCGAGCCTTACCGGCAAGAGCATGAAAGACCTGATGAGCAAGGCCAACGAACCGATTGGCGCCAAGCTCTACGAAGCCGCCAAGGAAGGCAGCATTGCCGAAGTGCCTTACATGTGGCCGCGTCCGGGTACTACCGAGCCGGTCCAGAAGTACAGCTACGTCACCAAGATCGGTGATCAGGTTTGTGCGGTTGGTTACTACAAGTAAAACACTGGTTTAACCCCTACCGGCCATAGCCGGCGGAAACAGAACCAAAAAAAGCGATGGCCCGCCTCAAATGAGGTGGGCCATTGTCGTTCTGGCGCGACGCAAACTGCCCGAAAACAGCGGCAGCGCCTTCAGTAAAGGGTTTCGCGCGTCGCCGGGCAGCGACAACTCAACTGCTGGCCAGCTTGCCACCCGATGCCATCACCCGCGCGCTGAGCGCCCGCAGCGTTTCCTGAGCATCGTCAGCCGCCTCCTGCATTTCTTCAGCCGTCAACGGCCGCAGCAGCGCCTCCAGCTCAATGCGCTGAATGTTCGGGCACTTGGCGACAGCACCCTGCAGGATGCTGTCCACCTTCTTCGAACCCAGCCCGAACAGCACCTTTTCCAGCACAAACAGGCGAACGACGATGATGTCCTCCGCGTTTTCAGCCGTCGCCTGCACCGCCTCGATCTCCTTGCGCAGATAGCCACGGAACCTGAGTGGTGTGACGTCAGCCGGCACCTGCAGGATGGAGGATCGGAATTGGCCCTGGATCATGCTTCTGCCGTTTCTTTGGCGGGTAGCCAGGTCATCAGTGTTTTGTACATCTGTTCCGGCAGGGCTGGTTTGGAGAGGAAGTCTCGCATTCCGGCATCAAGGCAGCCTTGCTTGTCGTCGGTAAAGGCATTCGCGGTGAGGGCAATAATCGGTGTCTGCCGGTTGCGCGCTTCAGCAAGAATGACCTTTGCAGCCTGAACGCCATTCATTACCGGCATCTGAACGTCCATCAGAATGACGGCATAGTCTTCCTGGCGGGTTTTCTCAATTGCGTCCTGTCCATTTTCGGCCACATCAACGACCAGTCCAACAGTCTCAAGCAAGTCGCGCGCGACTTCCTGGTTGACGATGTTGTCTTCGGCCAGCAGCACGCGTTTTCCTGCATGCTGCTCGAGAATCTGATTCGCATACTGTCCGATGCGCGTATCGTCCGCCTGGAAGGGCGCCAGAGCAGACTTTGGCAGATTGATCTCAAACCAGAACGTGCTGCCACGCCCAGGCGTGCTCTCAACGTCGATGCTGCCGCCCATCAGGCCAACAAGCCGCGCGCTGATGGCCAGGCCGAGACCGGTGCCACCGTATTTCCGGCTCATTGAGCTGTCCGATTGCTCGAATGGGGAAAACAGACGCGATTTTTCGGTGGTGACAAAGCCGATGCCGGTATCAATGACTTCAAAGCGCAGCAGTGCCTCATGTTGATCGGACTCACGCACGATCACGCGGATGACTATGCTGCCGGTATCCGTGAATTTGACAGCGTTGGCGAAAAGATTGATCAGGACTTGTTCGATGCGCAAAGGGTCGCCACTGAAGCTTTGGTTGAGCAGGCTCGGCGCAAGCTCCGTCCGCACATCGATTCCCTTGGCCTGCGCCTTGCTGCCGACAACGTTGATGACTTTTTCCAGCATGGGCTGCAGCGTGAAGTCGGAAGACTCAAG
>OBID01000392.1_pt1 | contig 18518 bp, 17 predicted proteins | sample 1519781 | NCBI WGS metagenome assembly OBID01 (sample SAMEA3991478, study PRJEB22521) | metagenome | biome: anthropogenic terrestrial biome; feature: sewage plant; material: sludge | place: Sweden | collected 2012-09-26 | reverse complement strand
CTGAATCTTCAAGGGTTTTTTGTTAGTGCATTGTTCAATTTTCAAGATACTTTTTCCTGTCTTCCGTTTTTCCCTGGTGCCTCTCGTCAGACAGCTTTAATATCATAACATAATAAGTTTTATTTGTCAACACTTTTTTTAAAAAAAATTTAATTCTATTTTTTTCAATCTTTTTTTTAACTAATTTGACTTGATTTTTACTTTAAGAAGTTATACAATAATATAGTATGTGATTAATGCATTATTAATTTTATTATTCAACAAAGAGGGTTATTTTTTTGGATGTTATTAAATACAATGAATATGAGCTTATAGATGCTCATGCACACATTTTTCCAGAGAAGATTTATGAGAAAGCTACTGAAAGTATAGGAGCATTCTATGATTTGCCTATGTCAAATCAAGGAAGTACCGAGCAGCTTTTAAAAAGCGGATCAGAAGTTAATGTTTCAAAATATCTTGTATGTTCTACTGCTACCACACCAACACAGACAAGATCAATTAATGAATTTATCAACCGACAATGCAGTCTTCACAGTGAATTTATCGGTCTTGGAACTCTTCATCCGGATATGGGCAAGAATGATATTTATGATGAAATTGAATATATAAAAAGCCTTGATCTTAAAGGAATAAAACTCCATCCTGATTTTCAGAAATTTAATATTGATTCTCCAGAAGCATATAATATATACGATGCAATTGGTGATTCAATGCCATTTCTTATTCATATGGGTGACAAACGATACAGCTATTCACATCCTTCAAGACTTAAAAAAGTTCTTAATGACTTTCCTCACCTTTGTGTCATCGCAGCGCATCTGGGAGGTTACAGCTGTTGGGACGAAGCGATAGAAATTTTAAGCAACGTAAATAAAAATCTTAAATTTGACACAAGCAGTTCCCTTTCGCTTATTTCAAAACAATATGCTCAAAAACTTATTTCTACTTTCGGAACAGAAAATTGTTTCTGGGGTTCTGATTTTCCTATGTGGAATCACAAAGACGAATATAATAATCTTTTAAGTCTTAATCTTTCCAGACAGGAAAATGAGAGAATATTTTCAGGTAATTTCAAACAGTATTTTAATTTATAAAGATTATAAAGGAATTAACATATGGTATTTTCAAGTTTATTTTTCTTATACATGTTTCTGGCATTATTTCTTGTATGCTATTTTATTTCACCAGGTATTAAACTAAAAAACGCTGTTCTTGTCATATTTTCATTGCTGTTTTATGCATGGGGAGAACCGGTATATGTTTTTCTGCTTATTTTAAGTACACTGATAAATTATATATGCGGCCTGGCAATTAATAAATTCAGAGAAAAAGCCGGATCTAAAATTTCAATTATAATCTCGCTTATATTTAATATAGGCATGCTTGTAATATTTAAATACAGTGGGTTTATCATAGGAAACATAAATAACTGGTTTTCACTTGATATACATGTCCCTGGTATATCTCTTCCTATCGGCATAAGTTTCTACACATTCCAGGCTATGTCCTACACTATAGACTGTTACTGGGATACTGTAAAAGTACAAAAAAATTATTTCAGATTTCTCATGTACATATCCCTTTTTCCTCAGTTGGTAGCCGGTCCTATTGTAAGATACAGTGACGTAGAAGATGAACTTGCATCACGTAAAATATCATATACTGATATAAGCAACGGTATCACACGCGTTATTATAGGACTCGCAAAAAAAGTAATTATTGCAAATAATTTATATTCCATAGTACAGTCTTTCTTAGGATCTGATGTAGAATTTCTTTCAGTTTCAGGAACATGGTATGCAGTAATTCTTTATTCATTATATGTGTATTTTGACTTCTCAGGATATTCAGACATGGCAATCGGCCTTGGCTATATACTCGGATTTCACTTCAATGAAAACTTCAATTATCCGTTCATATGCAAAGACGTAACTGAGTTCTGGCAGAGATGGCATATATCCCTGAGCACATTTTTCCGTGACTATCTTTTATATATTCCTTTGTTCGGGAAACGCCGCCAGACATTAAATTTATTTATTGTATGGTTTTGTACAGGTATATGGCACGGTGCAAGTTGGAACTTCATATTCTGGGGTCTTTATTTCGGAATATTTATATTTATTGAACGTCTTATAGGTAAGAAACGGATTAAAAAAATTCCACTTGCAATAAGACATATATACAACAAGATTGTAATTATTATTGGTTTCGGAATATTCTATTTTGATAATCTAAGCCAACTCGGTGATTTTTTCAAAAATCTGATCGGACTTAATAACAACTCATTGATTGATGAAACAGTAAGAATATCCTTTATCAATAATATTTTTCTTATTTTAATTGCAATTATAGCATGCTTTCCTATTAAAAAACTATTTGAGTTACATGAGTATTCCAATCCTGCCAAATTGTATTTTGTTAACACAACAAAAATATTGTACACACTTGCACTTCTTGTAATCTGCAGTATACTGCTTGTAGATTCTACAAATAACCCATTTTTATATTTTCGCTTTTAGTAATGGAGGACTATTAAAATGAATGCAAATTTCCCTAATGATATAGATAAGATAGAGATAGATGTTGATATTCCTCAGCCCGTTCTTACAATTGAACAGAAAAACGAGGTAATCAGACGGAAATTTGAAAAAGCAAATATTTATATTTTTTCTTTTGTTCTGGCAGCCACTTCAATATTTATGCTGACATTCAAGAGACCTACCATATCAGAAACTGAAAACAGAACTCTTGCAAAATTCCCGGAATACTCAAAATCATCATTTTTAAGCGGTTCATATACTGATGATATTGCTGAGTATTATAATGACACTGTTCCATTCCGTAAAAATTTCAAAAACATGGCTGCTTCAATAAAATCATATTGCGGAATTGAAAAGGATGGAATAAAGCTATATGCTGTTTCTCCTAATAAAAAGCCGTCATCTACTCCTGCAGTAACAACAGCGCAGACTGAGAGTGCATCCAGCAGCGAAGTCGAGGTAACACAGGGCCCTGTCTCATCAGAACCTGCACAAGAAACTACTGTTACAACACCGGCACCTATACCGGAAGATGATGTAACAGATGCAGGAGAACTCAGCAACAATATTATGATCTACAAAAACAGAGGAATTCCTATCTATTACGGAAGTTTTGACTCAGGAACAGAATATGCAGCAATAGTAAACAGATATAAGCAGGATCTTGGAAACAGTGTAAATGTATTTTCAATGGTATGTCCTACTGCAATATCATTCTACTGGCCGCAAAGCTCAGATATTTCACATGGAAGCGAAGCTGACAATATGGCAAATGTAAGGAATCAGCTTTCCGGAGTAACTGATGTAAACATATATGATACACTTATGCAGCATAGAGCAGAACCAATATATTCACGTACAGACCACCACTGGCAGCCCCGAGGCGCATATTATGCAGCAAAAGTATTTGCAGAACAAGCAGGCGTTCCTTTTGATGATCTTTCAAAATATCAGGAAGTTGTAGTGAATGGATATGTAGGAACATTATACGGTTACTCAGGCGATGCATCACTCAATAATAATCCGGAAGATTTTATTTTCTACAGACCTGACAATCAATATACAACTCACTATTATTCACCTTCTTTTGAATTTGAATACGACGGAGAATTACTGGTTGAAGCATATGGTTCATCTATGTACTGCACATTTATGGGTGGCGATGAAAAAATTGTTCATATTGAAACTGATGCTCCGAATGAAAGAGCACTTTTTATTGTTAAAGACAGCTACGGAAATGCACTTATTCCTTTTCTGACAAATTCATTTAAAAATATATTTGTTGTTGATATGCGTTATTTTAATCTGAATGCAATAACGTTTATGAAGGAACATGGTGTAACTGATGTTCTCTTTGCAATGAACACATTTTCAGCAACCGGATCAAATTATCAGAATCTTGAACGTATACGCACTCAATAAAATACAATTATTATCAGGAGTAAATAATGAAAATCTTATCATATCCATTTGACAACTCACTAATTCTGAAAAAAAAACGTTCTATAAAAAAACAACTTCTCTCTGACAATTCAACCAGAATTAAAAAGAAAATTGCTGTACTGGGTGGTTCCACAACTGATGAAATTGTAAACATCCTTGAACTTTTCCTTCTTAACTATGGTATTGAACCGGTGTTCTATCAGTCTGAATATGCGCAATACTGGCAGGATGCTGTCTTCGGGAACGAAGAACTTGACAGCTTCAATCCGGATATAATCTACATTCACACAACATCCAGAAATATTACTGAATTTAATATTTCAATGACAGCTTCACAAAGTGAGATTGATGATATGCTCAGCAAACAGTATAATCATTTTAAAAGCGCATGGACAGCTCTTAAAAATAAATTCAAATGTCCGATTATCCAGAATAATTTTGAAATGCCGTTTTACAGATTTTTAGGCAACAAAGATGTCAGTGACTACAGAGGAAAAACAAACTTTCTTAACAGACTCAATAATATGTTTTGTTCATATTCACAGGACAATGATAATTTCTATATAAATGATATAAACTATATCTCAGCATCATATGGACTTCAGAAATGGTCTGATCCTGGTTCATGGTATATGTACAAATACGCACTCTGCACCGCAGCAATACCTGAACTTTCATTTAATATTGCAAATATTATAAAATCAATATACGGGAAAAACAAAAAAATGCTTGTACTTGATCTTGATAACACGCTTTGGGGCGGAGTAATCGGAGATAACGGCCAGCAGGGCATTGATATAGGCCATGAAACAGGATTATCAGAAGCATATACAGAATTTCAGGAGTATATAAAGGCGCACAAACAGTTAGGCGTCCTTCTAGCTGTAGACTCAAAAAACGATTATGAAAATGCCATTGATGGTCTTAATCACCCTGATACAGTTCTTACACCCGATGACTTTGTAACAATAAAAGCAAATTGGAATACTAAAGATCTGAATATTGAAGAAATATCCAATGAAGTGTCAATTCTTACAGACAGTTTTGTATTTGTTGATGACAATCCGGCAGAGCGTGAGATAGTATCAGCACAGATACAGGGAATTGCTGTACCTGATATAGACAGCGTTGAATCATATATAAAAGCTCTTGACCGCAACGGATATTTTGAGCTTACATCATATACAACAGATGATATCAAAAGAAATGACATGTATCAGGCAAACATAAAACGCCTTAAATCCGAAAAATCATTTGCAAATTATGATGAATATCTTAAAAGTCTTGAAATGTCGGCATTAATTGATGATTTTGATCCTGTATACCTGAGCCGTATCGTACAGCTGACTAACAAAAGTAACCAGTTTAATCTTACAACAAAAAGATATACCCAGACTGAGATGGAAAATGTCCTTTATTACAACAACTACATAAGGCTATACGGTAAGCTTACAGATAAATTCGGTGATAATGGAGTAGTATCTGTTGTGATAGGTCATAAGGAATATAATAACCTCCATATTGATCTATGGCTTATGAGTTGCCGTGTCCTTAAACGAAATATGGAATATGCAATGCTTGATACGCTGGTTAATAAATGTCTTGAAAACAACATTGATAATATTTACGGATATTATTATAAAACCGCAAAAAATTCAATGGTAAAAGACTTGTTTTTGGATTTCGGATTTAAACTGATGAGTGAAGATGAGAATGGAAACAGAGTATTCACCTTCAACATCAATAATTATTCCCCTAAAAACAATGTAATAAAAATATATAACAACGGAGGATTTTAAAATGGAAAAAGAAGTGATAATGCAAAGACTTATCCAGATTTTCAAGGATGTTTTTGATCTGGATGATGTTGTGCTTACTCCTGATACAACCGCAGATGATATTGAGGAATGGGACAGTCTTGAACACATAAACCTTATCAGTGCTGTTGAAAGTTCATTTAAAATGAAATTTAAAATGAAAGAAATATCTACAATGAAGAACGTCGGAGAAATGATCTCAATTATTCAGGAACGTGCAAAACGTTAAAGCACCTTTAACATGTATTCAAAAAGCTATAAAAATACCCCGCCATATTAAGGCAGGGTATTTTTTCATGTCTTAAACTAAAATTGCAGATTTTAAAATGAGACTTTTCCTTATGATGCAAATAATGTTGTAATATGCATATTTATATATAATAAGATAAATTTTGACAATTATGTTTTTTTTAATAGGCTGACTCATAATAAGCCAGCCTATTTGATTTATCTTATTACTCGCTAACATAAGGTAATAAAGCTACATGTCTTGCCTTCTTAATTGCCTTTGTCAGTTCACGCTGATGATAAGCGCATGTACCTGTTACACGTCTAGGAAGAATCTTAGCTCTGTCAGTCATACATTTCTTAAGTTTAGCTATGTCCTTATAGTCTATTACTTCAACACGATCAACACAGAAAGAACAAACCTTTTTACGAGGTCTTTTTGCATTACGCGGGCTTCTTTCTCTGTCTCTGTCTCTGTCTTTTTCCATTATTAACCCTCCTCAACACTATTTTACTTGAACGAATTTTAATTTGAATTAAAAGGGAACGTCGCCGTCACTTAATATTTCTTCAAAATCTCCTAAATCGCCTATCTGAACTGATTCATTAGCAGGCTGCTGAGCTTTTGCTTCATTATGGTATGATGGCTGCTGGAAGTTACCCTGATCCTGATATGAAGAACCATTTGAAGCTGATGCAGATTTGGATTCACCAAATGTAACTCTGTCAGCTTGTACTTCCATTGCATAGTGCTTTACACCATTTGCATCAGTATAATCAGCATTACGTAATGAACCTTCAACTATAGCCATTTTTCCTTTTGAAAAGTATTTGCTGATGAATTCAGCATTTTGTCTCCATGCCACAATACTGATAAAATCAGCTTGTCTTTCTCCCCCGTTTGACGGATTGTATGGTCTGTCAATTGCGATTCTGAAACGGCATACGGAAATGTTATTAGGAGTTTGTCTCAATTCTGGATCTGCAACCAGTCTTCCCATGAGAATTACTTTATTAAGCATATTTCCTCCCTTTCAGGCTTACTTTGCCGCTGAAACTGTGATCAATGAACGAAGAACACCTTCGTTTATGTTTAATCTTCTTTCGATCTCAACCGGATAATCTGGTGTTGATTCAAATTTGTAGATAACATAATAACCATCTGTTTCATCTTCAATTTCATAAGCCAACTTGCGCTTGCCCCATTCATCTACTGATGTAAGAGTAGCATGTTTGTCGATTGTTGCTCTGAACTTTTCAACAAGTTCCTTTATTCCCTCATCGCCAAGTTTTGTGTTGAAGATTACCATCAACTCGTATTTTTCATTTAACTTTGCCATTAATTGCACCTCCTTTTGGATTTCACCCACAATTTTACTATCGTGAGCAAGGATAACATGATAATTATATCAAAGTTATGACTAAATGTCAAGTGTTTTTCTAAAATAATAGTAAAAGCTTTAATATAGGTGAATTGTCAAAGTAAATGCAAGTTGGAAAAATGTTCTTGTTGCATTTGCTTTGAAGGTAGTAGTGTTACGTTTAGTTTGACAATTGACGATAAATTTAAATTATTATTTTAATGAAAATTCAGCAAAAGCTATATGCAAATATATTTGCATATAGCTTTTGCTGAATAAATACAAACTGATATATTACTTAAAATCAGTTACTTAAAATTTACTTGCAATATCTTTAAGATATTCTTTAAATTCGTCACCGAATTCTTTATTCTGCATTCCTACTTCAACTGAAGCTTTCAGTATGCCAAGTTTATTTCCCATATCATATCTTGTACCTGTAAAGTCCACACCTACCATTCCAACTGTCTGTGCTAGTATTTTCATTGCATCAGTAAGCTGAAGCTCTCCTCCGGCACCATATGGAATCTTTTCAAGCAAATCAAATATTTCATAAGGAAGGATACATCTGCCCAATATTGAATACAGTGAAAGTATCTGACTTTGAGACGGCTTTTCGACCATATCTGTAATGTTAAATAAATTATCATGAAGGTTTTCGACCTTCATTGAAGAATATTTCAGTATTGCTTCTGCTGATACTTCTTTTATACCCACTACACCTTTTCCATATTCTTCATATGCGCGGCACAGCTGCCCTATACATGGATCTTCTCCTATTATAACATCATCGCCATACATAACGGCAAACGGTTCATTTCCTACGAATTTCTTTGCCTGAAGCACAGCATGACCAAGTCCGTTTTGTTCCTGCTGTCTTACATATGTTATATGGGCCATTTTTGAAATTGATATTACTTCATCAAGAAATTGCTTTTTGCTTTCACCGCCCGCTCTGAGTTTAGCCTCAAGTTCCGGTGATCTGTCAAAATGATCTTCAACAATTGATTTTCCTCTGCTTATTATTATTAGTATATCTTCAATTCCGCTTTTTACAGCTTCTTCAACTATATACTGAATTGCAGGCTTGTCAACTATAGGAAGCATTTCTTTAGGCATCGCTTTTGTTGCCGGAAGCACTCGTGTGCCAAGACCGGCAGCTGGAATTATCGCTTTTTTAATCTTCATTTTTCATTTCCTCCACAACTTCTGATTTTCTCATATCAATTCGCAAAATATCACAGCAGAATTTGCTGGAACAATATATCTTTAAAGAAGCATAAGCATTTCGCCTGATAAAACAGCATTCTTAGTGTAATACTGTATAGTAGTCTTTCATTTAACCATTATATGCTATAACAGATAAAACAAAATAAAGACCTGAAATCATCAGAGCATTTATAAGTCCTGTTATAACTATTGCTGCCAGACTTATACCACCTTGCTCTTTTATTTTTATTCTATAGCATGCATAATCAGGGCTTACACATTTTATTTTTTTTAGTTTCAAAATAATATGTCTTAAATATAAATTGTTAGCAAGAAGTCCGAATATTACTTTGAGGATTATTTCAAAACAGTAAAATAAGTTTACTATTTTCGGGCTTATCGGATGGTTCTCAAAATAAGCAGAAATCATACCCGTATCCATATTGCTTTCAGAAATGAACACTATAAGTGATGGTATTTCAATAATGAATCCCGCCAGAAGAATTATTCCTGTCCAGAAATACATTTTTCTGTTTGCAAAATAATACTGAGGGAACAGAAAAGCAATGATATTAAGTGAAACTTTTATTCCTGTTGACTTTATACGTCTGAACACAGGGAGATAAAATAATTTGTTTACCTTAACATAATCTGCAACTTCGCCAAGTGTTACTTTTGATTCATCATCCATTGTTTCCAGTGGATTCATTCCATAGTATTCGTTATCAGAATCAATTCTTATTACCTTACTGTCATCAATATTTATTTTCTTACAACTATCATCTGCAAGTTTATATCCGCAATTTACACAATTTTCATTTGAATTATCATTCAGGCAAGCACACTGCGGGCATATTTTTTTTATTGCATTTTCAGCTTTTCGTTTTGCCATGCTGTCTGCCATCCAGCTTCCGCCTGTTTTGTGAAGTGCTGAATTTACACACTGTTTTTTTTCTTTATAACAGCTTCTGTGATAAGGTGTACCACACTCCGGACATACTACAATGTCATCGGACTCAGTAAATTCTTTATTACATATGAGACATTTTTCGCCGATATAATATGACATTTTATTGTTGAATCAAGTTCAGTCATAATCTGATCTGTGACCAGACTTAATACAACTTACTACACCCCTCTTTCTTTATTATTCAAACTCACTTTGTTATTATACCATATATTTAATTTTTTTTCAATCTTTCTTTTAATATAATTGCAGTTTTAAAAATTTTATAGTATAATTTAAATGTATCTATTAAAAATAATCAGATGAAAGGAAAAAATTATGCTGATACTCGATGATCTTAAAATAGAACTTATAAATTACAGGCCTGAACTTAAAGAACTTCATGATGTTCTTGCTGTTGACAGTGCATCTGAAAAAATTGCAGAGCTACAGATGATGGTTGAACAGCCAGGATTCTGGGATGATATTGAAAAGTCACAGAAGACAATGCAGACTATTAAAGGCCTGGAAAATAAAATATCTAAATTCAACAAGCTTTCTAAAATGCTGGAGGATACAATTACACTTATTGATATCTCCATTGAAGAAAATGATGACAGCGCTGCTGATGAAATATTATCTGAAGCAAATGAATTCAAGAAACAACTTGAAGAAGAAAAAATTTCAACACTTATGACCGGAGAATATGATAATTCAAATGCAATTCTGACATTTCATGCAGGAGCGGGTGGAACAGAGGCACAGGATTGGGCAGAAATGCTTTACAGAATGTATAATCACTGGGCCGACAGTCACAGCTTCAAGGTTAGTCTGCTTGACTACCTTGACGGTGACGAAGCTGGATTGAAAAGCGCTTCCATACTTATTGAGGGAATAAATGCTTACGGATTTCTAAAATCAGAAGCAGGTGTTCACAGACTTGTGCGAATCTCTCCTTTTGATGCTTCAGGAAGAAGACACACTTCATTTGCAGCAGTAGAAGTAATGCCTGAAATTGATGACAACATTGTCATCGACATACGTCCCGAAGATCTTAAGATTGACGCATATCGTGCAAGCGGAGCAGGTGGACAGCATATAAATAAAACTTCATCGGCTATCCGTATAACTCATATTCCTACTGGAGTTGTAGTTGCATGCCAGACACAGAGAAGCCAGTATCAGAATAAAGACTTTGCAATGAAAATGCTTCGTTCTAAACTTATTGAAATAAAAGAACGTGAACATCTTGAAAAAATAGAAGATATAAAAGGAATACAAAAAGAAATAGCATGGGGAGCACAGATAAGATCATATGTATTTATGCCGTATACCCTTGCCAAAGATCATAGAACAGGATTTGAAACCGGAAATATAGGTGCTGTAATGGACGGAGACCTTGACGGGTTTATAAATGAATATCTTAAGTCACTTTCACACGGAACGCTTGAAAAATAAATATATTAAAACCGTCATGACTGATTCAGGTTGAAGTCATGACGGTTCTTTTGTGTTTTATAATACAAAAATCCAGGTAAAGTATAAATGATTACTATGCAGGGTGTTTATGCATGATAAAATCATATCATATTTTTTTATATTTACTACTATTTTAATCAGGATGTTTTCTAAGGACTTCAATTATTTTATCATAGTTTTTGACAAATGCCTCTACTACATATGGATCAAAATGTTCCCCGCTGTCTCCCACAATTATATCATATGCCCTTTTCTCATCCATTGCTTCCTTATAGGAACGTTTACTTACAAGTGCATCATATACATCAGCAACCGCTACAATTCTGCTTGCAAAATCTATATTTCCACCTTTTTTTCCCAGATAGCCTTTACCGTTCCATTTTTCATGATGTTCCAATGCAATAGTTTTTGCTTGACTCATAACTTTTCCTGGAGAGTTATGTAGAAGTTTTTCGCCTTCTGTTACGTGAGTTTTAATTACATCAAATTTCTCTGCAGTTAGTTTTCCTGGCTTTTCAAGTATTTCAGAAGGAATATTGAGTTTACCTATATCGTGCATCATGGATGCCATTCTTAATATTTCTGTTTCATCTTTGCTGAGTCCCAGCGCTTCCCCAAGTACTTTACTGTATTCAGATACACGCTTGACATGCTTGCCCGTCTGTCCTGATTTTGATTCTGTTATCTCTGCAAATGATAATATAAGCTGTTCCTGTGTTTTTATCATATCATCGCTCAGTTCAGAATTTTTTTCATAAAGCTTTGTAACATTATCGTTCATTATTTTATAATTAAGCTGGCGTCTCAATGATTCAAATGAAGTATCCATATACCTCATCCACTTATTATAGCTTTTATTATATACAACAGCTCTGTCAGTATACTGGATTAATACATAGCCAAAGCACCTTTCATAAAAATGAAATGGGGAGAAATAAAATACTGACGGCTTATCACGCTTCGTTTTAATTGGCGGATACATGATACTCTTATCAAAAAAGCGATCCAGTCTTACAGATCTTTTTCCGTTTACCTTATTGTTATCATATATGTAAAGCATATGATCAGTATACTCCATCATCTTATTATCCTCATTACATTCACCATTAATAAGGTTTTCATTTATACATATACTTATCCTGTCAAATTCTTTTAAAATCACGGTATACCAGTCCACATATAATCATTTATGTTGCATAAAGAAATCATATTTTCCTGCATAAAATTAAAATCTGATTCTATATTGTCTGAGCCGCTCATATCCTCCGCTCCCTTTGGAGTATACCCGTCCATCCGCAATATTGAGTGACTGCACCCGCATGTCTGTGAAATTACAACTGATGTATTATCATTGTCATCTTCCTTAAAATCACACTTACCCATGATATTTAAAACTTTTCGTGCTGCACGTACTCCTGTAGAATACACATCTCTTACTCCTGATGTCAGAATCCCTTTATTATATATTCCGTCACCATCAGCATCGAATCCGGTAACTGCAATATCATCAGGAATTTTATATCCTCTTTTTTCAAAAGCCCTTATTATTCCTAAGGCCATTGGTTCATTCGCACACACAACAGCTTCCGGAAATATATCAAGTTTAAATATTTCTGATATTGCCTTTTCACCAGTCTCGTACCAGAAGTCACCATAGAACACATTCTTTTCATCAAATTTAATTCCATGGTTCTCCAATGACATTTTATATCCTTCTATTCGCATCTGTGAATGATGATGCTCAGCCGGGCCTGAAATATAATACAAATTCCTGAATCCGTGAACATCAATAAGATGATCTGTCACAAGCTTCATTCCTTTGATGTCACAGGTTATTTCTGTAACAAATCTGTCATCATAATAATCAACACAAACTACTGGTTTTTTATAGCTATTATATATATTGCCAAGAAACTCATCCATATGGCCACAATCCATAGGTATAGTATCAGGAAGTATTATTATTGCATCCAGCATGTCATAGTTTATTATACTATACAAAGTATTCTCACCTGCAAGGTAATCTGGAGCCATTCCCTTTTTACTTAGTGGAGTAAATACTGAAACATCAATATTTCTTTTTAAAAGTTCAGACAGAACTCCCTCCATAAAATTCTTCTGATATGGCGCGCTTGCATCAGCAATAATAATTCCTATCATACCCTGTTTTTTCACGAATTACCCCCCCAAATGTCACAGCTATATTTTGTTCAAAATCACCATTTCATTCTGCATTATTCATATATATTATATACTATTAACCAAAGTATGTCAAGTGAAATGCTATTAAAAAAATCTATTTATATAACAATAAAACGATATCCGTATATTAATACAACGAACATCGTTTTTGCTTTATTTTAATTTATTAATTAGCTGATTATTAAAACTGATATTACAAAAAGAGAGTTTTTTAACATCATTTTATTTCCACTGAGCCCATACATCAGGACAATACCCGACAGTTGCATCCTTGCCATTGCGGACAATCGGCGTTTTATAAAGCTCCGGACATTCCATAAGCTTATCCTGTTTTGCATTATCAAGCAGATATTTTATCATACAATATTCTTTAGATTTCTGATCTATAAGTGCATCAATATCTTTTACGGATTTTAATACACTTAAAAATTCACCGTTACTTAGTCCTTTATCTATGATATTAACCGACTGATATCTGATCCCTCTTTCTTTAAAATAACGTTCTGCTTTTTTTGTTTCAAAGCACTTCGGCTTTCCAAATATTTGTATATTCATTTTTATACCTTTCTGACATTTGTTTTATTAAAATAAGTTCAAATAATTTTAGTGCCGCAAAATTCTGATCAGTGTTCAGTCATTTATCAAAATTTGGTCAATAAATAGATGCATTTTATCTAATATTTTAAGATTAAAGGCATGTTGTCTGATTATGCATTACTGTATTTCTTCGGACTGTTTTTTTTCATCAGGTGCAAATCCCTTATCATCAGGTCTGCCTTCTCCCGGGACAAAATTTTCGTCAGGAACAAAATCTCCTCTGTTTCCACCCTGCGGCTTTTCAGGCTTTTCTCCGTTTTGAAATGGCATTCCTCCATGATTTCCTCCGCCCATCGGCCCCTGAAACTGACCTATTGTTGTAACAGACGATGAAGGTTTACAATTTCCAGCTTCTGTTCCTGATAAAAGTGTTCCGCCTTCTGCAAATCCATCATCATTTAATGTACCGCTGTATTTACCATCTTTATAAATATAGTACTTGTTATTCTTTTTTATTTCAGGTGTACTTATAACCATGGCCTCTGAAGTCTTAGATACCTTAAATGCAACTATTACATTATTTTTTTCATCAGTAAGGCTGCAAATAGTACCAGCATCTGCAGATAATGAAGCTATTGCTATGCTGTTTTGTTTTGAATCTGAAGAAGGAAGCTCGAACATTCCTGCACTTCCTGCAGCTACAAGAACTCCGCCATTAACACTTATGCTGTTATTCTGATCACCGTAGTCAAGAGGTCCGTCTCCATTGCTTACAGGTCCGTTTACTATAACTACACCGTCATTTATTTCTATATTTCCGTTGGAATCAAGTCCGTCTCCTGATGCATCAACACAAAGATATCCACCATTGACAGAAAACATTGGTTCCTTGGAATTATCAGAAGCTGAAGCATTTACACCATCATCTGATGATACTATATAAACGACTCCGTCATTTATTCTTATAGCTGAACCTTCTAATCCCTCATAACTTTTTTTAATGCAGACTTCTCCTCCGTTTATCTCCATATCTTCTGTTGCATGAATACCGTCATCTCCTGACAGAATATTCAGTTTCCCTGAATTAATCATTACAGTATTATCTGAATGGATTGAATCATCAGCACTGTTTATTTTAATTGTTCCATTGTCAATGAGTATCTTATTTCCAGACTTTATGCCCCTACATCCTGAAGATGTTTCCTCAGATACTGTATCTGTTTCCCCTGTTAATGTACTTGTTTTATCTGTTACTGTACCTGGTTTATCGTTCTGGTTGAAATTTTTGCCGCCGAATCCTCCTTTTCCTCCTCCCATCATATCATCCGGAATATGATTTCTGCCATTTGTACTTCCGTCTCCTGACGTTATATTAAATGTTCCATCCTTAATATTAACGGCATTATCAGCCTGAATTCCATCTTTAGCAGTCTGAATATCAAAAGTGCCACCTTCTATAACTATATTTCCTTTTTCAGTATCAGTATCATTGGTTGTTTTTATACCATCACCTTCTGATTGAATACTGAATTCTGCATCTCTGACTGCTACAAGATCACGACCGATTATCGCGTCATCAGCTGCTTTAATTTTAAAATCACCTGACACAAATTTAAGCTTATCCTTTGATACTATAGCGTCACAGAATCCAGCTGACACATTAAGAGTTCCTGCTCCGTTAAAAGTCAGATCAGATTTGCTGTAAATTGTACCTTTTGGCATATCATTATCATCATCTGATATTGTTCTTGCAGTATCGCCTATAATATTATCTGTACCGTTTACAAGCGTAATAATTACTTTATCAGCTGAAATAACATTTAAAGGTGCTGTGGTGCTGCAGTTTATTGATAATCCGTTAAATACAAGACGGACTGCCTTCTCATCTGAACTGTTAACTATTACATTGCCTTCATTTATATTTCCACTGAGCAGATACGTTCCAGCTGATGTAATATTAAGTGTTGACCCGGAAGCTGATGCACCTCTGCCCTCTACCTTAAAACCGCTGTCGGAAGCTGACACAATAGTACAATCATCATCCCATTTATATGTCAACTCTTTTTCTGTATAACTGACATCATATTCACTGTTTTTATTTTTCTGTAATTTGTCTGAATCTCCGGAAGAAGTCTGAGAATCCAATAATACTTTTTCAGTTACAGAATTTTCTGTTTGTAATATTTTACTGGTATTGTTTTTTGCGCTGCATGATGTAATCTGTATAGCTATTGCAATCATAATAAATGAAGATAATACTGTATTTACACTACGTCTTGTTCTTCTTTCTATCATATCTGAATTCCTTCCTTCAATAAAAATCATACTCTTCATATCTGATATTTTACTATATCAAATATATTCTTATGAAGTGAAGTAAACGTGCAGTCTTAATGAAAATTTTATGAAAACATAAAAAAGATCACATTGTTTTTGTTACTGATCTATGCTATAATCAATTCAACTATTAAATTAGAATGAGGTGCTTTATGCTGTCAGATCTTAACCTTAATCAGTATAAAATATTCTATACAGTCGCCGCGCTCGGAAACATAAGTCGTGCATCAGAACATCTTTTTATAAGTCAGCCTGCTATAAGCAAATCAATATCCAAACTTGAACAAAGTATGGACACAACATTATTTATCCGTAACCACCGTGGAGTACTTCTTACTGATGAAGGAAAAATTTTATATGAAAACCTTAAAACTGCGTTTGAAGCAATTGAAAGTGCCCAGAACAGAATAAAGAAAATATCACAGCTTGATATAGGACATGTAAAAATTGGTGCAAGCGCCACATTATGCAGATATATTCTCGTTCCATATCTTCAGACATTTGTAAAAACTTATCCGCATATAAAAATAACAATTGAATGTCAGTCATCAGTCCAGGCTCTTCATGCTCTTGAGAACAATAAAATTGATGTAGCACTTACAGTAAAGCCATCATCAGCAAAACCGTTTGATTTTTTTTCACTTGGTGAAATTGAAGATATATTTGTCGCTTCACAATCGTATCTGGACAATCTGAAACTTCGTGAAAACAGCTCAGATACTCTCACTGAAGCATCGCAGACAGAGATATTTGCGAAATCAAATCTTATGATCCTTGATGAACAAAATCTTACCCGAAAATATATTGATTCATATCTGCATGAAAATAATATTGAAGCTACACATGCTATAGAAATAAACAATATGGATCTTCTTGTTGAATTTGCTAAAATTGGTCTTGGAATAGCATGTGTTATAAAAGAATTTGTAAATCAGGATATTGTCAGCGGTGACATTATACAAATCCCATTGCATAAACCAATACGAAAAAGAGAAATCGGATTTGTGTATATGAAAAACAATACTCTTACATCATCAGTCAGAAAGTTTATCAATCATTATAAATGTAAATAAAATATACATTATGGGCATTAATTGAACATAAAGATTGCTGTATGAGCATAATTTGTATATATAGTAGAAAAATGTTATTAGATATTTGTTACATTTTTTCATTACATATGTAATTGACAATAATACACACTTATGTTATCATTAATTATATTGTTGAAAAAATAATAATATAATGAATGGATGTGACGTCTTATGGTTAAAATTGCTGTATGTGAGGATAATCCTATAACTAGAAGGCTTATCGTTGAAATGATTAATAATATAAAATCACTTACAGTTTTTACTATTTCGCAATTTTCATCCAAAGCCGATTTTAATGATGATGAGCCTCTCAACTCAGACATAATTCTTATGAGTGGTGACTTTAATTCCAGATATGGAACAAATGGTTTTGAAATAACTAAATCACTTCGTAAAAAGGGGTGTAATGCAAATATAATTTTTATTACTTCATTTTCAGACAATGTATATCAGTCATTTGAATTAAAGCCTTTCAGATGTATTCTGAAACCTGCAAGTTTTGAAGAACTTGAAGAATCTATAACATCATCTATTAACTATCTTGCTTCATCATCATCTATACAGATTAAAATTAATCATTCAAATGTTACACTTAATCTTAACGATATTATTTATCTTGAATCTGATAAACGATATATTAACATACGTACAGTAAATAATACTTATGTAGCTATAGAAAAGCTAGGTACTTTTGAAGAAATGCTGTCAAATCGTTTCTTTTTCCGCACACACCGGACATACATAGTGAACTTTAAACACATATCCAATATAAATAATCCTTTAATTGAAATGAAAAACGGTGAATGTGTTATTCTAAGCCGGCAAAAAAAAGCAGCATTTGACGACGCATATACAAATTTTCTTAAACAGAATTTTATATGATTTATTATGATAAAAAAACACTTAGATGTTTGGTGCTTAAAAAAAGCTCTGTCAGACTTAAACAAAAAAATAAACGGAGAATATGATTTGAAATTACAAATTATATTCTCCGTTTATTAATATTTCCACATATCAGGTAGATTACGGCTATGTGGTAAGCTTAAAGAAATATCTCATACAAACATAATTTTTGACTCTTCCCCATTTAACATCAAAACTAACATAGTAATCTTTTGCGTCTTCAAAAACAATATTAAGTGTATCAGTTTCATATAACATTTTAAAATCCGAATCATAAATTTTATATGTAATATCACTTTTTTCTTTATCAATAAATAAACCTTTATATTGTACCTTAACGCCGCTGTCTGTATCATCTGTGTTATCCGGTTTTTTAGCTGATATAAGAGAATCTGCCTCATCACTTAGAACAGGCTCAT
>OBID01000388.1_pt1 | contig 18681 bp, 19 predicted proteins | sample 1519781 | NCBI WGS metagenome assembly OBID01 (sample SAMEA3991478, study PRJEB22521) | metagenome | biome: anthropogenic terrestrial biome; feature: sewage plant; material: sludge | place: Sweden | collected 2012-09-26 | reverse complement strand
CCCAAAAAGTTAGACCAAAAATCTAACAATTGGAGGTCGGTATTTTTATGGCCAAATATAGTTTTGAATTCAAGAAAAAAGTGGTTGAAGAATATCTTAGAGGTAACGGTGGAGAAAAGTATCTTGCACAAAAGTATGGTATTCCTAGCTCTACCACTATTAATCAGTGGGTAAAGAATTATTCTTCAAAAGGAGATGCGGGTTTACTACGCTCAAGGCAAAAAGAAATTTACTCTTTCAAAAAGAAGCTTTATGTGGTAGAATTGTATTTAACAAGTGAAATCTCATATCAGGAACTAGCGCTTCAAGAAGGTATAAATAATCCCTCTATGATAGTTAATTGGGTTACTCGCTTCCGTGCAGCTGGACCTGATGCTTTGAGACCGCATAAGAAGGGTCGGAAGAAAACATTGAATAAACCTAAGGGAGAAGAAACATCTAAGGCTTCTTCAGAAAGAATTATTGATACTAGCGCAGAGCATGTAAAAGAGTTAGAAGATGAACTTCTTAAATTAAGAATAGAGAATGCCTTTTTAAAAGAACTGAGGAGGCTGCGTTTAGAGGACGAAGTAAAAATGAGAGAACGGCGCTCGTCATCCAAAGCCTCCGAGGAGATTTCAAACTAAAAGACCTTCTCTCTTACACAGGTATGCCTAAAGCGACATATATGTATTGGCAGAAAAGACTTGACAGAGATAATCCGGACAAAATAATTGAAGAAAAGATGCAAGAGATTCGCAAGAACAATAAAGACTATGGTTATCGTCGAATGCTGGGCTAATTAAGAAATCAGGGTTATTGCATTAACAAGAAAAAAGTTCAGCGCATAATGCGTAAACTCTGCTTACAAGTTACATCATTTACTCGTAAAAGCCGTAAATACAGCTCCTACAAAGGTAAAGTTGGTACGGTTGCTACTAATCGTATCCGACGTCGTTTTAATACACACATACCGCATCAGAAAATCACAACTGACACTACTGAATTCAAGTATTATGAAGTTGATGCAAAGGGACATATGACAATGCATAAGCTCTACCTGTATCTGTTTATGGACATGTGCAACAGCGAAATACTTAGCTATGGGATTGATAAACATCCATCTGCCCGAAATGTTATGGATGCATTAAACAAGGCTATTGATATCACTTCAGATTGTCCTTATCGCAGAACCTTTCATTCAGATCAAGGCTGGGCCTATCAAATGAAAGCTTATACGCATCGTCTTAAAGAAGAACGAATATTTCAGAGTATGTCCAGAAAAGGAAACTGTCACGATAACTCAGTAATGGAAAATTTCTTTGGCTTGCTCAAGCAAGAAATCTATTACGGAGTTGTCTATTACAGCTATGAAGAACTAAAATCGGAAATAGAGAGATATATTAAATATTACAATGAACATAGAATAAAGGAGAAATTAGGATGGATGAGTCCGGTACAATACAGGCTCAGCCTCTTAACTGCATAAAAATAACGTAGTAGCCATTATAGCTACTACGTTTAAAAAGTCTAACTTTTTGGGGTCACATCATAAATTTAAACCGTTTTATATGTGCTGAGATACAGTATCTATGCCTAACAACTTCTTTGAATTTTTATAAAAAATAAGATCCTTGTCCTCATCTGAAATACTAAGATCATTTATCATCTTTATCTCGTTTAATGGCGTGTCCCATGGACAGTCACTGCCGAAAAGGATTCTGTCTGCACCGTGTTTTTTTATTATTCGTGTAAGCTGCTCAGGAGAAATCTGACCTGCAATAACAGATACATCAAAGAACAGGTTGCCTTTCTTTCCGGCAAGATATTCTTCGACAAGATCCCATTTATACATACCACCGCCGTGTGCGAGTATCATAGTCATATCAGGAACACTGTCAAATGCACGTGCTGCTGCGTCAGGCATACAGTGTATGTTATCAGGTGAAAGCGGGTCATAGCCTGAGTGAATAAGTACAGGCAGGTCAAGTTCTGCACACTTTTTATATATAGGTATCATAATATTGTCATCAACGTAAAAATTCTGATAGTCAGGATGGAGTTTTATACCGTAGAGACCAAGACCCTTTATTCGTTCAATCTCCTCATAAACGTCTTCAGCCAAAGGATGGACACTTCCGAATGAATAGAAAAAGCCGTTATTATATGAAGCTGCCCAATTGTTTATAGTCTTCTGCTGGCTTGGCTTTGTAGCGACAGGAAGCAGTACAGCACCTGAAATATCACATTCTGAAAGCTTATTTTTAAGTCCGTCAATAGTCCCGTCTGTTACCGGCATTATTCCTGTTTTTTCAGCTGTAGCTGAAAGTTTGCTCATGGCACGTTCTGCAATATTATCTGCAAATGCATGAACATGAAAATCAATATACATTATACAATCATTCCTTTCAGTTTTAATTATACCATATAGTAGTATTATGTTCAATATTGACTTTTTTTAAAATTTGGAGTATTATTATATATAACTTAGCAGGATATTCCATGCCAGTATTTGGCGGCAATTGGATATCCTGCCTGAAATATCGTATCTGACATAAATAGTGACAGATGGTGAAATCATTAATCTGGATGTATTTAGTTGAAATTATGAATATGTCATATGATGGAGTACAAAGATTCAGAGAATTAATTATAAATAATCTTAATGAAAGAGAGCCGAAAAATAATGAAAGATAAAAAAACAGATATAATTTTAAAAAGAGCACTGTACGATGCTATGAAAATTCAGGTAAATACATACGATGAACTGGACAATAATTGCAATTATGAATTTTCAGAAGAATTTAAATTAAAAATGAATAATCTGATAAAAGTTGGAGCTCCCCAATCCGAAACAGAGAGAAAATGCAAAAAAATACATACATCATTTATTATGTTTTGTGTGTACATTTATTCTTTAAAGCAGTGTTAATACTGAACCTGATATATTTATTAAACAGATAATTAATATTATAGAAGATGTAAGTAGAAGCATAATATAATTATTAATTGGGGTATAACGGGATATACTACTTTGTTAATGGTGCACATAATTATGTATAGAGTAATGGTAAATATAATTTCTCAGCAACAAGCATTTTCAATAAAAAAACGTAAAAAAAATTGTAAAATTGCTGAAGTTAAAAAAGTTGTAAAAAAAATGTCGGTTTTTGCGCAGGTTAAACGTTTATATATATAGAGCATAAATTTTATGCTCTGGTTTCAATAAAATGGGCTGACAGCCAGTAGTAATTGATTATACGGTTATGTCAGTATTTCAAGCGGTATATATCGTTTGAAAAAACTTTAATAATGGAACATGCTTTTAAATCAAGTGGTCATATGACTCATTTATGATAAAAAAGTTTAAATAAAATCATTAGTTTTGTGTGTTCGTGATGTAACAAGTGATTTCTGTTATATACAATACCGGTAGAAGAAAATTAATGGTATTATTTAAATTATAACCTGTAGTGAGTTAAAAAATATATAAAATGACCTGGATTAAAAGCAAAGCCGCACAAAAATATAAATGCTAAAGGAAATAATCGGATAAAAAGATACGGTTTTTCCTTTGGCATTTATAATTTTTATACCAGTGTACACTGATATGTAATTAATTAAAATAAATATTAACTTTTAAAAGATGTTATGAAAATCAGAAACTAAAATGGTTATTAAATATGAGCAAATAAAATAACAGAAAAAAATTTAAATTTACTATTGCAATTTACTCTGAATATTGTTAAAATATTAGTTGTAGATATTAAAAAAGTAATATCAAAAAATATATGGAGGTGCAAAAAGATGGCTTATCAGATTTCTGATGAATGTATTTCATGTGGTGCTTGTGAGGCAGAATGTCCTGTAAACGCTATATCAGAAGGTGACGGCAAGTATGTAATCGACGCTGATACTTGTGTTGATTGCGGTGCTTGTGCAGGTGTTTGTCCTGTTTCAGCTCCAAACGCTGAATAATAAAATACAATCTTTTAAGGATAATGATCTCTGAAGTAAAGCTTTGGGGGTCTTTATTTTTGCATTTTTTTTATGTAATAATAATAACTGTAATATTTGCTATTGAATTATTGCAAGATTAATGATAAAATATATATGTACAAATATATAGATCGGAATCGAAACAGGAGGAAGTTCATGAAAAAAAGAATTGCTATATTATCTCTTATGTGTATGCTTACAATAAGCTGTGCAGTAGGATGTAATAATAAGGAAAAATCAAAGGTTACAACAAATAAGAATGGTGCAGTTGTTACTGAAAAAAAGGTTCTGGAACCAGGTGTGGAGTATACTGCAAAGCTTGGTGAAGAATTCAACTATGAAAAGAAAAATATTGACATTAAATTCTTAGAGATAAGTCAGACTGTAGCAGCAAAAGATGACACAGTCAATTATGCATTTGTTTTTCAGGCATCCAATAACGGATCTGAGGATGTCACGATCTGGATGCTCGATGATTTCAAGTTAACAGTAGACGGAAAACTTTTAACATATAATGAAATGTTTTCTGCCCTTTCCGCTGCTAATGGTGCGATGGCATATCCGGATTATAAAAAATATGATGCAACACTGGCTCCGGGTGAATCCATAACGGGGTTTGTTCCGTTTCAAATAACAGGTGACTGGCAGAATATGATTGTAGAATATACACCTGATTCTGAAAATTCAAATGACTATATCCATTATGAAATAAGTCACAGTGATGTAGTGAATAAATTTTAGCAATAAATAAAAAACATTAATATCCATTCTTGCCGTGAAATAACATAAGCTATGTCCGGGAAGGTGTATGGTGATTAAAATAAAAACTGTAATGAAAAGATTTAATTCCTTTCATTACAGTTTTTTTATTAGTTGATGTTGTTTATTCAATAGTAATTGATTTTATAACCTGTGGTTTTAATGGTTTATCAGAACGATCAGTATCTGAATCAGCTATTTCATCAACTATTTCTATTCCCTCAACTACTTTGCCAAATGCAGCATATTGTCCATCAAGATATGGAGCATCTTCATGCATTATGAAAAACTGTGAACCGGCTGAATCAGGCATTGAGGATCTTGCCATTGAAATGACGCCTCTGGTGTGTTTTATATTATTTTCAACACCATTTGAGGTGAATTCTCCCTTGATATTCCATCCAGGGCCACCCATACCTGTACCATCAGGACAACCTCCCTGAATCATGAAGCCCGGAATAACTCTATGAAATATAAGGCCATTATAAAAGCCCTGGTTAATAAGCTTTTCAAAATTGGCAACTGTTATAGGAGCTTTGTCAGGATAAAGCTCAAGTTTAATTTTTTTTCCGTTTTCCATTTCAATAACTACCATCGATAAACTCTTTTCTCCGCAAATATTATTTTTGTATATTAGCTGTACACCTTTGCGGCGGTATATAACACAACATAGTATTATTATATATTATTTTTTATTTTATTGCAATGAATATATATATAAATTCAGTGAAAAATATATATATTACAGAAATAAAAATAAGAATCATTGGATTAAGTTATCTGCATATATAAGATCTGTGTTCCTATCAAACAACATATGTAAAAATATATTTGCTTCCCATCGGTTTTTTGAATTTTTACTTATGAATGATTATTCTGTAATATTATTATAGTCATGAAATCAACTATTACTACAGCATGACAAATTAAAATAATTGTGAAAGAAGTGATATAATGTCCGGAAAATCATTGAGAAATACATTTATTTTTTCATCCCCACCGTCTATAAAGTCAGCGGCCAGCGTTGTGGGTGGAAAAGAAGCTGAGGGTCCGTTGGGAAAATATTTTGATATATGTGAAGAAGATTCACATTTCGGTGAGGATTCATGGGAGAAAGCCGAGAGCAGACTTCATAAAACTGCAGTGCAGACTGCACTTAAGAAAGCAAAAATCGATGCAAGTGAAGTTAATTTTATGTTTGCCGGTGATCTTATAAATCAATGTACCGGTACTACCTATGGCATAAGAGATTTTAACATACCGTTTTTAGGAATATACGGAGCATGCTCTACAATGGCAGAGGGACTTTTGTTATCAGCAATGATGGTTAATTCAGGATATGCCAAATATTCATTAAATTCTACATCATCACATTTTTCAACAGCAGAAAAGCAATTCCGGTTTCCCTTGTCATACGGAGGCCAACGAACACCATCAGCACAGTGGACATGCACAGCCTCCGGTGCGGTTATATTGTCCGCCGAAAAATCATCCCCCTATGTGCTTGGAGGTACAGTAGGAACGATAACTGATTTTGGTATCACAGACGCAAATAATATGGGAGCTGCTATGGCACCTGCTGCTGCAGATACTATAACCAAACATCTTGAAGCTACGGGGACATATCCGTCTGATTATGATGCAATTGTCACAGGTGACTTAGGAATAGTAGGAAGTGATATTCTTTGTGACATTTTGCTTAAAGAGGGAACAGATATAAGAAATGTCCATAAAGACTGCGGAGTTATGATATTTGACGGAGATCAACAGGATACACATTCAGGAGGTTCAGGATGCGGTTGTTCTGCCAGTGTTTTATGTGGATACTTTATAAATAAAATAAAATCAGGGGAAATTAAAAATATTCTCTTTGCAGCAACAGGCGCATTGATGTCTCCGATGATGGTACAGCAAGGAGAGTCTATTCCTTCAATATCACATCTGGTTCATATTTCTTCTGATAAAAATTTCTTTAAGAATAAAAAAACGGAGAATTAATGATATGGATTTTGTGTATGCATTTTTAGTAGGTGGTCTGCTGTGCGCTATAGGTCAGGTATTGATTGATTATACAAAACTTACTCCTGCAAGAATATTGGTAGCATTTGTTGTAGCAGGAGTTATACTTTCTGCGTTCAAGTTATATCAGCCAATCATAGATCTTGCCGGTGCAGGTGCAAGTGTTCCACTGACAGGTTTCGGACATCTTCTTGCTGAAGGAGTAAGAAAGGGAGTCTCAGAAAAGGGTATTCTGGGAATATTCACAGGTGGACTTACTGCTGCATCTGGGGGAATATCAGCTGCAATTATTTTTGGTCTTGCTGTATCGCTTATATTTAATCCTAAAGATAAATAATTTTTTTCATTTTAATGTATCAATCTGGATAAAGAAATGTTCCACGTGGAACATTTCTTTATTTTTAAAATCTATTGCAAAAAAAAACTTTTGTGATATAATATGATATGTGACGCCAAAAGGAGGTTTTTATTGAAATCACATAAAAAAGATAAACCAAGATATGGAATAGCAAATGCATTTGGTCAGAAAATTTCGTATTCGCAGCTTGTAGTACTGGGTTTTATAATTGTTATTATGACAGGCACTATACTGCTTACACTTCCGTGCTCAAGCCGGAGTGGAATGCCTACAAATTTTATAGAGGCATTATTTACAGCTACATCTGCAACATGTGTAACAGGTCTTGTTGTACATGATACGTATTTATACTGGAGCAGATTCGGTCAGATAGTCATCATATCTCTTATACAAATAGGTGGTCTTGGTTTTATGAGTATAATAACCATGGCCTCTATAGTGTTAAAAAGAAAAATAGGACTAAAGGAACGAAGTATACTTCAGGAAAGTGTTAATACTTCAAAGTTGAGTGGTATTGTAAGAATGATAAGAAAAATCATTTACGGTACATTAATATTTGAGGGAATAGGTTCAGTATTGCTGTGTTTAAGGTTTATACCTAAAATGGGAGTAAAGTCGGGAATATACAATTCTGTATTCATGGCAATATCAGCATTCTGCAATGCTGGTTTTGATCTTAATGGTAAATATGGCGAGTACTCATCACTCGTAACATTTGACGATGATGTGCTTGTTAATGTTGTAGTAATGATGCTGATACTTATAGGAGGAATAGGATTTTTTGTGTGGGATGATATTTCAGTAAATAAACACAGGATTTCGAGATATCAGCTACATACAAAGCTTGTATTAAGTATAACATTAATAATCACATTTGGAGGGGCACTGCTGTTTTATGTATTTGAAAAGGATAATCAGGCTACAATTGCAGATATGCCGCTTGGCGATGGCATTGTTGCATCATTCTTTTCATCAGTCACACCAAGGACTGCAGGATTTAATTCAGTTGATACAGCACAGCTTACTCCAGCCAGCAAATGTCTGAGTATGGTATACATGTTTATAGGAGGAAGTCCTGGTTCAACAGCGGGTGGTGCAAAGACAACAACAGTGTTTGTATTTCTTGTATTTGCATGGTCAAGTTTAAGAAATACCGATAACTGTAATATTTTTGGAAGAAGACTTGAAAATGAGGTACTTAAAAAATCAGTCGCAGTTATAACAATAAACACTATTCTTATAATATCATCAGTACTCTGTATAACTGCATTTCAGAGTAATCTTTCACTTACAGACATAACATTCGAAGTCCTTTCAGCAATAGATACCGTGGGCATGACAACAGGCGTCACAAGAGAACTGAATAATGCCTCAAAAATAGTTATTATACTGCTGATGTATTGTGGAAGAGTGGGAAGTGTATCGTTTGCGCTTCTATTTACAGAGAATAAAAAATTTGTAACAGTAAAAAATCCTACAGAGAAAATCAACATAGGGTAAACGGAGGATATAAACATTATGAAATCAGTTCTGGTTATTGGTCTTGGAAGATTCGGAATTCATCTTATCAGGCAGTTTCATGCGCATGGTGATGAGGTAATGGCAGTTGATCTGGATGAAGAAAAGATTCATGAGATAACGCCGTATGTAGTTAGTGCAAAAATTGCAAACTGTGCAAAGGAGGAAACATTAAGGTCGCTGGGTGTAAGAAATTTTGATGTATGCTTTGTTTGCATAGGAGAAAATTTTCAGAGCAGTCTTGAAATAACCTGTCTGCTTAAGGACCTGGGTGCAAAGAAGGTAATAAGCAAAGCGACAAATGAATTTCATGCAAAATTTCTTAAAAGAAATGGTGCTGATGATATTGTTTATCCTGAAAAATACAGTGCAGAAAAAATAGCTACAAAATACAGCGTAGATAATGTTTTTGACTATATTGAGCTTACAGATGAAATAGCAATATATGAAGTACCTGTTATAACTGCGTGGATAGGAAAGAGTATTATTAAGCTTGATGTACGCAATAAGCATAAGCTTAATATTCTTGCGATAAAAAAGGGTGATGATATACAGCCTATGCCAGGAGCTCAATATGTATTTGAAAAAGATGATCATCTTGTCGTGCTAGGGCATCAGCGTGATGTGGAGAAAGTTTTAAAGCTTATAAAATAAATAACAAATGAAAAAAATCACATTATAAATGATGTGATCCCAAAAAGTTAGACTTTATAAATAGCATGGTAGCAATAGCTACTGTGCTATTTTTTGCATAAATGACATAAAATTATCATGCAAAAATGTACAGAAATCAGGTATAATATTAACGATGGATTGCTTAATTCTGCCATAAAGGCACTGACCTCCAATTGTCAGATTTTTGGTCTAACTCCTGGGGTCAGTACATTATTCATATCTTTACCGATTCTTTTTATTTGTAGTATAATTTATATCTATAATTCGGCAAGCTTTTTTACAGATACAAATATATCTGAAATCTGATACCATGTTCCAAAATCAACACTGCCAGTTTGCGGCAAACCAAATATTTCTTGAAATATTTTCACTGCATTATGTGTCTGCTCTCCATAAAATCCTGTAACCGGAAGCTTTGGTATCTTAGGAAAATTAATGGATATTGCATTAAGCTGTTCCTGAATTGTTTTTACATCGTTACCTGAACTGCCATCGGTAAGCACTGTTCCGCCGTATGAACGAGGGATACCCTCAACTTTTTTTGCAGTTTCAAGGTAAGTATCGTATCCATAATAACTTTTTAATATGTCAAAAGCCGAATAACCCCTATCACCTAAATCCTTTGAACCCCACTGATACATACCCTTTTCACACATATACCTTTTACCATCACAATATTGAGTAAGAAGAGGCTGTCTTATATCAGGTTTTGTAAGGTATGTTGAAAATATATCATCAACAGCTACGGATATTTCATCAAAAATGTTTCGTCCAAAGTTAAATGCCTGATCAAATGCAGTGGTATTAGTTACTGTATAATCATATCCTTTTCCACGATACCATTCAGTATAAACACGATTAAGAGTAAATGAAATAATTGCAATTACATTTGCTCTGATAGTTTCAACAGGCCATGTTGAATAAATCTCACTGCTTGCAACATTTTTAATATAATCTTTATATGTTACCCAAACATTTTGAGCGTTTGCATTGCTTGGTGTACCAAGATGTACAATTATATATTCCGGAATAACCACGTTAGGTAAAACTACATATCCATAAGATTCTGGTAGTGGCTTTACTTCACTTTCAATAATTTTAGGGGAATATACACCCCATAATACAGGTTCCTCAATTAAAAAACGTTGAACTGAGGGAGCAATTTCAGTACGATAATTCATAGTTGCATTTTGAATTGCTGTACTTGTAGAAAAAATCTGCACTCCGTAAAATACTGTTCTGTCAAATCCATCTGCATCAATAAAAACATTATACTCTGAATAAGGCTTTTGATTACTGTATTCAAGGGAGTATTCCACTGGCGGTGCCGAAAGCTCAACAGTTGGCGTATTACCTGATGAATCAGTACGAAATTCTTCTATTGTTTTTAATGAATCCCGGTCTGTAATTGTAACTTTCGCATTGTTTATTGGCATACCCACACTTTTAGCAAAAACATTAACTTTTAATCTTCCAACGTTAGCATTCATATTAATATCACCTCCTTCATAAAATAATATGTAATAGGTATAAATTTTGTGACAAATGATAGGGTGATAAAATGCTATTAGATAATACATACACGGAATTAATTGTGAAGTTCAGCGGAGATATTATCGGTATTATCAATTCATTAGGGGGATTTGCCGAAATTCTCGAATGTAATTATGCGATAGTTACCATACCTGTTAATCAAGTCAATAACCTTTATAATTATAAAGAAGTTGAATATTTTGAGCCTTCAAAAAATGTTACACCAAACGGTACACTTAAAACAGAGATGGGTACTGCTGAAATTTTACCAATAAAATTCACAGAAAAAAATTTAAATGGAAAAGGAGTTATTGTTGGAATAATTGATTCAGGAATAGATTATATTCATAAGGATTTTATAAATAACGATGGAACGAGTCGGATTATTTACATATGGGACCAATCAATAGACGGAAATAACCCAAAGGGATTTATTCATGGTTCAGAATATACATCAAATGATATAAATAAGGCAATAAAAGAAAGTGAACCATATTCTATTTTACCTAGCCAGGATTTAATTGGTCATGGTACCGCAGTTACAGGAATAGCTGCCGGAAACAGCGGAATTGCCTCACAATCTTTAATTATTTCAGTGAAGCTTGGAAGTAATAAAGTAGCAAAGACTACTGATATCCTTAGGGGAATAAAATATATTATAGATAAATCAATAGAATTAAATATGCCTGCTTCAATTAATATTAGCTATGGTATGAATGACGGTTCTCATACTGGCAATTCATTATTTGAACAAAGCATAGCTTCAATGTGCAACAAATGGAAAATATCTATATCTGTTGCAATGGGTAATGAAGGAAGTGCAGGTCATCATTTCAGTGCTGTTATTAAAGCAGATCAGACAATTGAAGCCGATTTTGCATATCAATCATTTAGCAAAAATTTATATATTGATATTTGGAAGAGTTTTAACGATAATATTGAATTCGAACTAGTTTCCCCTAACAGAGCATCGTCAGGAACATTATACGCAAAAGATGAAATGAAGTTAATACGTTTTGGTAGTATGTATATTATAATGAACTATAAACCAATTTCACACTATAATAGGATGCAGGAAATTGTATTTACATTTAGTAATGAAAGTGATGGGTTTATTCCTGGAATATGGAAGCTAATTATAAAATGTACATATGCTGTTGACCAAAAAATTGATATTTGGCTACCAACAATTGCTGAAGTAGGTACTAGTACGGCTTTTTTAAACCCAGACAACCTGCTTACACTTACATTGCCATCAACCGTTGAGAGAGTTATATCAGTGGGCGGATATAATTCCGCAATTGGAAGTCTTGCTTATTTTTCTGGAATGGGAAATGAAAACATTAGCAAGCCTGATTTAGTAGCACCAGCTGTCAATATATACTCATCAAAGGTGGGCGGAGATTACGATTCTTTTTCAGGTACGAGTATGGCATCGCCATTTGTATGCGGTTCAGCAGCACTTATGATGGAATGGGGAATTGTAAAGGGCAATATGCCATTCCTTTATGGTGAGAGTCTTAAAGCTTATTTAATAAAAGGTGCAGATCGGAGTAACAAAAGAAAATGTCCTGACTTTGGCTGGGGATATGGAGTTCTGGATTTGAAAAATACGTTTATCTTATTGGAATGAATTTGCAATTGGAGGAATAATTTTATGAATGAGTCAATAATTGATTTTGTTTATCGTGAGGATGTATTTGATTTTATGGTTAGACATTCACAATATATTGAAAACTTTGCTGACAATAAAGATGTTATTGTAGCACAAACTTTAGCGGGAAGATATAATATTTGTTATACAGAGGACAAAAATATTAACGAAATTAAAAAAGCTCTAGGTACAAGTGCTATAAGTTCAGCGCCGATACTTCTTGGAATAGGTAGTATTCTTCATTTGGAGGCTGCTGGAATTACTGCTGTTGAAAGTCATCCATACCTCAACTTATCTGGACAAGGTGTAATTATTGGATTTGTTGATACAGGAATTGATTATACTCAAAATATTTTCAGATATGAGGACGGTTCAAGTAAAATTATATCCATCTTCGATGAATCACAAAAAAGTTATAATCCACCAGCAGGATTTAATGTTGGAACAGAATATACTAACGAACAAATAAATGCTGCATTAGCTTCTAGTAATCCATACGATATTGTTCCACAAAGAGATACTTCAGGGCATGGAACATTTTTGGCTTCAGTTGCAGCTGGCAGAAAAGATAGTGATGATTTCAGCGGGGCTGCTCCAGAGAGTGAAATAATTGTTGTTAAGCTGCGAACGGCTAGAAAATTTTATCGTAAAATGTATGCTATACCAGATAATGTTGAGGATGTTTTTGAATCGAATGCAGTTATGGTTGGTATCGAATATATTATTCTAAAAGCGAAGCAACTTAAAAAACCTGCTGTAATTTGTCTTGGACTTAGCAGTAACTTAGGGTCACATGATGGGTATAGTCTTTTTGAAGAGTATTTAAGCGGAATTACTAACATACGAGGAGTATGTCTTTGCAACGCATGTGGCAATGAATGTCAGGCTCGTCATCATATGACAGGCAAAATTGAAGGGGGCAGTAAGACAGCCAATATTGACGTAAAAGTCGGAGATGAGGGAGGAAATATATATTTGACAATATGGAATTCTGCAAGTGATAAAATGTCAGTTTCATTGGTTTCTCCAACAGGTGAAACCGTAAGTCGTGTGCCTTCACGTATCGAGTTTGAAGTCTCACATCAATTGGTGCTTGAACCGGCGTTAGTATCCGTTGAATATCATTATCCTGTTGAGGGAACTGGTGACCAGCTTACTTTAGTAAAGATTGTTAATGCTACCCCAGGAATATGGACTTTTACGGTATTTGGTGATTTATTGTTAAATGGTACATTTAACTGTTGGTTACCTATTACTGGATTTGGCACTGAAAATATTGAGTTTCTTTCAGCAACGCCTTACGGTACAATAACAGTTCCTGGGACAATGATCGGGGCAATCTGCTGTGGTGCATATGATCACTTAAATGGTAGTCTTTTTTTTCAGTCATCCTGGGGTCCAACACGTTCTTTTGCAATGTCACCTGATTTGGTTGCACCAGGCGTAAAAGTAAGCGGCTATTATCCTACTGGACCTGGAGCAATGAGCGGAACAAGTGTTGCCTCTGCTATAACGGCAGGTGCATGTGCACTTTTAATGCAATGGGGAATTGTTCAAGGTAATGATCCATCTTTAAGTACATATCAAATTAAAGCGTACTTGATAAGAGGGTGTACAAGAAACGAAACAATTTCATACCCTAATACACAATGGGGATATGGTGAGTTAAACCTTATGCAAACCTTTTTCCGATTAAGAGAGACATTGTACTAAAATGGTTTTGTAATATTCCAAAGCTAAACGCACACACCCCCGGAGAACATTCTCCGGGGGTGTGTGCGTTTAGCTTTTTAGGATCTTTTGCAGGTCATGTTCGGGTGTGTCAATCGGCGTGATGTGATAGGTGTCGACCAGCGTTTGCAACACACCGGGGGATACAAAGGCGGGGATGGTCGGACCAAGGTAGATATTCTGAAGCCCAAGGTGCAAAAGCGAAAGCAGAATGCAGACCGCCTTTTGTTCATACCACGAAAGCACCAGTGTCAACGGCAGATCATTCACACTGCAGTCAAATGCCTTGGAGAGAGCCAGCGCAATCTGAATGGCGCTGTAGGCATCGTTGCATTGCCCGCAGTCGAGAATTCTCGGAATCCCCTCAATCTCACCCAGGTCGAGGTCGTTGATCCGGTATTTTCCGCAGGCAAGCGTCAGAATGATGGTATCAGGTGGCGTAAGCTTTGCAAAATCCGTGTAGTAGCTTCGGCTGGACGAAGCGCCGTCGCAACCACCGATCAGGAAAAAGTGGCGGATCTTGCCCTCTTTGACAAGCCTTACGATCTTGTCAGCGTTTGAAAGAACCGCGTGACGGGCAAAGCCGGTCACCACTGTATCGCCGCTGTTCATGCCCGTCATATGCCGATCCTCATCGTATCCGCCGCACTCAATTGCCTTTTGAATGACCGGTGTGAAGTCCTTGTCTTCCCCGATGTGCACAAGCTCCGGGTAGGACACAATGGAAGTTGTAAACACTCGGTCACAGTAGCTCTGACGCACTGGCATGATGCAGTTGGTCGTAAACAGGATGGGAGCGGGAATGTTATGAAACTCCGACTGCTGGTTTTGCCAGCCCGTACCGAAGTTTCCCTTTAGGTGCGGATATTTTTTGAGCTCCGGGTAGCCATGTGCGGGCAGCATTTCGCTGTGGGTATAAATGTTGATGCCCTTGCCCTGCGTCTGCTCAAGCAGCAACTTTAAATCATGCAGATCATGACCGCTGACCACGATAAACGGTCCTTTTTCAATGGTCAAAGGCACCTCGGTGGGCACAGGGTTTCCGTACGCCTCTGTGTTTGCGGCGTCCAACATCTCCATACACTTGAGGTTGATTTCACCGGTTTTCAGAACAAGCACTAAGAGCTTATCCGGATTCTTCTCTTCAGCAATGCTGCGCAGCGCCTCATAGAAAAAGCCATTGACCTCAGCATCCGTCTTGCCGAGTGCCATGGCGTGATACGCATACGCCGCCATGCCCTTGATGCCGAACAGCGTCAGCGATTTGAGTGACCGGAGATCCTCATGCTCATCCCAGAGCTCTGCCATATCATAATCCTCGGCACGCTCTGCATTGATGCGACCTTTTTCCTTTTCGATTTCCGTTTTCATCTTCTTGATCGTTTCGTTATTGAAATTCACATTGGTTATGGTGGTAAAAAGCCCCTTGAGCATCAGCTCATCCGTTTGCTGCGTGGGTCTGCCCGACTCTGCCATTCTTGCAAGCCCAATCAGCGCGCCGACAAGCTCGTCCTGATAATTGGACGTATCCGCCTTTTTGCCGCAAACGCCGACATTGCCCTCACAGCCTTTATTGTGTGCGGTCTGCTGACATTGAAAACAAAACATTTCGTTCATGGTATCCCTCCAAAATAATTAAGATATACCCTTATTATGTGATGCACCGGTGGGTTTATGCAGAAAGTGAAAAAAAGCGAAAAATTCCTGAACGTTGTTCATCTGGAGGTGAATGCTGCTGGCAAAGAGAACAAATAGTGAAGGAACGATATATAAGCATGCTTTCCACATAATTGACATATACTTTCTTTTCCTTCTATGTATTCTTGCAATGCTTTTTTGTCAGTTGATTACTGTATTTTACCATAAAGAAACTGACCTCCAATTGTTAGATTTTTGGTCTAACTCTCGGGGGTCAGTACATCCTGCTCATTCTGAATATAATAATTATCTTGAATTTTTTATAAATTAATATGCTTTGCCCCAGTATACCATAGTAGTAGCTGGTTTTCCGCAGCACACACATGTATCTGAGATATGCTCCTGAACTTCAGGAATACAACGTGAGCCTACACCTGTTTTTTCTTTTACCATATCTTCACATGCTTCGTCTCCGCACCACATAGCCTTGACAAATCCGTCACCTTTTCCGGCAAGTGTTGAAATGATTTCATCCATGGTTTTGCATGAATATGTTCTGTTTGCTCTGTTTTCAAGGGCTTTCTTATAGAGGCCGTCATGAACTTCCTGAAGCTTTGTATTTACTGCTTCTGCAAGTGAATCAAGACTTACAGTTGCCTTTTCACCATTATGACGTGTAGCGAGTACGCATTGATTATTATCAATATCCTTAGGACCTATTTCAAGTCTTACAGGAACACCCTTCATTTCATATTCAGCAAATTTCCATCCTGCAGAGTTATCTGTATCATCAAGCTTTACACGAATATTGTGAGCTTTTAACATATCTGCAATCTCTGATGCTTTTTCAAGAACGCCTTCCTTATGCATAGCAACAGGAATAATTACAAGCTGTATAGGAGCAACAGCAGGTGGGAGAACAAGGCCATTATTGTCACCGTGAGTCATGATTATTGCACCGATAAGACGTGTTGTAACGCCCCATGATGTCTGATGAGGGTTTACTTTTTTATTTTCCTTGTCTGTATATTCAATTTCAAATGCTTTTGCAAATCCATCACCGAAATAATGTGATGTTCCTGCCTGTAATGCTTTTCCGTCATGCATAAGAGCTTCAATAGCATATGTTGAAACAGCACCGGCGAATTTGTCACTTTCTGTTTTTTTACCCTTGATTACAGGCATTGCAAGAGATTTCTCACAGAAATCAGCATAAACATTGAGCATTTTTTCTGTTTCAACAATTGCCTCTTCTGCTGTAGCATGAATTGTATGACCTTCCTGCCATAAAAATTCTCTTGATCGGAGGAATGGACGTGTTGTTTTTTCCCACCTTACAACGCTTACCCACTGGTTGTAGAGTTTAGGAAGATCTCTGTATGAATGAATAATATTTGAATAATGCTCACAGAAAAGTGTTTCAGATGTAGGACGCACACACAGTCTGTCTTCAAGTTTTTCGTTTCCGCCGTGTGTTACCCATGCAACTTCAGGTGCAAAGCCTTCAACATGGTCTTTTTCCTTCTGTAAAAGACTTTCAGGTATAAACATAGGCATGCATACGTTTTCGTGCCCTGTTTCCTTAAATTTAGTATCCAGAATATGCTGGATATTTTCCCATATTGCATATCCGTAAGGACGGATTACCATACATCCTTTAACACTTGTATATTCGATAAGTTCTGCTTTTTTTACGATATCAGTGTACCATTTTGCAAAATCTTCATCCATAGAAGTGATGGCTTCAACCATTTTCTTATTGTTATTATTTTTGCCCATTTATAAGTCCTCATTTCCACTATTTTCATTATCGTTTTTCTGATTTTTCTTAAGCTCAGGAAAAAAAGTTTTATCCGGCTTTTCGTCATCGGGTCGTGGTTCAAATGCACTGCGAACTGAGTAAAGGCGTTGATCTTCTTCCTGTCGTTTTTTCTTGTTGTTTTGTGATAATGTATCTATTTTTTTCGCAAGTTTTGGTGTGAGCAAAGTGATTACATATAAAATCACAAATATCAGGAGCATTTTACCCATAAACCAAAACGAAATAGTTAAATCACAGTAATATATAATTAACACCTCTCAATCACATACAAAATACATACATAGTATAATTATATCATATTACATATGAAAATCAAGAATTTTTCAGATAATAAAAAAGAAAGCAGACAGGTTTTTTTACTAACTGTCTGCTTTCTGAATAAATTGCTTATTAATCGGATAATATATTTCTTGCCTTTAAGGCGGTGAGTTTCAAATTGCCATATTAAAAACGGGCAAGTCCTTATTTGAATTAATAATTATTTAAGGAATTTTTTATATGCTCCAACTGCACTGATAGCTGTAATCAGATATCCCATAAAGAGGTCTCTTATAAACGAACCTTTACATGCAGTAAGTTTGAGAAGAGAAGAAAATTCAGAGAAACATTCTTTAAATGTAAGAATATCTTTGCATTCTGAGTGAATTTCAATGCACCATGAAAGCTTTGTAGCAAAGTACACCATAAAAAGTACAACTGCAGTGCAGAATACAAATCCAAAAGTACTTATTTTTTTTGCAAAGAAGTTGTAGCCAAATAATGTACCTGCTATAAGAACTACTCCGGAAATAGCTGCGATAACACCGAGTTTGCTTAAGAGGAGCCAGACTACAAGACCAGGTATAGAACCCAGAATTGCGCCAATAACGCCTAATAGAATATTTTCATTTTCAGATGAACCATTGTGAGCAAACAAATTCATATTAATCTCCTTATGTATCAAAATTTTGTCAGCATGTGATGAAAATAAAAATCCCCCTACTGAATTAATTCGTA
>OBID01000386.1_pt1 | contig 18721 bp, 15 predicted proteins | sample 1519781 | NCBI WGS metagenome assembly OBID01 (sample SAMEA3991478, study PRJEB22521) | metagenome | biome: anthropogenic terrestrial biome; feature: sewage plant; material: sludge | place: Sweden | collected 2012-09-26 | reverse complement strand
AAACCGCTCTGTCAATACTCAGCGCTCAAGCTTTCAGATATGCGAACAGGTACCGGCGTGCTAGGAATACAGGGCGAACTTCGCGGCAGGGGACAACTGTTCGTGGCCGACCGATCGAGGGAGGGAATAACGGGCCGCATCGAGTCCGGCATTGGAGGTGTAGACACCCACCAGGACGATTCGCGGATGCGTAAGCGACCGACCTCCTCGGTGCAGCCCACTCGCATCACACAGGATGACACTGCCCGCCGGCCCGACGCAGGAGACAGACGGCAACGGCGTATCGTTGATGAGTTGGTCGAGCACATCCTGTTTCGGGTACCGACCGGTCGGGGGAATGGCAGGAAAGAGCGATCCGTACTCACCGCCCACCTGAGAACGCTTCACATAAGTGAACGGCCCCATCGTCCCATCGACATCGCTCAACAATACAAAGACCTTGATGATGCGCTTATCTTCATGGTCGCGATGCCAGAGCTCCGCAGAGATCGGCGGCTCACCCTCACACACCGGGATGTTATGCCAGACGTCCATGTAGTTGAGACGGACCTGCAGCCCGAGATAAGTACTGGCGATACTCAGCAACTGCGGATGGAGAAAGAACCGGATGAAAGACGAGGGAATGGGCGGTCGTTTCGCGCGACGTCCGATCGCCCGCACCACGTACCATTTCGCATCGTTCGGATTGTATCGCTGCCTGATCTTCCGTTGGACATCCTGCCCGGCGAGCATCATCCCGGCATCCCGAGCCAGATCCCGGAACAAAGCCGGATCTTGCGCCAGAGTTTCGACGGAGGTGCGAAAGATCCCGTCGGTGTCGAGGGCGCGAACCGCCTCGACACCATGCGGACCAAGCACCTGCGGAATCGAGCGGAACACCCGCCGGGATCGGCGATTGATCGCCCCATAAAGAGGCGGGGACCAGCGAAGTCGATAGAAGAGCCGCCCGAGGATCGACAAGGGCCAGACATAGACCATCAAGCTGCGCACCAGCTGCAGACAGGTTTTTCCACGCCACAGTGTGTGCCACCCTCCGACTCGTTTCACGCCACCCCCGCTTGCCGCTCAAGCACGGACAACAAGAAGGCTTCCGGTCGTCTGCGACAGGAGACCGGTTTTCCAGCATCCCCCTGCAGCTCCGGGACATCGGGGCTCATAAGAGATCCGAGCCGCAATGGCCTGCGCATCAGACAACCACTCCGTGATGATTGAGGGACTCAGTTCAACACTGCTGACTGAGTGAGACACGGGCGAGGTCAACAGCCAGCTAGCAGGTTGTCGGTTCAGCGCCGCCGCTCTTGTATTTTTTTGAATCGGCTGCGATCAGGTATTCCAGGCGCACCGCCTGCAGGCGGTTCAAAAAGGCCGTCCAGCAAGGCCGCAGCGAATGAAGGGCCAAGGCGTACCCTCTGCGGTACGTTGAGACTCTGAATGGAGCGAGAACGCCGGCGGCGGACTTTTTCAACGGCCTGCTAGAAGGTGGAGATGGGATGGATAACAGCATCCAGCGTGCCGGGACGATGCAACTCCTCGATCCAGACCCTTGCTTGCGCGACGTAAAAGGTATAGTCGCTCTCCGGATAACTCAGCACCACGGCGTAGAGCAGCTGCTCGGCTTCCTGCTCACGTCCGGCGCTCAGGCTCGTCCGGGCCGCCTGCAAGGTGCACGAAGCGGCCAGCGCTTTGGGATCAACAGTCGTGCGAACCGGCTGTCGCGTGACAAACCGGTCAAGGCTCTTGGGAACATCCGGAGCGGGAACCACATGCGTATCAGCGGACTGCTGCAGCTGTTTCGCTGCCGACAAGACCGTCTCGACATCGCCGCTCGATTGGCAATGCCGGTACAATTCCCACATCGACATCACGGAAGCCGAGCGAGGTGCCGGCTGACGCGTTGAGGAATCGAAGAGCTGACAGCCGGTCAGGAACAACCCGGCGGACAGGAGTGCGACAATTGTGACGGATGTGTGCTGACGCATCTTCCTTATCCTTACCGGATCGCTTCTTTGGCTGTCAAGATTTCCGGAGCAGAATCTGGAAGGAACGTGACAAGACAGGAGCACTCACGCGCTCATGTCAGCATGGAACCGGCAATTGTTGAAGGAACCGCAACGTCACTGTTCAGCGCAGGCTCGATGATCGCTCATGAACCGCGCCGAGATCTTCAATGAGCGCGCGCAAGGGTTCGGCCACGGACCAGGCCTGCGCCACGCAGCCACGCGCTCGATGCGGGTGTTGACCGTCGAAGATCTCCGACACGTGGCCCAGGCAGGCTTCGTGTAAATGTTCGTGCAACCCGTCGAGAAACATGCGCGCATCCCGCCGCACCGCCGGACTATCGCCATAGGTGTTCACCCACGCTGTCACGAACGGGCCGAGCAGAAACGGCCATACGGTGCCTTGATGGTACGCGCCATCCCGCTCGGAGACCCCGCCCTCGTACGAAGCACAGAATCGGATGTCCTCCGGCGCCAACGTGCGTAAGCCCAGCGGCGTGAGCAATCGCTCTCTCACGAGCTGCAAGATGTGTTTCGCCTGTGCCTCCGTCACCAGCCGATCATCCAACGCCAGGGCATAAATCTGGTTCGGACGGAGCGAGGCGTCGTCTCCCATCGGCCCGTCCACCACATCGAAGAGATAGCCCCCGGTCCGGTACCAGAAGCGGGCCCGGAACGACTCGGTGGCCCTGGCACGATCCTGCCGGCATTGTGCCGCGTACGCCGGTTCCCCGAATTGCGCCGCCAGTTCGGCAGCCGCCGCCAATGCCCGCACCCAGAGCGCTTGAATCTCGACCGGTTTCCCGTGCCGGGGAGTCACCACCCAATCGCCGATTTTGACATCCATCCATGTGAGCTGAACGCCCTCCTCGCCGCCGGTAATCATCCCGTCGTCGTCCATGTGAATGCCGAACCGCGTGCCTCGACGATACCCCTCCACAATCTGTTTGATCGCGGGCCAGGCGGTCCGACGCACTCCGTCGAGGTCGCGGCTATAGTGAAGATAGCGGTCCACGGCATGAATAAACCATAAGGACGCATCGATCGTGTTGTACTCAGGCTGTTCGCCGATGTCGGGAAATCGATTCGGCACCATCCCTTGCGACACATGAGACGCAAACGCCTCGATGACCTGCCGGGCCACGTCGTAACGACCCGTCACGAGGCAGAGCCCCGGCAAGGCGATAAATGTGTCTCGCCCCCAATCGGCAAACCAGGGATACCCGGCGATCACCGTCTGCCCGTTTCCCCGCCGGACAAGATACGCGCCGCTCGCAACCCAGAGTTCCTGCGCCAACGCATCGTCGGTCGGCGCCGATACCGGACACTCTGCGCGCCGCCGCCGCTCCGCCGCTACAACCTGCGCGACATCGACGGACTCAAGCTGTTCGGTCGTGAACAGAAGTTCCGCCACCGATCCCGGAGTGAGCGTGAACTCACATTCGCCCGGCGACCACCAGTCCTCCGTATGGTCCAGGCCGCGTTCGCGCTCGATCCGATAGTGAATGTGGCGGTACCAATCCGGCCCATGGTGGTACTCCCCGTTGTGGAACGCCAGCACGGCAGGTAGCGCATCGTAGGGTTGCCACGTGACACGGCCCTCGTGAACCGTGGCCTGACTGCGCACCCCGGCGTTCTCCTGATGCAGCGCATGGAAGTCGCGACCCGAGAGCATCGGCCTGACCCGCAGCACCACAGCAGACGGTGCGTCGCCAAGCAACCGCCATCGCACGACGACCATATCGCGGCCATCCGGACAGAGCAGTTCACGCTCCAAGCGGATTCCATGGGAGGCGTAACGCCAGGTCGGCCATGGCAGGGCGGAGAACCCGTCGCAATACCGATACCCTTCCGGATGAACCGCGCCGCTATACAGATTTGTCGAGAGCGGAAAGGATTGGCCGCCGACTTCCACCGATTCTTCGAGATGATTCACCAGGACCACACGATCGACCGGCGGGCGTCTGGCCACCAGCAGCAACGCATGGTAGCGTCGCGTATTCGCGCCGGCGACGGTGCCCGAAGCATACCCGCCCCGCCCGTTCGTCTCCAGCCATTCCAGACTGAGTGCCCGGTCAAGGTCCTGACAGCGTCTCGAATCGATGGTCATCCCGTGCCTCCGGCTTACTCGCCCGACTGCTGAATCAACTTGGCCACCAGCCCGGTCCAGCCTGTTTGATGGCTCGCGCCGATCCCGGCGCCGTTGTCGCCATGGAAATATTCATAGAACAAGATGAGATCGCGCCAGTGCGGATCCTGCTGAAACTTTTCCGCACCGCCGTAGACGGGACGCCGACCATCGGGCCCGCGCAGAAAGGTATGCGTGAGCCGTCGGGACAGCTCAGCCGCAACGTCGGCGAGAGTGCGCTTCTGCCCGGATCCCGTTGGGTACTCGACCGTGAAGCTGTCGCCCAAATAATAGTGAAACTTCTGAAGAGATTCGATCAGGAGGTAGTTCACGGGAAACCAGACCGGCCCCCGCCAATTGGAATTTCCCCCGAAGAGACCGTTGGTGGATTCCGCCGGTTGATATTCGACGCTTTGGCTCGTGCCCATCATCGAGAACACGTAGGGATGGTCCTTGTGATAACGGGACAGAGCCCGCACGCCATACGGCGACAAAAACTCCTGCTCATCCAACATGTACCGCAGGACCTTGGGCAGCCGGTGACGGTTGACGAGCGATAAGAACCGGCGCACCTCCCCGTCCTGCGACTGGGTTTCAATGTGCAGACTGAAATCCGGCCGGTTTTCGATGAACCATTGCATCCGGTGCTTAAAACGGGGCAACCGGTCGATGAGCTCGGAATCCAGCGTCTCCACCGCAAACAACGGAATCAAGCCGACCATCGACCGCACCTTCATCGGAAACTTCTTCCCGTCCGGCAGGTGCAGCACGTCGTAGAAGAAGCCGTCGGCCTTGTTCCAGAGTTCGATCTTCGCATCGCCGATGTTGTTCATCGCCCGGCAGATGTAGACAAAATGCTCGAAGAACTTGCTGGCGACATCTTCATAGGCCCGGTCTTCCCGGGCCAATTCCAACGCGATGGACAACATGTTCAGGCAATACATCCCCATCCAGCTGGTTGCGTCGGATTGCTCGATGTGTCCGCCGGTGGGCAACGGCTTGCTGCGATCGAACACCCCGATGTTGTCCAACCCCAGAAATCCGCCCTGAAAAATATTCTTCCCCTCGGCATCCTTCCGATTCACCCACCAGGTAAAATTCAGCAGGAGCTTGTGGAACACCCGCTCCAGAAAGATGCGGTCGCCGACGCCCTTCCGCTTCTTCTCGATCTTATACACCCGCCAAGCCGCCCAGGCATGCACCGGCGGATTCACGTCGCCCAAGGCCCATTCATAGGCGGGAATCTGCCCGTTGGGATGCATGTACCATTCGCGCAACATGAGGACGAGCTGATCCTTGGCAAAACGCGGATCGACAAGCGCGATCGGCAGGCAGTGAAACGCCAAGTCCCAGGCCGCATACCAGGGATATTCCCACTTATCCGGCATGGAAATGACATCGGCATTGTAGAGATGCGTCCAGTCGGCGTTCCTGCCATGCAGCCGCTCTTTAGGAGGTTCCGGTCCCGCCGGGTCGCCCTTCAGCCAGCGATCGACGTCGTAGTGATAAAACTGCTTGCTCCACAAGAGCCCGGCGAAGGCTTGCCGCTGCACCATTCGCGCATCTTCAGACACGTTCGCGGGGGCCAGTGCGGCATAAAACTCATCCGCTTCCTTGAGACGGGCGGCAAAGACCGCATCGAATGCCTGCGGATCGACAGCCCCTTCGGCGGACCCGTTCGTGAACCGCAACCGAATCGTCACAGGCCGATCAGGCAACGCGGTCACCACATAGTGCGCGGACGCCTTCGACCCGATCTGGTCGGGATTGACCGCGCCCTTGTCGCCCTGCACGACGTAGTCATTGATCCCGTCTTTCACATGCCGTGCGCCATCCACATCGCCGTAGAGACGCCGGGTATTGGTTTCGTTTTCGGTGAACAACAGATCCGGCCCACCCTCGCAGAGCAACCGTCGCGGCCCGTAATACTCATGGTCGAACTCCACAATACTGACCGACGACGTCGATTCGCCTTTCCGCATCCGCGGGCGGCGCACATCGAGTCCCCACGACCAGGTGTTGCGGAACCAGATGGTCGGCAACACTGTCAGCTGCGCCGGATCCGGACCGCGATTGACGATCTGGATCCGCATGAGCAAATCCTCCGGCGAGGCCTTGGCATATTCGACGCCGACATCGAAGTAACGATCGCCGGCGAACACCCCCGTGTCGAGCAGCTCGAATTCCGGATCGGACCGGCCGCGACGACGGTTTTCTTCAATGAGTTGTGCATACGGAAACGCCGCCTGTGGATACTTATAGAGAAACTTCATGTAGGAATGCGTAGGCGTGGAGTCGAGATAGAAATAATATTCTTTGGGATCCTCCCCGTGATTGCCCTCGTTCCCCGTGAGGCCGAACATCCGTTCTTTGAGAATCGGGTCCCGTCCGTTCCAAAGCGCCAGCGCGAGACAGACGAACTGGTGCCGATCACAAATGCCGGCCAATCCGTCTTCATTCCAACGGTAGGCTTTCGAGCGGGCATGGTCGTGGGGAACCGATTCCCAGGCCGTCCCATACGGGCTATAGTCTTCGCGGACCGTTCCCCAAGCCCGTTCGCTGACATAGGGCCCCCAGCGTTTCCAGTGTTTCCTGCGCAGATCGTCCTCATCCAGGCGCTGCTGCTCAGCGGACCCCGGACGAACAGCCTCCTCTCCCGGCGATGTCGACATAGCACGAGGTCTCCTACCAGTGTGTTGACGTACTACATACTCCGAGCAGAAGTGCGGAAACCAGCAGAGCCGTCGACGTTCCCAGAATCCGCTACAGGCTGTTGAGAAAGGCGGTCCAGCAAGGTCGCAGCAGGGGCCAGCATGCGCCGGGCTCGAAAAAGATTCAACCGAGATTCGAGGGCGTCAGGATAGGAAACAAGTCAGCGTCCACCGCGCACGACAGGAGTCGAGTCAGCAAACCGATCTTTGCGAGGTCCGGCGAAAGAAACTATGGGTGGTGACAGGGGACTGGGAAGGAACACTCAGCAGGAAGACACAGGCCCTAGCTCCAAACAACGCCTTCTTGGTTCATGAGGTAGTCGATGACTTCGATGCTGTCCCGTAACTGAAGTTGCGCCTGCTCGGACATCGGCAGTATCGCCCCAAGCAATTTGCCGGATTCCAGTTCCGCCAGGTTGGGAATCCCGTCGGTACTCCGCTTTTCCAGGTCGAATCTGAAACTGGCCACTTGTTACCTCCAATCCCTTGTCGGTCGTAGTGCAGCAATTCTTGAGCCACACCGGAGAAACCTGGATGCCATGCGTACACTGAAGCATAGCACAAGGACTCTTTCGACTGGATCAGAGGGCTAACCTCTTAATTTGTTATCGATTTACTGACGGCAGTCAGTGCGATCCGGCTAGAGGGGGCAAGGCACCAAGGTAGGGAAACTCACCGATTTTCACCAGCGCGGTATCCGCACGAAGCCTGAAATCATCCCGGGCAGTGTCAACGAATCGTGGATCCACCGTCAAATCAGAATCAGGCTTCAGTTCTGGAGCCGGTTGGTTGGGGGTTCCGGACCGAAGATAGTTGGACCCGGAGTTTTGCATGGCATTGTAGGAGAACAGCACCCGGCTGGAGGGGGCTACGACGAACCCATAGGCGTTGAGGCTCACAATATTGCCGGAGGCTTCATTCTGCGAGGTGCCTAAAAACGCCGCCCCGCCACCGTTTTTCACAAAGGTATTGCCGAGTAAGGTCGCCTTCGCTTGATCGTTGACGATGACCGCCTCGAACAGGCTCCTGGTAATGACGTTTCGTTCGAGTCGTACCGTGGATTTGCCTGCGACGCTGACACCATGATCATTGTCATGGATGAAATTGCTCCGCATGACCGCCTGAGAATTTGCGAATTGAACGCCGGTGGTTTCACTGCCGCCGATAATACAGTCCTCGATGCGCACATCTTCCACCTGCTGCGTAAACAACATCCCTTTGACCCGCACATGGTGGAGCACGATGCCGCGGCCGTTGAACATCCCCATCGCGTGCCCGCCATGTTCGTTGATCGTGATGCCGGAGATCTCGATGTTGGTCGCGCCATAGGGCCACTTTCCGACATGGAACACCCCGACCCGCTCACGGCCCAAGATCGTCACCTGATCCATTCCTGCTCCGATCAGGCGAACGTTCTCCTTGCTGTGAATGGTCACATCCTCGGCATAGGCGCCGGGCCTGATGAGCACGGTGTCACCCTTCTTTGCGGCATCCACCGCTTCCTGAATGGATAGGAACTGACCCGAGCCGTCCAACGCCACCACCAGCGGCTGTCGTTCAACGGACGCCGGCTCTTCAGCCTGAGCGATGGGTAGGCTCAAGACCTGGGCCGAGGCCGATAGACACACAAAGAGGACGGCGAATAGACAATTTTTCATGTTCTTCATACAAATGGTCATACCGCCGGGCATGGCGAGAAGTCAATCGAGCGTCATTGCGGGCCCTCGCCCCCCATGGTATCTTCCCGCCCCATGATCCTTGTGGGCCTCACCGGCGGTGTCGCGACCGGCAAGAGCACGGTAGCGAAGATGTTCGAGCGATGCGGGGCGCTCGTCATCGACGCCGATGCGCTGGCCCATCAGGTGGTGGAACCGGGCAAGCCGGCCTGGCGCGCCATCATCAAGACCTTCGGCACGGCCGTTCTCAATCCCGATCGTACCCTCAATCGCCAGGCGCTGGGCGCCGTCGTCTTTCGAAACCGGTCCAAACTGCGCCGCCTGGAGCAGATCATCCACCCCCGCGTCGCACGTGAACAGGCCAGACTGACCAGGCAAGCCGCGCGCAACGATCCCAAGGCCATCGTTATTTACGACGTTCCGCTCCTCTACGAAGCCGGCATCGACAAGCGCGTGGACAAGGTCATCGTCGTCACCGCCGACCGTGAAACCCAGATCACCCGCCTGAACAAACGCAACGGATTCACCCGCGCCGAAGCCATCAGGCGCATTCGCAGCCAAATGCCGATCAAACAGAAAGCCGCCGCGGCGGACTACCTCCTCGACGGCACCACGCCCCGCCCACGCTTGCTGACGCTGGTCAAACGGCTCTACCGCGAGCTTCACACCCTGGCCTAGCCCGCATTACTCATGAGCGCTTCTGCTGCAATCGCGGATTCCCGGCTGCGACAGGCCTGTCGGCGGGCGGGCTCGCCGCTCGGTCGGTCGACATCCTGTTCAAGGATGCCTCCCTTCCTTACGGCTCCACGCGCCCGTCTCGCTTCGCGACTCCGCACTTTCGCGACGAACCGTCATGAATAATGCGGGCTAGATCGCAGCTTTTCCCTCGCAGCGTCGGTGTGTTAGCATCCGCGCATGCACAACGTGGTCATTATCGGGTCCGGTCCGGCCGGCCTCACCGCCGCCATCTATGCAGCCAGAGCCAATCTCTCGCCACTGCTCATCGAAGGCTGGCAGTCCGGCGGGCAACTGACGACGACCACCGAAGTCGAAAACTATCCCGGATTTTCCAAGGGCATCATGGGCCCTGAGCTCATGAAGGAGATACGTGCCCAGGCGGAGCGATTTGGCACCGAATTCCTGACCGGAGATGTCTCAGCCGTCGATCTCACACAGCGGCCTTTTCGCCTGACCATCGACGGGGAACAGACGGTGACGGCGGCGACCTTGATCCTGGCCACCGGCGCATCGGCCATTCCGCTCGGCGTACCGAATGAAACCAGGTTGATCGGACACGGCGTCTCGACCTGCGCGACTTGCGACGGCTACTTTTTTCGCGGGAAAGACCTAGTGGTCTCGTGGGCGGGCGACAGCGCCCTGGAAGAGGCCAACTTCCTGACGAAATTCGCCCGAACCGTCACCGTAGTCCACCGGAGGGACAAGCTGCGGGCCTCGAAAATCATGCAGGACCGCGCCATGAAGAATGAAAAAATTTCCTTCGCATGGAACTCCGTCGTCGAAGATATCCTTGGAACAGACCTGGTCACCGGCGCCCGACTCAAGAACCTCGTGACCGGAGCAACTTCGGAACTCGCTTGCGACGGCGTCTTCGTCGCCATCGGCCACCGGCCCAACACCGATCTCTTCAAGGGCCAACTCGCGATGGATGAGAAGGGGTACATCCTCACCTCGCAAGGCACGGCCACCAGCGTCGCCGGCGTGTTTGCCGCAGGCGACGTGCAGGATACCAAATATCGCCAGGCCATCACCGCGGCTGGCTCCGGCTGCATGGCCGCCATCGACGCTGAACGATTTCTGGAGCACCAATGACCGTTGCGTCTGATCGGCCAGGATGCTCAAAATCGGCATCCAACAAGGCCGCAGCTGAGCGACAACCGGAGGCGTACCCGCAGTGGTACGTCGAGGATTGTCGCGAAGCGAGAACGAAGTTGGTGGCGATTTTCAGCATCCTGTAACCACTTATGCGCTGCGCCATCGTCCACTACCACGAACTCGCCCTCAAAGGTCGCAACCGCGACTTCTTCGAGCAACGGCTCGTCCGCAATCTCAGGCTCGCGCTGAAAGATCTGAAGATCCGGCGGATTGAATCGCTGCAGGGGCGCATCCGGGTGACGATTCCCGATGAGGTAACGCCCGACCTGGTGACTGAACGACTCCGCCGCACCTGCGGAGTTTCAAACTTTCTGCTGACCGAATCCGTGCCGTTGGATCTCACGGCGCCGGACCTCACGACCATCAAGCAAGTCGCCGAGCGGCAACTCTCCGAACAGACATTCAACTCGTTCCGGGTGACGGCCAAACGCGCGGATAAACGCCTGCCTCTGACCTCCATGGACGTCGAACGCGAAGTCGGCGGCTATCTCCACGAAGCCACGGGAAAAGCCGTGAAGCTGAAACAGCCCGACCTGACTCTCTACATCGAGCTCCTCACCAAGGAAGCCCATGTCGCGGCAAGAAAGATCCAAGGCCCGGGCGGCATGCCGGTGGGTACCAGCGGAAAAGTGGCCTGCTTGATTTCCGGCGGCATCGACTCCCCCGTGGCGGCCTACCGGATGATGAAACGTGGCTGCAAGGCAGTGTTCGTGCATTTCTCCGGACGCCCGCTGGTAAGTCGTGATTCCGAAGAGAAGGTCCAGGAACTGGTTCGGCTGCTGACGGCCTATCAATACCATTCACAGCTCTACATTGTGCCCTTCGGCGAGATTCAACGTGAGATCGTCGCGAACGCCCCGGCGGCGTTTCGTGTCGTCTTGTATCGACGGATCATGGTGCGCATCGCCGAAGAGCTCGCGCGGCGTCATGGCTGTTGGGCGCTGGTCACCGGCGATAGCCTCGGCCAGGTCGCATCGCAAACACCTGAGAATCTGTCGGTGGTGGAAGCAGCCGCGGAACTCCCGCTTCTGCGCCCGTTGATTGGCATGGACAAGATCGAAATTACCGAGCAGGCGCAACAGATCGGGAGCTTCACAACGTCGATCGAGCCGGATCAAGACTGCTGCAAACTCTTCGTGCCGTTACACCCGAGCACCAGAACCAAACCCGACGATATCCTGCGCATCGAACGGGGCCTGGAGATCAGCACGTTCGTCAAGCAGGGCGTCGAAAAGGCCGAGCTGTCGACGTTCACCTTTCCTTCGTAATCCGATCCAGGGCTCGCTCCCGAACCAGTCGAAAGTGGGTATTGAGCTCCCGCTCCATGGCGACGGCGACCAGCCAATCGGGGACAAGCGTCTTCACCTCGACCAACAAGTCGAATTCCGCCCGCGTTTGCGTTCCGTCGCCGGCCGGTTGCAGCCTCCACTCCCGATGGTACCGTGTGAAATCTCCCCCCTTGAGGTGCGTGATGAGCCCCCCGCCCGGCAACGCCTGCGATTCACAGAGCAGCCGTTGTTCGCCGGGTAACAACGCATGTGAAATATAGATGTCGGTGAGGACCCGCCCGTCCTGCTCTTCAACCTGCGCCACCCGCATCCGGGTTTCAAATAGTTCAGGCCAGTTGCGGTACTCGGACAGGATCGACTGAAGCACCGCTGGGCCGCCGGGAAACAGCAGGGTGGCCGTCGCCCGCACACCGCCGTCAGGATCAGGCTGTACCACAAGCGCCCGCAGCAGATGGGTAGAACCGACCTCTCCAGCCGTCGCGCTCCCGACCGGCACGGTCACCAGAGCGAGCAGGCAACCGGATACCAACCAAACCCATCTCACGACGAATCGTAGCCTGTCCATCACAGTATAACGGTGGGGTTCGTGAACCGGACGAAATTGCGCGCCTCAGACGGACGTCGCACCCGGAAAATTGCAGAACCGACACTCATGCGTTCCTCCACACCTTGAAACCGTCTCAATACCCGGGCGACCGGAATCGCTCGCCGGCCTTCAGCGCTGCTCAAGAAGTATACTCATTGAATGCGCCCAGTGCGAGCGCAACGACGGGACGAATACAATTATGCCTGCTGACCGGATGATCACACGGTTGAAAACGGCGGGAACCTGAACGGCTACGCAGAGGCAGGGCGAAACACCAGTACGACTCCTGACGGGTCTCCCCGCTCATCACGGATCATGGCCGCGCTGTCGCTGATCCGATGCTCGTGCCCGTTGCGACTCACGAGAAGAAACGGGCGCCCGCCAAGATCGGCAGACGTTCCCTTACGCAACATCTGTACGGCCGGATGCAGCACGGACCTCCGACTCTCCGGATCTAACACCACCATTACTTCCTGAACTGCCTTCCCCAGGGCATCGGGCTGCGACCAGCCGGTCAATCCCTCAGCCGCCGGATTGAGCATGGTCACCCGTCCCTGCTGGTCGACCGTCACAACGGCATCTTCCATCGACTGAACGACCGCATCCAGCCACCGCCCGCGTTGCTCGGCAATACGCGACACACGCTGCCGGAAGAGCGCGAGTTCCAGCGCGGCGCGCAAATCGCTCCTGACAAACGGCTTAATCAAATAGGCCAACGGCAGGGTTTCCCTCGCGCGCTCCAGTGTCTCCTCATCCGAAAAGGCCGTCAGGTAGATCACCGGTGCGCCATACTGGGTTTGGATGATCCGGGCCGCGTCGATCCCATCCATCGGCCCCTTCAGCTTAATATCCATGAGAACTAAATCCGGCCGATGCTCCCCGGCCAGCCGTACGGCCTCATCCGCGGATGCCACCACACCCACGACCAGATACCCGAGTGCGCGCAGCTGACGTCTGATGTCTTCAGCCACGACCACTTCGTCATCGACGATCAGAATTTTTGCCTGCGCCATAGTACAACCCGATGAAACGAGATCGGAAAATTGGTATCGCCGCTCACACCACACACCGCTCGAGCGCACTACACACGTATCCGCACAGCGCTCGATACCCCACCGCAACGCAACTAACATGCCACCTGGCCTTCCCTGTACTGGCATCATGTTATGCCGGGCGGGATTCTTGCCCCCATACACCAACGGTGGTTTTTGAACAGTCCTTGGACAGAATCGGCAGAAAACAAGGCTTGCGTGGACCAGGCGCTCCGGGAAAGATTCGCTGCGGAAATGACCGCTGTGATACGATGCCGCTCTTTAACGGAGTTGATCCAACATGTCTTGGCTGATTCGTCCGATCCTCCCCCTACTGCTCGGCTGTGTCCTCGCATGGAGCCTTATTCCCGACGAGGGGCAGGCCCAAGCGCCGCCTGACTCCTCCGCGACGACCGAACAATCCTGCAGTTTCGGCATGGCGAAAGGCGATCCCACTCACCAGTGCCAGGTGCCGATTCCCGCCGGCTGCGTCATCGCCCGCTTCCCGGGAACCGACAAACCGTGGACGACCATCTCCAAAGCCGGTCGCACATTTTGCACCTTCGATCAGAAAGGCACGGACTGGAAGACGCGCATTACCGGCCAATGTACTCGCTGCGATTCCGGCCATTGCACCGGGCAATTCATGGTGCGATTCGAGTGCGCGAAGCCGTAATGTCCGCGTCCCTCACAGTCGCCATCAAACAAGCCGCCCGCGAACTCGGCTTCGACGCCGTCGGTATCAGCCTCCTTCCTACGCAAACGAACCCAGCCGTAAATCTGAATCGCGAGGCCTCGGCAGGTGACCTGCTGGACCGGCTCCAAGAATGGCTCAGGCGCGGATACCACGCGACCATGGCCTGGATGGTCCGTGATCCCGAGCGGCGAGCCGATCCCACCCGAGTACTGCCCGGCTGCCGATCGATCATTTCTGTCGGCATGAACTATTACACAGACTATCGGGCCGACGAACGCCAGGGAAACGGGCGCATTGCCCGCTATGCCTGGGGCCTCGACTACCACAAGATCCTTGGTGACAAGTTGGCCCAACTCGCCGAGCGCATCGGCGCGCTGGCCCCGGCCAGCCTCAACCGGGCCTATGTCGACACGGGGCCGGTCATGGAGAAGGTCTGGGCCCAGCAGGCCGGACTCGGATGGATCGGCAAACATTCGAACCTTGTCTCGACAGACTTCGGCTCCTGGCTACTCCTGGGAGAAATTCTGACGACCCTGGAGCTGGAGCCGGATGAGGCGGGAACCGATCTCTGCGGAAGCTGCACGCTCTGCATCCAGGCCTGTCCGACCGGCGCGATCACCGAGCCATACGTCGTCGATGCCGGACGTTGCATCTCCTACCTGACCATCGAACTTCGCGGCACCGAACCGCCGATCGCCGAGGACCTCAGGCGAGAGCTGGGCAACCGGATTTTCGGCTGCGACGATTGCCTGGACATCTGCCCCTACAACGTCCAGGCCAGACCAACCACCGAACCCGGCTTCCAACCTTCCTCGCTCACCGGTGCCCCGTCGCTGCTGGCTCTGACGAAGATGGACGAGCAGACCTTCGGCACCACGTTCAAACACAGTCCCATCCGCCGCGCAAAATACGCCGGACTCCAACGCAATCTCTCCTGGGCGCTCTCCAATGAACCCGCCCCCACCGATCGGCACAGCCCCACACCTCCGCCGAGCGCCGATCCCCGCTAAGCCCCACCCACTGTTTCTCCCCGGCCGATAGTGGTAGGCTACGGTCTCATGTCCTCCCTCATGTGAGGACCCACCTCAGCCGGTTGCGAGGCCATGCACGCACCCACCCTCCTGATCGTCGAAGATGAAGAACGAATGCGCCGGCTCTTCGAGCTGGTGCTGAAACCCGCCGGGTATCAGCTGCTCCTGGCCCGCTCGGGGGACGAAGCCCTCCGCGTGATCCAGGAACACGAATCCCTCGACATGATCATCACGGATCTCCAATTGGGCGCCGTCTCGGGCATGGATGTGCTGGAAGCAGCCCGGCAACAGGTGCCCGATGTGCCGGTCCTTATCGTGACCGGATACGGCACCGTTAAATCGGCCGTCGAGGCCATGCAGAAAGGCGCCTACGACTACATCTCCAAGCCCGTCGACAATGAAGAGTTGAAGATCGTCATTGCCCGCGCACTGCAGGTCCGCCAGCTCGCCCGGGACAATCGCATCCTGCGCGCAGGGTTGCACGAACAGTTCGGCTTCGACCGCATTGTCAGCGTCTCCAAAGAGATGGAACTGATCAAGAGGCTCGCCCGGGAAGTGGCGCAGACCGACGCCACGGTGCTCATCACAGGCGAAAGTGGAACGGGGAAGGATCTGCTCGCGCGCGCCATCCACCTCGTCAGCCCACGCGCCCAAGGCCCGATGGTGGCTCTGAACTGCGCCGGCATCCCCGAGCACCTGTTGGAATCTGAACTGTTCGGGTATGAAAAGGGAGCGTTTACCGACGCGAAGAAATCCAAACCGGGACGCTTTCAAATGGCGGATCGAGGCACGCTGTTCCTGGACGAAATCGGCGAACTGAGTTTGACGGCACAGGCCAAACTCCTTCGCGTCCTCGAACAGCATGTCGTGGAACCGTTGGGCGGAGTGCGCAGTGTCGCCGTCGATATTCGGGTCATCGCCGCGACCAACCAGGAATTACCCGATCTCATCAAAGCCGGCCGTTTCCGCCTCGATCTCTACTATCGCCTGAACGTCTATCAACTCCGGATGCCGCCCCTTCGCGAACGGCCGGAGGACATCGAGCCGATTCTGACTCAGTTCCTCGGCCAGGCCCGTCGGGAACGCGGCAGCCGCATCAAGGGAATGACCGCCGAGGCGCTCACGATTCTCAAACAGTATCCCTGGCCGGGCAACGTGCGAGAACTGCACAATGTCGTGGAGTGGCTGACCATCACCTGCAAACAGGACGAGATTACGCCCGAGCACCTGCCGGCCTCGTTCAAGACCGCTCCGCCGACAAACGAAGAGAAGCCGGCCGGCACACCGTCGCTCCTCGCGCTGGGACTCTCCGTTGAGGAAGTCGAAAAGACGATGCTCCAAGAGGCGTTGCGCAAAACCGGGGGGAACGTGTCCGAAGCCAGCCGTCTGCTCAAAATCACACGCAACACGTTGCGATATCGAATGGCCAAACACAACCTGTCGCTGCCCCCAGGCTGATGCGTCGCCTAAGACGAACCGGCGGACTCCAGAGAAAATTCTTCGTCGCGCTGCTCATTGTCGGCATCGTGCCCGGCATGGTCGCGCTCTGGGCGACCTACCGCTCCAGCACCGCCACCCTCAAGCAAGCCATCGGTGAAGGGTTCCAGGAGATCGCGCGTTCCACCTCCATTCGACTGGCGACCGCCGTCGACAATGAAATCGAACGCGCCATCCGGCTGGCGCTCGTCCCGCTGCACGTCCGTCAGCCGGTCGTCCTCGCCAACCACCAGGCCGATGCCACAGCCGACAAGACACAACATCAGCCATCACCGGCTCATCCGAAATCCAACAACCCGCCCGCGGTGGACCAGGACACCACAGGCTACCTCGACGAATGGGCGCGCGAGTCCCGGCACTATGTGCGTGTCACCATTGCCGACCGGCAGGGACAGGTCGTCGCCTCGACAGATCCGCGGCTGCCGCCGCAACAGGCGGGCGAAGTCTGGTGGCGTGAAGCCATACAGGCCGCACCCGGCACATCCTACGTCAGCAACGTGACGTTCGATCCTCAGGTGAACGACATGGTCTTCCATGTTGCCGTCCCGATCGTTGACGACACCCGCCAGGCCACCATCGGTGTCGTCGACCTCCTCATCCGTCGCAATCTGCTGACTCAAATGATCCTCCCCATCCAGATCGGGAACACGGGGCATGCCATGCTGCTCGACACGCAAGGCACACCGTTGATCTGCCCGGTTCTACCGCCCACCGCCCATTTGATTCCATCGGCCTTGATGAACCGACTGACGTTGGATCGCCCCCTGTGGCTGGTCGCAGAGAATGATGCACACGGCGGCCGCGATGCGATCGTCGGGGCGGCGCCGGTCCGGCTGACTCATCCACTGACGCCGGGGAGCCTCGACGGCAACCGATGGTATGCGTTTATCCGGCAGGCGCCCGAGGAAACCTATGCGCCGATCTATTCCCTGCTGTTGACGGTCGGCGTCATCGGGTTCGGGCTGGTGATCGTGCTCTCCGCCTTCGGGTTCCTTGTCGGGTACCGCATCGTGACACCGATCGTGGCGCTCCAGCGCGAAGCGGAAGGCCTTCGCCTCACACTGGCCTTACCGGAGAACGGCAACGCGAACCGACCCCTTACCCCATTGCTTTCGCCGGGCTATCAGACCGGTGATGAGATTGAAGATCTGGCCACGAGTTTCGTCGCCATGCGGGAAGTGCTGGAGGAAAATCTGCGGACGATCCGGTCACAGCAACATGAACTGATCCGGCAGGAAAAGCTGGCGTCTGTGGGACAACTGCTGGCCGCCCTCGCCCATGATCTGCGGAACCCGCTCGGCGTCATCCGGAGTTCCGCACAAGTCGTGCTGGAGGGGCCGCAGGAAGAACCCATCCGCCAGGAAATGGCTCGCTATATCATCGATGAAGTCGACAAACTTTCACTGCGACTCCACGACTTTCTCCGGTATGCCAGACAGAAGCCGCCTGACTTCAAGGTAGAACCTGCGGAAGCCGTCGTCCGCGCTGCACTGAGACAGTGGGAAGCACAGGGTGGCCATGAACGCATCCGGGTCGAAGAGCGATTTGAGCATGCCCTGCCCTCGATTCAGGTCGATCCGGAGCAGGTGAAGGAGGCCCTGATGAACCTCCTCATCAATGCGCGTGAAGCGATGCCGGAAGGAGGAACCCTGACCCTCACGACCAGAGCCGGACAGGACAGCGACGTGGAAATTGAGATGGCCGATACCGGAAGCGGCATCGCTCCGGAACACCTTTCACGAATCTTCGAGCCCTTCTTCACGACCAAAGCCTATGGAACCGGTCTCGGCCTCACCAACGTCAAACGGCTCGTTGAAGACAACGGCGGAACCCTGGTCGTGAACAGCAACGCAGGAGCGGGAACATCCTTCACCCTGCGCTTTCGTGCGGCGGCAGGTTGAGCAGAATGTAGTCGCTCGTCGTTCGTGAAACGTCGTTCGACCCCCGTCCAAAAACAAGAGCCTATGGGGCGAGTAGAGGAATGGACCTCTTAGCTCCCGGTCCTCGCCCTATGCTCTACCCCTGACGAGATACGTTTCACGATTCACGCTTCACGGCGGTCGCAGGTAAAGCCGGAGGACTTTTTCAGCCTCCTGCTAGCCCGGATTATTCATGAATGCCGTCGCGAGGCGTTCGAGACGGAAGCCCGCCGAGGCTGCTCGCACGTAAGGCCGACGCAGGCGTA
>OBID01000384.1_pt1 | contig 18873 bp, 17 predicted proteins | sample 1519781 | NCBI WGS metagenome assembly OBID01 (sample SAMEA3991478, study PRJEB22521) | metagenome | biome: anthropogenic terrestrial biome; feature: sewage plant; material: sludge | place: Sweden | collected 2012-09-26 | reverse complement strand
GAATCACCTGAACCGACGTTTTCGAAAGTGTCCACGCTACGTTAGCTGCATTCTGGGCTTCCTCTTTGGAAATTCCCATTTTTACCGTATCAACAGGAGCATCTATCTTTTTAGTTCCTTGAATCATTGCTTGAGCAAGATTGCGCATGAGCACGCTCGTGTTAAGTGCGCGACCATCATGACCTTCATGAACAACAAAGGCCGTGCTCTCAAGTTTTACATAAGAATCCTCAGCGGAATCATCCGTAATAGACTGAATCTTTTCTTGAATTTTTGAAGCCTTATTATCGTTATACGAAAAAACTAAAGGAATACTATGCTTTCCTGAATACGAGGAAAGTCTCTCTCCAATGTTTTCAAAAAAGTTTCCAGAACGGCCTATGGTAAAAGCCCTTTGCGCCATTTGGCGTGTGCCAAATTTCAAGTCAATATCAGCAGAGGATACTTTCCATGAATGCTTATCATAAACAATCTTGACGGGTTCATCCGATGACTGTGACAACTGTTCTGCGAGGTACTTTTCGGCCTCTTGAACTGTCTTTCCGCCAATTTTGAATCCATTGGCTCGAACACCGTAATGAATCTTTCCCGCATTAATCGTGTAGTCGAAACAAATGACACATAAAAAAATAAGGAGGCATCCCAAAATAGCGATGCCAGCAATAAGAAAAGGCCTTTGTTTTTCTAAACGCTCTTTGCGCACATAATAGTCTCGTTGAGAGGGGCGCACTTGGTTGTCAGCCAACGTTTTCCTTCCATGCAAATCCTGCAAATCTATGTGTTTTATAGTAAATCATTTGGATACCCATTGAGTAGGTTGTTACCTCAATGACAATAAATAAATCACACTATTATTTTGATTGAGAACTAGATTTTGCAACTTGAGCCATTTTTATTCCCTTATATGTGTAAATAACAGCTGCGGAGAGTGAAAATATCATACCTACATAAACAAAATATATCCAAATTGCCGTAAGAGTTCCGTTGAATCCTGGTAGCCAAGAAACGTCAACAAGCGACAGACCCTTTGTCTTTGGCCAGTTTAGAATAAGCCCCGAAAAACCAACGAGAAGCGTCGCTGTAGTAAGTTTGCCAAGAAAAACGACATCAATGCGCTCGGCATTGAGAACTTTTAGCCGAATTAGACCACAACATAAGTAGAAATCTCGACCAATGAGAACGCAGAGTATCCACAAAGGAATACGTGCTGTCACAAAAAGACCGGTCAATCCTGCTGCAATCAGAAAACGATCGACAAGTGGGTCGAAAACCTTTCCCAATTCTGAAACTTGATTGGTTCTACGTGCTATTTGACCATCAACAAAATCGCTGCCTCCCGCTAGCGCAAAAATTATGAAAGCCAAAACATCATGTTGGCCTTGCACAAGGAGCGTAAAAGCAAAAGGAACCAACATTAAACGAATCATCGTAATAATGTTAGGAACCGTATAGATCTGCTCTATGGGTTTGGGATCAGTTTCTATGTTAGATGAATTTTGTGTCATAAGTAAAAATGGTCGGGCTGACAGGATTTGAACCTGCGACCACTTGACCCCCAGTCAAGTGCGCTACCAAACTGCGCTACAGCCCGATTTCAACGTCCTTTATTGTACTACTCTTCGGGGGTTGCATAATAAACTACTGAACAATCTTCCAAAGTAATTAATCCACTCTTGACCATTGATGACCAGACTTCAGCCAGAGCGGTTATCCGCTGCAGCTCATCAATCACAGTAACCATTAACGGCAGGTCAGTAGACATGCGCAAAGCATGCTTGGTGACATCTCGGCTCGTTGGGCCAAAGCCCATTGTTCCAGAGCTGACGGTTGCTCCTGCGCAGCCTTGAGTGCGAGCTTGATCTACTAATGCCTGAAAAAGAGGACGCTCATCATACATTTCGTCTTGCCCAATGTAGGCAACCAACTTTTTTGCTGGCCCCCGGAGTGAATGAATCACCGATTTCCCCTTTCTCGAACAATGTATTCAATAATATCAAAAGCAATCTGCTCTTTAGAAGATTTTTGCAATTCACGCATTTCATTTTTAGAAATCAGAATAACTTCATTAGACGACGCATTAAAACCAATGTCTTCACGGCTCACATCGTTTGCGACAATCAAGTCGGCGGATTTATTGTCTAATTTTACTAAAGCATTTTCGCATATATGTTCTACTTCAGCGGCAAAAGCGACCACAAATCCTTGAGAATTAGCTTGCTTCAGTTCCGAAGCAAGCGTAGCGATAACATCGGGATTCTCCACAAGCGATAGGGTCTTTTCGCTACCGTCTCGCTTCGTTTTTCCCTGATAAACTTCTCGAGGCCGATAATCACTCACGGCAGCTGCGCCGATGATGATATCAACCTCAGGCAAAACCTCACGACCAGCTGTTAGCATCTCCTGAGCAGACTCAACACGGATAACCTCCACATCGCGAGGAGGATATTGTTGCGTGGGCCCGCTTACCAAAATCACGCGCGCACCTCGCCGTTGAGCCTGTTGGGCCAACGCGTACCCCATCTTGCCCGATGAGTCATTACTCAAATAGCGGACCGCGTCAATACGCTCACGCGTCGGTCCCGCGGTAACGAGCACTGTTGTATCTGAGAGATCTTGCGCAAAACTGAGTTGAGCCTCAATCCCTTGCACAATCGCGTCCAGATCCGCCAGTTTCCCCTCGCCCACATCTCCACAAGCAAGATAACCTTCAGCGGGCTCAATAATTGAAACGCCGCGCTCTTTTAGCTTGAGCAAGGCATCTTGATTTTGCTTTGACTGCCACATAGCAGTATTCATAGCGGGAGCAATAACAACGGGAGCCTTTGTGGCAACAGCAGTTGTCGTCAGCAAGTCATCCGCAACTCCCCATGCAATCTTCGCCATAACATTAGCCGTTGCTGGAACAATGGCAAAAACATCGCAACTCTGAGCTAGTGACAAATGATGCATAGGAGCACTGGGGTTTTCGAAGTCGTCTAAAGCGACAGGGTGCCCCGTGAGACCCCTAAGCGTCGTTGGGCCGATAAACTCACAAGCATGCCGTGTCATGACGCACATAACGTTATGACCACGCTTCTGCAAACTGCGCACAAGCTCTGCAGACTTATAAGCAGCAATGCCCCCCGTAATACCGAGGAGCACTGTTTTTTTCATATGATTGTTCGACGAATCCATAAGTTCATTGTGCCATATAAGGGAGGGTTATTACCTTAGATTAGGCCTAAGGCCTTTCCGGACTCCTCAAAGGCATCAAACACCTGCTGCAAGTCTTCCTTTGTGTGTGTAGCCATCAGGCAGGTTCGCAGACGCTCTGTACCTTTGGGAACGGCAGGATGAACGATGGGGCATACAAACACACCTCGATCGAAGAGCATGCGCGTAAGATCCATGGTCTTCTCTTCATCGCCAACGTAAACAGGAACCACACATGTACCTGTATCCATCGTATTCCAGCCCTGGGCCCTAAGACCTTCGGCATAGGCAGTTTGTGTTTCATGAAGATGCTGTACGCGCCATTGCTCTTTTTCAATCACATCAAATGCGGCGATAGCGGTTGCGCACTGCGCTGGAGGTAGCGCCGCAGAAAAAATAAAGGGGCGCGAATAGTGGCGCATGTAGCCGATGAGCCTCTTGTCTCCCGCCACATAACCTCCCACGCTTGGGATTGTTTTTGAAAGCGTACCCATCTTGATATCAATGGAGCCAAACATATCAAAATGCTCTTCGATTCCGCGACCCGTCTCGCCAAGCGTTCCGACTGAGTGAGCCTCATCAACCATGATACGCGCGCCATACTTTGTGCAGACTTCTCGAATTGCAGGGAGATCCATAATATCGCCATCCATCGAAAAGACTGAATCCGCGACAACAAGTATTGAGCGATATTTTCCTTGAGCATTTGAGAGAATTGACTCGAGATGTTCAGGATCATTATGGCGATAGGTACGCCACTTTGCCCCCGAGAGCAAGCATCCATCGACAATGGAAGCATGATCCAATTTATCCATAACAACGAGATCTTTTGGGCCAACCAAAGCAGTGATAATTGCTAAGTTGGTAGCATATCCACTTGAGTAAACCGCGGCTTCTTCTCGTTTACAATATTGAGCGATGCGGTCTTCCATACGCTCGTGGAGATCGGTGGTTCCCGTGAGAAGACGAACGCCGCCCGCTCCTGTCCCGTACTCATCTATTGCAGCTTTTGCTGCTGCTTCAATTTCAGGATGACCAATAAGCCCAAGATACGAATAGGAAGCGAGCATGACCATCTCTTGGCCATTTTTCATCGTGACCCGATGATTAGTCTTGCCAACAGTTGGCTGTAAATAAAAGTAGCGGTTAGCCTCCTGCATTGTATTTATACGATGAGTAAACTCAGCAAGCAATTCATCAATACCGTCGTTATATACGAGGTCAAAGCTCATAAGGTCTCCTTAGAATTCTTTGTATACGAAACTGTATACAAAGATACCACTTAGAAGAAACCTTGAGTAGTCGATTCTAAAATTCCGCTATTAATTACTTGACGATACATTTCATCAGTAATGGTTGTGTGCCATTGGCCAATCGCGACAAAGAAGAGCCAAATAATGAGCCAAATTACAACGACACCAATGGTCCAAACCCAAGGATGGATAACGATGCGGTTAAAAGCCTTAGCTTCGAGGCATTCGCGCTCAGGGCACGCCTTTACGCATTCCATACAGCCATCACACACGTTACTATTTACAGCTTTTGTTTGAGAGGGGTCGATTAATACATGACACGCTTTTGCGCATTTGCCACAGTGAGTACACGCCTCATCATTTCTGTGCACCTTGCAGGGAGAAGCCATACCCACAATCGAGTATAAACCTCCAACAGGGCACAGATAACGACACCACAACGGCGAAAAGAAGAACGACACACCAATGCAAACAAGCGCAAGAATAATAAAGGTTGGTTGAGAGAACTGATGAATAATTTTGAGATCAGCAACCCACATATAGGGAAGCTTACGAAAACTAGCGACTTCAGCAAGAGATACGCTCAACAAAAGAAACACGGCGGCCGAAGTGATAAAAATCTGAAAACCGCGGCCGATATAATCAATCCACTTGGGAAGTTTGAAATTATGTCCAAAGACTTTACGACCAAGGAGCGAAAAATACTCCCAAAAGGTGCCGACGGGACAAATATAACCGCAAAAACCGCGCTTAAATATGAGAGAAACCGCCAAGGCGCCGATAATGATAACCAGTCCAGCAGGCAAAATGGTGTCCCACCCTGCACCACGGATCCAGCCAAAGAAACTTGTAAAGTGGCCTACAGGCAAAAGGCCTGCGACTGCCTCCGGGCGAGGAACATAACTTCCCAGTCCCTTTGCCCATCTTTCAAACATAAGAAGCTGAACTATCGCTCCCAAAAAAATGAGGAAAAATATCGTTTTAATAAACCAGCGATTTGTGACAAAATCGATAATCTTTTTCATTCTTTTGGACATTGCGCACCTTTCATAAGAAAATCAACTTTTTAATAATTAAACTCACCTCAAAAGATTTCAAGGTCTCAAGCGCACTTCCATAATGTACACATAACTATTAAACAGTTGATTCAAATATTACTGTTGCTTAGGCAATAGTTTTGGAGCTTTATATTCACGACATTGATAATCGACATACTCAATATGTTCTAAGCATTGCTCAACATAAGAATCGATATCAAGGAGTTCCCACGATTTAAGAACAACATCCAGGCGAGCGTGCGTTTCAGGTTTGCGCGGCATAAAAAGCGTGCAGCAATCCGCGGCATCCTGTATGGATAAATCATAGGTACCAATTGCGCGCGCGTCATCCATTATCTCAACTTTATCGCTACCAATTAGAGGCCTGAAAACGGGTAATGATATCGCTTCATTGACCACATAAATATTTTCGAGTGTCTGTGAAGCAACCTGGCCCAACGACTCACCAGTTACAAGAGCTTTCGCTCCCTCAATTTCGGCAAGCTTCTGTGCCACGACAAACATGACGCGGCGGTACATCAAAATCCTCAAGTCAGGAAGCACCTTAGAAGCAATATCTTTTTGAATATCACCAAAAGGAACAATGTAAATGCGCGCAAAACCAGTAGTCTGCTCAAGAACAGTCCCAATCTCTTTTACGAGATATTCTGATTCTGATGCTGTCTGGGGACGGCCGGAGAAATGCAAACCGATGCCAATCGCTCCACGGCGGACAAGCCGCCACGTTGCTACCGGCGAATCAATGCCGCTCGAAAGAAGCGAGATTACCTTATTGCTACTACCTGCCGGCAATCCACCGATACCCTTAATCTTGTGAGCAGAAACGTACGTATTTCCACCAACAATAAGAACCGAAACGTCGACATCGGCTCCCTTAAGCTGCACACAAGCGCCCGTTTTTTCCTGCAAAAACGCTCCAATGCTGCAGTTGAGTTCCATGCTGGAATGAGGAAAGTCGGTATTTGAGCGTTTTGCACTCACGCGAAATGTCTCAAAAGCGCCGCAACTCGTAAGCACCTTCAAGGCTGTATCATTAATCTCATGAGCAGAACGACCCACTTTGAGGGAAAGCGTTGTGTGTGAAACACCAGCGATGCGAGCAATACGATGCGCCAATTTATCGGCTTGTTCTTTTTCGATAATGGGCACAACAATACGACCAGCTAGGCGCTCGGCGGGTTCAACTGCCTCACCTTTGAGAGCAAAGTCAATATTGCGCATTAATCTATGCTCAAATTTTGAGCGATTTTTGCCCTTGAGCCCAAGTTCGTGATACGAAACCACGCATACTATGTCTGACATTATTATTGAGCAGCTTTTACGTCGCCTTGAGCAATCTCTTCCATAGAAAGAGAAAGAGGCTTTTCATCAGTGATGTGAGAAACATCACTGGCACTCATAACGTTGAGAGCTTGGTCGCGGACACCATGAATCATGTCATTGATTTGACGTGCTCGTTTAGAAGCAAGAGTGCAGAGTGTAAACTTTGAGTCTACTTGCTCAAGAAGATTGTCGATAGGTGGGTTTACAACAGACATTCAAACTCCTTATTGTTTGTGTGCATATCCTTCAATAAGCTCTGAAAGCTCATTGCATGCAACTTCTAAATCATCATTAACAACTACATGATTATACCGTGTCTTAAGCCCCAACTCTCGATTTACACGATTTATTCTTTCTTCAACCTGTTCGGGAGTTTCGGTACCGCGACCAATAAGCCTGCGCCGAAGTTCTTCAAGTGAAGGGGGTTCAATAAATATCAATATCGCATAGGGGGCTTTTTCTTTTACCTGCAAAGCACCCTTAACGTCGATTTCCAGAATCACTTGCTCCCCTGCCTCCATGTGTTCAAGAACAGGATCGAGTGGTGTTCCGTAAAAATTTGAAAAATGTTCGGAGTATTCGAGAAGGCCATCTGTATCAATAAGTTGTTGAAATTTTTCTTGGCTCAAAAAAAAGTAGTTCACGCCTTCTACTTCGCCCGGTCTCATATCTCGTGTTGTGGCAGACACCGAAAACCACACGTCGGGCACACGCGAAAGCAACTCTTTGACAAGAGTACCCTTTCCAGCACCTGACGGTCCTGAAATAATAAATAAATTACCCGTTCTTTTTTGAGTCACTTACGATAAAGCCTTTATCAGTTCTTCGCGTTGACGCGCGCCGAGACCCTGAATGCGGCGCGTGGGAGAAATTCCAAGACGCTCCATGAGTGCAGTTGATTTCGCTTTACCAAAACCAGGAAGTGATTCAAGCAAAGCTATAACTTTCATCCGACCAATTACGGGGTCGTCAGCTTTTGCAAAAATCTCTTCAAGAGAAATCTTCCCTGCTTTGATATCGTCCTTTAGTGCTGAACGCTTCGAGCGCATTTCGGCAGCCTTGGCCAAATTCTTTGCACGCTCTTCAGATGACAACTGTGGTAAAGCCATTGTACTCCTCCGAATGAGAAATAATCCCCTACATACCGCTTTGATAATAAGTCTATTTACGCTTTGATGTAAAGTAACAATTTGTAAATGGACAGTTTCTTAAAGTATTGTGTGAGAAAAATACTGCTCTACAAGCAAAACGTTATGCGCAACCCCGGTCTTTAACGCATCAAAGGTATCAAACCTCTGCACATCATTGACCTTATCAAGCACCTCAACCCGCACCTCTTTACCATAGAGATTTTCGTCACATTCAAGTAAATGCACCTCAAATGTTTTTGGTTGATTCACATCTCGCGGCTTTCCCACAAAAAGCCCCGCTTTATAGTTCTTTTGATTAACCAACACACGCGCACTATACACACCGTCACCCAAGTTCAGGCCTATTGCAGGTACAATGTTCGCCGTGGGATACCCTAAAGTACGCCCTAGGCGCGCGCCTTCAGCAACGTACCCGCCAAACTCAATGCCGTGACCCAAAAGTCTACGGGCGACCGCAATGCTGCCCTGCTCGAGCATCTCTCGAATTTTGGTCGATGATACGCGCTGGTCGTCATCGCAGACCAAATTGAGCGTTTTAAGCTCTATACCGTGACGCGCACAGTATGGCTCAACCGTAAAAACGCTATCCTGCGCGTTACTGCCAAAGCGGAAATCTTCTCCCACCACAAGCGCGCTGAGACGCGCTTTATTCAGCAATACGTTGTTTATAAATTCCTCCCCACTCAGTTGGGAAAGTTCTTCGTTAAATGGAAGAATAAACACATGGTCTATGCCGTAACTCTTGATGAGTTCAATGCGATCTTTGAGGGAGCAAAGCGGCATTTTTGCAGTTTCTCGCTTGAAAAACTCTTTAGGAGAAGGGTCAAACGTGAAAGCATACGCTGAGCAAGCTTTTTCGCGCGCAAGCCTTACTGTCTCATTCAATAAAAGTTGGTGCCCAGAATGCACGCCGTCGAAGACGCCAATCGTAGCGACACCTCTCTCAAACCTGCGAGATCCAATTCCTCCCGGAAACACTGTGTCAGGTTTTACTCGAAACAAATTTCGTTCTTCGCTCAGCTGACGCGAACCATCTAAAGAGTTATAACTTCCAAAACCAAGCAATCGTTTATCAAGCGACCAAAGGGGAATCTTTTCAATGTCAGGCAGTGTACTTTCGGGGCGAACCATAAACTGATAACGTCCACAAGCTACATCGAAATCACTACCCACTAAATTGATATGATGGTCGAAACCAAGGTCCTCGATAGGGCAGAAAGCATCCGATATTCTTCCACCATCAAGGTAGAGCGATTCAATATTTTCGAGACTCCAAGCATCTTCAACCAAAAATCGATCATCAAACGTCTCGAGGCGCCTAAGCGCGGTTATATGCGCCCCGCATCCGAGTTCGGCTCCCAAATCACGCGCGATTGATCGAATGTAGGTACCTTTAGATACTTTGAGGCGAACCCGCCATGATTTTTGCGCGTCGGCACACTCAAGAAGCTGGGCATCAATAATTTCAATTGGTCTTGATTCAAGATTGACGTCAATCCCCTTACGCGCGAGTTCGTAACCACGCTGTCCATTGACTTTAAGAGAGCTATATTGAGGAGGTATTTGCTGATGAACACCAATGAGATTGCGAAGTGTTGAAGTGGCAAAATCCGTATCAAAAATGCTTGGATCCACGGGAAATGTCTCAAGCACTTCTCCGTCGCTATCATCCGTATCAGTAGTCTCGCCAAAACGAATGACCGCTTCGTACGTTTTATTGTGACCCGTCAATATGGAACTCAGCCTGGTCGCTGAGCCAAACAACACCAAAAGAAGTCCTGTGGCCAAAGGATCAAGCGTGCCAGCATGACCGATTTTTTTGTAGCCCGTGAGACGGCGCAGACGTGAAATGACATCATGACTCGTCATTCCACTTGGCTTATCGATAAGAACCACGCCCGAAGGAATCGCTGTATTTCCCTTAGTATTCATCTTCCGGAGTTTCTAGAATCTGTTGAGCGACCGCCTCAATAACTGCAGTCTTAACCGTGTCAAAATCGGCATCTTTTTCAGGCCATGTACACCCTGAGGCGGCTTTATGCCCCCCGCCCCCAAACACACGAGCAACAGCCGAAACATCAACGCCCGTCTTAGCCCGCAAAGAAATACGCGTTTCATGCGCATTGAGCGTAAACATGAGGGCAACTTTGACGCCAGCAACACTGCGCACCAATTCGACAAGGTTTTCTCCCTCTGAACGCAGTGCGCCCGTTTCAGAAAAATCACTGTCGGCAACGTACGAATATGCAATAAGCCCGTCATTAACGAGCGTCAAACGCTCAAGAATGCGCCCTTCAAGTTCGAGAGCAGCTTGCGTTTTGCTGTTGTACATATGATTAGCCACTTCAAAAGGCAATGCTCCCGCATCAACCATATCAGCGGCATCGTGTAACGCTTTAGGGGTAGTGTTGGAGTGCTGAAAACTCCCCGTGTCAGTTGAGAGTCCAACATAACACGCGCCCGCAGTATCTGCGGATATCTCAAAACGCGAAGCGCGAACAAGGTCCCACACAAGTTGAGAAGTTGAACTTGCAGTAGTATCGACAAAACATTCAACCGCAGGGATATCTTGGCGCATATGGTGATCGATAAGAATGATAGTCTGCGCACGCGCCAAATAGGTACTTCCCTCTCCGAGACGTTTAATAGTGGGAGTATCAAGTACAAAAAGATAATCTAATTGCAGAGGGGCCTGAGAAGGGTTCACGTATTTATCTGAATGTGTGAGCCACGTATAGGTCTCAGGAACGGTTTGTTCATCGGGTAAAAGTGGATAAGCGTCTATCCCAGCAAGTGACAAAACGCTTGCAAGCGCAAGCGTTGAGCCAATTGCATCACCGTCAGGACGCGTATGACCGCAAATCCCCACAGTTTTGTCTGGTGTAATTTCATTGAGTGCGTTGAGAACGCCTTCAAACGACATGCCTTCTCCTTACCTACTTACTCTTCATCATCGCGCAATGTTGGCGGAACGTCGAGAAGCGCCTTTGAAATTCGCTCGCCCTCATCAATGGAATCATCGATAAAGAAACGGAGCTCTGGCGTCACACGCCACGATAACGTTTTACCCAAAAGCGTACGTATACGTCCCGATGCCGAGTTGAGCCCCGCAAGAACCTCTTCATAGCGCTCGGGAGCAGCACTCACGTAGATCGACGCGACACTTCGATCAGGACTTGTCCTCACACCCGTAACCGTAATGAGGCTGACGCGCGGATCGCTAATCTCAGAAGATATTATGCTAGCAACCATCTCGCGAACACGCTCATTGCTTTTGCGGCCAAATGATTCACGACTCATATCAGGCCTCCTTTATATCATGCGCGATTAATTTTCGCGCGCTACTTCAATAACCTTGAAACTCTCGATGATGTCGCCTTCTTTGATATCTTGATACCCTTCAATACCAACACCACATTCAAAGCCGAATTTCACCGTTTTTACGTCATCCTTGAAACGACGCAAAGAGCCAATTGATCCCTCATAGATAACCGTGCCATCACGGACAATACGGACCTTGTCATCGCGGCTAATTTCGCCTTCAAGAACGTAAGCACCCGCAATAACGCCCATCTTCGGAACCTTAAAGAGGCTACGAACCTCAACGCGAGCGGTGTCTTCTTCCACAAACTCTGGAGCAAGCAAACCAACGCGTGCAGCATTTATTTCTTCAATAGCCTGATAGATGACGCGATACATTCTCATGTCAACTTTTTCTTCGGCAGCCATTGTTTTAGCACCAGGATTTGGCCGAACATTAAATCCAATAATGATGGCATCAGATGCAGCAGCGAGCTGAACATCGGTCTCAGTAATTCCACCAACAGCTGCATGAATAACCTCGATGCGAACTTCTGATTGATCCATCTTATCAAGAGCGTCGCGCAAAGCCTCGATAGAACCCTGTACGTCAGCCTTAACAATCAAGTTCAACGTAGCGAGTTCTCCTGCCTCAATTTGGCTGAAGAGATCATCGAGAGAAACGTGGCGGCGGGTTTTTTCTTGCTCGCTCAAGCGACGTTTCATGGCGCGCTCATCAGCAAGTGCGCGAGCCTTACGCTCATCCTCAAAGACGAGGAACTCGTCGCCGGCGCTTGGTACACTGCCCAGTCCAAGAATCTCCGCAGGTTCCGAAGGTCCCGCTGATTTCACGTGATTGCCGTGAGGGTCAAGCATTGCTCTTACGCGGCCAAATGCCGTGCCTGCTACAAGGGTATCGCCGACACGAAGAGTACCTCGCTGAACCAACACGGTAGCAAGTGGTCCACGGCCCTTGTCGAGTTTTGCCTCGATAACCGTACCAAAGCCAGGAGCCTCGGGATTGGCCTTTAATTCAAGCATATCCGCCTGGAGAAGCACCATTTCGAGCAAGTCGTCAATTCCGATGCGCTTCTTTGCAGATACGTTAACAAAAATATTCTTACCTCCCCACTCTTCAGGGATAACCTCATATTCGGTAAGCATCTGACGCACCTGATCAGGATTTGCGCCATCTTTATCAATCTTATTGACCGCTACAACAATTGGAACTCCCGCTGCCTTTGCATGGCTGATAGCCTCAACAGTTTGTGGCATTACACCATCGTCGGCGGCAACAACCAAAATTACGATGTCGGTGATGTTTGCTCCACGAGCACGCATAGCCGTAAATGCTTCGTGTCCTGGTGTATCGATAAAAGTAATGGTGCGGCCGTTCTTATGAACAACCGAAGCACCGATATGTTGTGTGATACCGCCAGCTTCAGAAGCAGCAACACCCGTCTCGCGGATAGCGTCGAGCAAAGAGGTCTTACCATGGTCAACGTGTCCCATGACCGTAACCACAGGTGGTCGCGCAACGAGGTCTTCGTCCTTGTCTTCAAACGTCCATGTCATTTCATCCGCGACTGATGTGATAGTAATTGGGCGCTCGAGGTCGTCAGCAATAAGTTCAATGAGTTCATTGCTCATTGTCTGAGTAAGCGTGAGCGGATTACCCAAAAGGAACAGACGCTTAATAATATCGTTAGTCGCAACGTCAAGAAGTTCCGCAAACTCGGCTACCGTTGAACCTTCAGGAACAGAAATTGCGTCTCCGCCATGAGGAAGATTGGGGTCATGAGTCTTCTTGACAGTATCCATCGATTCACTTTCGTCAGCCTCAGCGCCTTTTTTCTTCTTCTTTTTCTTTTTTTGCTTGTTCTTGTTTTCAGCCTCTGCAGCCTCTACTTCAGCACGCATTTCGGCAAGCACCTTATCACGCTGAAGTTTTTCTGCGTTACGTGCCATTTGCGCATAACGATCGTCATCAGTCTTTTCTGCTTCAACAAGTTTCTCAGCTGGTTCTTGCGCCTTTGTCTTTGGTTCATCTTTCTTCGGCTTATCAGTGCCCTTATGCTGCGCAGCCTTCTCAGACTTCTGAGCTTTTGATTTTTTCTCTTCATTACTTTTCTTGACGGCCTCAGCTTTTTCTTCCGCAGCCTTCGCAAGTCGCTCAGACTCTGCCGCAATCGCTGCCTCGAGTTTGTCAGTAGCGCTCATCTTCTTAGGTTTGTGAGCCTCTTCTTTTGCCACAGGCTCTTCAGCATCTTTGCCGGTGTCCAAAAGCGCGGCATTTTCAGCTTCGGCACGCGCACGTGCTTCACTTTCAGCAGCAGCCTTCTGGGCTTCACGCTTCTTGCGCTCTTCTTCACGACGCTTACGCTCACTCTCTTCGGCCTTGCGTCGTTCAAGCTCTTCGGCCTTGCGTTTCTCTTCAATTTCAGCCGCCTCAGCAGCAGCCTTTTCTTCCTCAGCAGCCTTAACAGCCTCAATTTCTGCCTTATGGCTTTCAATGAGCGGAGCAAGAGATGCGCGCACCATATCAACATAGGCGTCAACAAGGCTCGTTGCGTGGCTTTTTACTGGAATGCCCATGTCTTCAAGGTGCGTCATAAGCTCCTTGCTCGACATTCCAAATTCTTTTGCTAATTCATGTACTTTAATTCCTGCCATCGCAGTCACTCTCCTTGCTCTCTGCATCCCTAGCAGTAAGCAGCGCTACAAAATCGCGCCTCAAACGGTCGTAATCATCTTCACTTAAAGCAACTCGTAATGCCGAAGCAAGTCGCCTACGCTTGTAAGCCAATTCGAAACAATCGAGTTGCTCGCACATATACGCTCCCCGACCCTTGGCTTTGCCGGTCGAATCAAGTTCCACATGGCCGTCTACGGTACGAACAAAACGAACAACACTACGCTTTTCATTTGTTTCACCACAGCCAATGCAAGTTCTTATGGGAGTCTTATGCGCCTTCATTACGCCTGTGCATCCTCCTTATCGTGCAGACCACAATACTGTGATCCAGGACGAGCATGATTGCGACAACGAGTGCCATCGGCATTTACCGCGGCGCATCGCGTATCAATCTCTGAGAGGTCGTCCATAACGCTTGCGGCTGAAATTGATGACTCATTATCAATAAGACCAGCACCTGCAGCCATTTCAGTACTCTTAATATCAATGCGCCAACCAGTAAGTTGAGCGGCCAAGCGGGCATTTTGTCCCTCTTTGCCAATAGCCAAAGAAAGTTGGTCGCTTGCAACAATTACGGTAGCCGTATGAGTGTCTTCGTTAATAAGAACGCGTTCAACCTTAGCGGGAGAAAGAGCAGATTTAATGTACGTAGCTGAATCATCGCTCCAAGGAATAATATCGATGCGCTCATTGCGCAAATCTTGAACGACTTGACGAACGCGGTTGCCCTTTGGGCCAACACAGGCGCCAACAGGATCAAGACCTGATTCTTTACTAAAAACTGCAACTTTTGAGCGAGCACCTGCATCGCGAGCAATCGCCTTAATTTCAACGATGCCATCGTAAACTTCAGGAACTTCAATTTCAAAAAGACGCTTTACGAGACCAGGGTGCTTACGCGATACGATGATGGAGTAATCACTTCCCTTGGCGCGTCGAGCATCAGTAATATAAACTTTCAGGCGCTCATTGTGCGAGTAGCGCTCGTTAGAGGGCTGCTCCTTCGCTGGCAATTCAGCCTCGAGGTTCTCTCGAAGTTTGATAATGGTAAATCCTTTACCAATATGCTGAACTTCACCTGTTACACACTCACCAATGCGACCGACGTATTCCTCAACAATTTTTTCGCGACGAGCTTCGCGAATCATCTGATTGACGATATTTTTTGCCTCAAGAGCTACAATACGAGACTTATCCTTGGGGGTTACATCAACCTCTTCGTATGATTCTGCTTCACCGGTTTCGGGGTCAATCTCGCCCACGGGAACCAATTCATAAACATAGGGAGTGCCATCTTCGGTGTTCAGCGTGACACGACAATCGTTGATAAGGCCCAATACGCGCACAAACTTGGGAGCCAGCGCGGTTTCTAACTTATCGAGGAATTCATACTCATCAATTCCATGTTCCTTAGCAACATCGTGGAGAATATCCATGAGAGTTGGTTGCTGTTCTTTCTTAGGCATTGTCATTCGTTCCTTTCAACGATTTAAAATCGATATTTACCTGCAAGTGAGCTTTGGTTATACGCTCGAACTCAACTTTTTCGGTGCCCTTTTCAGTATCAATGAGGATAAAATTATCCTCCGTGCCTGAAAGCATGCCTTTAAAAACCGAGCGCTCGCCCTTTGGGGCGGCTATCTTAATTTCGGCTTTTTGGCCTTCAAAACGCTCAAAGTCAGTCAGTTTACGCAAGTGACGGTTAATCCCAGGCGATGAAATTTCAAGCGTGTAACTTCCTGAAAATATCGTCTCAGCCTCGATGATTTCTTCAACCCATTCATTCGCTGCTGAAAGGTCTTCGAGTTTGTTGCCTGCATTGTTATCCAAAAAAACCGTGAGCGTTGGGTTTTTGGTCGAACCGGATAGCACGATATCGACAAGCTCAAAACCATGATTCTGAGCAGGCAATTCAAGCGCCTCAAGCGCATGTTTGCGTATGTCTTTTACGTCCATAACCTACCTTTTTTCTCCTACTTAATAAAAGAAGCGGGTAATAACCCACTTCTTTACAGAAAGTTTAATTTTTTACACGCTCATAGTATAGCATGTTTCAGACGAATTTAAAGCCTTGAGCCCTAGCGACGAGAGCGGCCCCTGCTGCGAGAACCTCGTCCACCCCTGTTAGCAAAGGGCTTCCGTTTTTCCGCACTACGATCGGCACTTGGGATGACACGATCGTCGCGATACACAAAGCCTTCAATGTCCATACAAGGAATAACCTTTTTGGTTAAAAACTCAATCCCACGAAAGTTAGAAATCTCGTCAGGCGCTACAAAGGTAAGAGCATTTCCTGTTGCTCCTGCGCGGCCCGTACGTCCAATACGATGCACATAATCTTCTGGGGCATCAGGCACATCAAAGTTGATGACGTGATCAAGTTGTTTAATGTCGATTCCTCGAGAAATAACGTCTGTTGTCACAAGGACATCAATTTTGCCCTTAGTGAACATTTCGAGAGCGCGTGTACGCTGATTTTGTGAACGGTCACCATGGATAGGTTCACAGCGAACTCCAGCTTTTCGAAGAATCCTCACAACACGGTCTGCACGGCGCTTTGTGCGAGTAAACACTAAAGTTTTCCCGGTGGTGGTGCGCTCAAGAACAGTGAGTAAAAGATCAGTCTTTTGCATAGCTGAAACTGGTAGGGCCACTTGCTCAATCTTGTCTGCTGTCATACCCTTACGAGCAATTTCAACAAAAGCAGGATTAGGCATGTACGAGTCAACCATCTTTTGAATCTCAGGACCAATAGTTGCTGAGAAAAGGAGCTTTTGTGACTCTTTAGGAATAGTAGCCATCACGCGCTTGATTTGGGGCCAAAAGCCCATATCCATCATGCGGTCTGCCTCATCAAGAACAAGAATTTCGATATTCTTGAGAGAGAGATGCTTGTTTTCCATCAAGTCGAGCAAGCGTCCCGGAGTGGCAACAAGAACGTCAATACCCTTAGACATTCGTGCAAGCTGAGGGCCATATTTAACACCGCCGACCACTACGCCTACGCGCAGTTTTGTCTGGTTGCTTACGGTGCGAGCAACTTTTTCAATTTGAGTTGCAAGTTCGCGTACGGGTGAAATAATGAGAGCCCGCGGCGCGAGCTCTTTACCTTGAGAACGTTTGGTTAGCTGCATCAAAGGTAACGTGAAGGCAGCCGTTTTGCCCGTTCCTGTTTGCGCGCAAGCAACAACGTTTCGTTTTTGCAAAACGAGAGGAATCGCTTGAGCTTGAACAGGACTAGGATTTGTGTAGCCGAGTTGTTTTACAGCGGCTAGTATCTCGGGAGATAGCCCGAGTTCTGAAAAATTAGTCATAGAGAGTAGGATACCCTACTTCTGCCCATTTTCCTAATTATCCATATTTAATTCAATGATTTTGTTTTTCGCAAACTCAGCAACATCGGCTAGGGCGACTTCAAATTTATCCCCTGAAGTGCGCACTTTTACCTCAGCAATTCCATTTTCTACGCCCTTTTTGCCCACGACAATTTGAAGAGGCCATCCAATGAGATCGGCGTCAGCAAATTTAACGCCAGGACGTTCCGCACGGTCGTCAAAGATTGTTTCAACACCGTGAGCTACAAGCGTTTCTGCAATCTCTTGAGCAACTTCGTAAGGTTTCTCTCCCTCTTTAGCCAAAGGAAGAACGCACACCTCAAAAGGCGCAATAGCTACAGGCCACGAAATTCCGGCCTCATCATTATGCTGCTCAACAACAGCCGCCATAGATCGCGAAACACCTACGCCATAACAGCCCATGAAAAAGTTTTGCTCTTTGCCATTTTCATCAAGATAAGTTGCATGGAGTGCCTCGGAGTAACGTTTGCCCAATTGGAATACTTGAGACACTTCGATACCACGCGCTCCCTGAAGGGCCTTGCCACAACTTGGACAAATATCTCCGGCCGCAACCGTAACCAAATCCGCAAAATCAGTCAATTCGAAGTCACGCTCATAACTCGCGCCTTTGAAATGGTAATCGCGCTCGTTCGCTCCCACTGTCCAAGCAAGGTCGCCTTTCAAAGAATTATCTGCATAAATAAGAGCACCTTGAGGAGCATTAACGGGTCCAATAAAGCCTTTGACAATTCCGAAACTGGCAAACTCTTCATCGGTCAAGAAGGTAAACTCTCCAACAAGATGCTCAGCTTTAATTTCATTGAGTTCGCGATTGCCAGGTACGAAGAACAACACAAGCTTGTTCTCTGCATTTTTGCCCGCAAGTGCCTTAACAGTATTTTCTTCAGCAACGTCAAGAAAGCGCGCCAAATCAGCAATAGTTGCTGTTTCAGGAGTTTCGATTTTTTCCAGTGGCACTTCGTCAACACTTACCGGCTCGCGGTTAATCAAGGCCTCTCCCGCTTCAGTATTTGCCGCATAGCCACAATCACAATACACAAGTTCGGCCTCTCCCGCTTCAGCGAGCGCCATAAACTCGGTCGTGACTTTACCACCAATCTGACCCGAATCAGCCTCTACGGGACGATACTCGAGCGAAAGACGTTCGCAGATATTTCCATACGCTTGCGCCTGCTGCTCGTAATGCTCCTGAAGCGATTCTTCAGAAGTGTGAAACGAGTAAGCATCTTTCATAATAAATTCGCGCCCACGAAGCAAACCGAATCGAGGACGAATCTCATCACGAAATTTCATATTAATTTGAAAGAGCGAAAGCGGAAGATCGCGATATGACCGCACATCAGAACGTACTAATGCGGTGATAATTTCTTCATGTGTTGGACCAAGGCAGAATTGCCGATTGTGACGGTCGGTCAAACGCGCAAGTTCAGGGCCGTACACATCCCAACGGCCCGACTCCTGCCAAAGCTCAGCCGGCTGAACAACGGGAAGCAACAACTCTTGAGAGCCGATTTTTTCCATTTCTTCGCGAACGATATTTTC
>OBID01000383.1_pt1 | contig 18877 bp, 15 predicted proteins | sample 1519781 | NCBI WGS metagenome assembly OBID01 (sample SAMEA3991478, study PRJEB22521) | metagenome | biome: anthropogenic terrestrial biome; feature: sewage plant; material: sludge | place: Sweden | collected 2012-09-26 | reverse complement strand
GATGAATCATGTACTTGGTTACAAAAAATCCCGCCCATGGCGGGAAGGACAAAGTTAGCAGATACAGCTAAAATGAGAAGTTTTTTTCGGCATAGTTTGTTAAAAGTCAGGCTTTCAGAAGGTACCGGGTAAAGCAAGCAAGGAAAATCAATGTTTACACAGTAAATTTGTATTTCGAGTATGCATAATTCTACCGATATATTAGCTCTTGCTTACAAACACACTCCCATGCAGGGACAGATGGTTCAATTGCAGGAAAGGATACAACAGATTCCCGGGTCGGTACAATATACAATTAACCGTTACCGTCGTAATCCACAATGGAATATAGAAGACACAGGTATGATGGTATATCACTACCCAAAAAGTGAAACAAACCAAAACTATCTCGAACTCCGGTTTTGCGTCAGTGGAAATGTCTATTGCCGGAAAAAAGAAACGGAATGTGATATGTGCCAGTTTGGTGCTTCAAAAGGTTGCCTGGAAAGAGTGGACAGTGTGGATGTAATCAGTTTTAAATTTTCCCCGGCACATCTTAGCCAGTTTGTAAAACCGAGAAAAGGGAATGCCGTTTTAACTGACGACATCCTGAATTTTGAACACCGCTCTTCTTTTACCAAAATACTTCCATTGTGTGGTAAAATAAGAATGGTGCTGGAGGGGGTATTAAATCATACGTATAGTGATAGTCTTGAGAATATTTATATCAATGCCCAAACCCAGATGTTATTATTATACAGCCTTGACTGTATGTTGGGGGAGAAAGAAATTGATACTGTAAGCTGTAAATTTCTTGCCAATGAACTGGACCGGGAAAAAATTATCAAGGCAAGAGAAATTTTATTGCAGCATATCGGTGAACCAATTACCATAAAAGAACTTAGCCGCAAAGTAGCTATCAATGAATGTTACCTTAAAAAAGGGTTCAAAGAATTATTCGGAACTACCATATTTGATTTCTATCAAAGTCAGAGAATGGAACATGCCAAATATCTTTTGTATGAAAAAGGATTAAGTGTAACAGAAGTATCTATGTTGTTGGGCTATTCTTCTATTTCACATTTTTCTACTGCGTTTAAAAAGCACACCGGGTTGAAACCATGTGAATTATTATTCAGGTAAACCCGTTATTCTACTAACAGTCATTCGGATTTTACTTCGTATTTTTTTTTAAATCCCGCAATAAAATATTGTGGTGATCCGTTACAACTCACATGGCATAATTTTTGGATACCTGACAGTCATTCATGCGTAAACCTTTGGCCATACTTCTGATTAGTGTACACCTTGTCGGTAATACCGAGGCAGGTCAGTTGTTTAAATTACCACAATTACTAAGTCATTTTTTTCAGCATCATCAATTGGATACCTCTATTAATTTCTTCGATTTTATTGCTATGCACTATGGCGGAAATGATGGAACAACCGCAGATGATGATTTTGATAGCCAACTACCCTGTCATAATCCCAATCATAATACTATTGCTCATGTGTATTCACCAATGGTAAAAGTTATTCTCCCTATTGAATTTTCCTCTTGGGAAACCAATGAATATAATAGCCGGCTACAAACTGGCACTTCCTCTAAACATGTCTTATTGATACTGCAGCCACCCCGGCTTGTATAGTTTTTTTTCCAGCAACATTTTTTGTTAAAGCAGCAATTTCACTGGATTAAACGGTTACGTAACAGGCATGGCGTATACTAATTTGTTCTGAACAGATGGCAATACCATTTCTGCTACTTGAAATGTAAGTCAAAACAACATTTATGAAAAATAAGTATGTCTTTATATCAATACTGGCTTTTGCCACAGGTATTATTGTTTTAAATGCCTGCCGGCATGAAATTCTCGATCCCGTTAACGGCGGTGGCGGTACGGGTGGGGGTAATCCGTTACCTGCATCTACCTGCAGTCCTGATTCTGTATATTTTGTAAACCAGGTCATGCCACTTATTTCATCTAACTGCACCATGAGTGGATGTCATGATAATATTACACATGCCGATGGGGTCAATCTTACGACATACGCTAAGATTATGCAGTATGTAATACCGGGCAATGCGGCCAATAGTAAATTATATAAAGTGGTGATTAAAACTAATGGTGACCGGATGCCTCCGCCACCAATGCCTGTTTTTACAACAGCACAGAAAGCATTGCTTCAGAAATGGATTAATCAGGGTGCAAAAAACAATAGTTGTGTTGGTAGTTGTGATACTACTGTCTTTACATATAGCGGGGCGGTGAAACCGATAATGGATGCTAAGTGTACGGGATGCCATAACCCGGGTAACCTGGGCGGAAACATAGATGTTTCCACTTATACTGCTGTCAGGGTGGTTGCTCTCAATGGAAAGCTGTATGGTTCTGTGGCACACCAGGCCGGGTATTCACCAATGCCTAAGAATTCAGCTAAACTGTCAGATTGCGAAATCAGGCAACTTCAAAAATGGGTAACAGCAGGTTCGCTTAACAATTAAAAATATTTCGAATGAAAATTATTCTTTCAACATTCCTTATAGCCTGTATCATCCTGATCAGCTCCTGTTATTATGATAAAGAGGATTTGCTGTATGGAGGAAGTAATAGTGGTCCTTGTACTGATTCCACCGGGGCGGTTTCCTATTCACAGAAAGTAGTTCCTGTCTTTCAACAGCTCTGCTATAGTTGCCATAACAGCAGTTTTCCATCAGGTGGAATATTAATGGGAACCTACACTGCGGATAAAGCAATTGGACAAAACGGAACATTGTATGGAAGTATAAATCATTCCGTAGGGTTTTCACCAATGCCAAAAGGGATGTCTAAAATGACTGCCTGCCAGATCGCTACCATAAAAAAATGGGTTGATGCAGGGATGCAAAATAACTAACCACTAAAAGCCACTACAAATGAAACGAAAAAAAATTATCCGCTATGTAGTGCTGCCCCTCTTGCTGATACTTGCGGGGGTCGCCATCTACATCTACAAAGAGTATAACAGGACGCATAAGGATACTGCAAAACTTAAACCTGATTATTCAATAACGGCGACTGACCTTTTGAAGGAATTTGGAGCCAATGAACAAGTTGCAAATAAAAAATTCTGGGATAAGATTATCCGGGTAGAAGGCCATGTAAAAGAGCTGGTAAAAGATGAGAAAGGCTTCTATTCTATTATTCTGGGCGATACGGCCTCTATGTCTTCAGTTCGTTGCAGTATTGACAGCATTCACAGTAATGAGGCAGCGGTTATTCAACCTGGCAGCCTCATTGCCGTAAAGGGTATTTGTTCTGGTTATAATGCTGACGAGATGCTGGGCTCTGATGTGATATTGGTACGCAGTGCGGTGGACAGTAAAAAATAATTCAACACAAATAAAAAATAAAATATGAAAAATCTATTGTTAATCGTATTCGCAGTAATGACGGCAATAACCGGCTTTAGTCAAAAATATTACACCAAGACCGGACAGATAAATTTTGATGCAACATCGCCTTCTTCGCCTGAAAAAATTGAAGGAATAAACAGAAGTGGCACCTGTGTGGTAGATATTAAATCGGGCAATTTACAATTTGCCGCCCTGATGAAAGGGTTTGCATTTGAGAGGGCATTAATGGAAGAGCATTTTAATGAAAACTATGTAGAGAGTGCTAAGTATCCGAAAGCAGAATTCAAAGGCGAATTAAAGAATATTGATAAAGTGGATTTCACAAAAGATGGTACACACACCGTAAAAGTAAAAGGAAAGCTCACTATGCATGGGGTATCCAACGAAATAGAAACGGACGCAAAAATTATTATCCAGGGAGGGAAGATTAAAGCCACAGCTGATTTTAATGTATTGCTGTCCGACTACCGGATATCAATACCCGGTCTGGTAGCAGATAAGATTGCTAAAACAGCAAAAATAGGTGTGGCCGGATCCCTGGAACTTTTAAAATAATCATTAATAGACATTATTATGAATAAGCTACTATGCAAAACAACCCTTGTGATTAGCATGCTGGTTTTCAACAGCAATTTATTTGCACAGGAGGAGGACCTGCTAAAACTGCTTGGTGAGGAAAAGCCCAAAAAAGAAAGAATAAAATATGCTTTTAAATCACCACGGGTTATTAATAGTCACTCTATGGAATTTTTGAATCCTGGTACAATGGATTTCAGAATTCTTCACCGGTTTGGTGAATTAAACCAGGGATATAAAAATTTTTTTGGCCTCGACCAGGCCAGTATGCGGATGGGCTTTGATTTTGGAATTCTGCAAAACCTGATGGCAGGTTTTGGAAGAAGTACCTATAAAAAGGAGCTTGATGCCTATATTAAATATGCCCCCATCCGTCAGTCAACAGGCCCGTGGAGTTCACCCGTAACATTTGCTCTTGTTGCTGGTATAACAATGGATGGATTGCCCTGGGCTGATCCTAACCGGAAAAATTTTCTTACTTCCAGGCTGGCCTATTATTTCGAGGCTATCATCGGAAGAAAATTCAGCGAAAGCTTTACACTCCAGGTGTCTCCAACTATGGTGCACAAAAACCTTGTACAGACACAGACAGATCCAAATAATATTTATGGCCTTGGAGTTGGTGGAAGGATTAAGTTATCAAAGCGAATCGCTTTTACCTGGGATTATACTCATGTTATTATCGGAATGCCTGACAGTGGTTATTATAATCCATTATCAGTGGGATTTGATATTGAAACCGGCGGCCACGTCTTTCAATTACATTTTTCTAATTCAACCGGCATGAATGAAAGGGCTTTCATTACAGAAACGAGAGGACAATTTGGAAAAGGCGAAGTGAGATTTGGATTTAACCTGTCAAGAGTATTCCAGATAAAGAAGACCAAAAAAGAAAAATAAAGAGCAGCACCATTCGTACCACAGAGGGTATTTTTTATTTCAAAATCTAAACTTATGAAGAAAACCATTTTAGTGATATCGCTGGTATCGGCGATAGTGCTGTTCACCTTTTCATTAAATTCCTGCCGGCATGAATTTACAGGTGATCGTTGTGCAACTAATCCAATTCAGCTCACCCTTGTAAAAACAGATGCTACACCTACTCAGAATACCGGGACCATTATGGCTACGGCCACAGGGGGAGAGGGATTTATGTACAGTCTTAACGGGGCTCCTTTCCAGGATAGTGGATACTTTGCTAATCTGCAACCTTTCCTGTCTTACAACGTGGTTGTAAAGAATTCATGGGGTTGCACAGATACGGCACAGGCTGCTATTAATTTATCAGATCCATGCAGCGGAGTAACAGTAGTAGTGACTGCAACCGTTACAGACGCATCTCCTGGGCAGAGTAATGGAACGATAACTGCAACCGCTTCCGGGGGGTCTGGTTTTACCTATAGTATTAACGGAGGAGCATTTCAGGCGACAGGTAATTTTACCGGTCTTGCAATAGGCAGCTATACCGTTACAGCCAAGAATGCGGATGGTTGTACAGGCACTACCCAGGTAACGATAGTAACATTCGATCCTTGTGCCAGCGTAACAATTGGTGTAACGACCACACAGGTAAATCCAACCGGCACTTCCGCAAATGGTTCAATTACGGCAACGGCTACCGGCGGTACCGGATTTACATACAAACTCAATAGCGGGGCATTTCAAACTTCAGGAACTTTTACCGGACTTGCCGCCGGTAACTATACCATTACCGCTAAAAATTCAAATGGATGTTTAGGTACAACAACTATAGCTCTTGGAGCTGCAAATCCTTGCGCCGGAGTTACTGTTACCGTTACGCTTACTAAGACTGACCCTACAACTGGTCAGACAAATGGATCGATTACCGCAACAGCGACCGGTGCCACAGGATTTACATATAGTCTAAATGGCGGTGCCTACCAGGCATCCGGAACATTCACTGGCCTTGCTGCAGGAAGTTACACGGTAACAGCAAAAAGTTCAGCAGGCTGTCTTGGTTCAGCGCAAACAACATTGGTAGCAGTAAGTGCTTGTGCCTCCATTAATATTGTACTGACCACTGCTATAGTTAACAATACGCCTTGCGTTACTCCGGCAGTTGGAAAGATAACAGTAACCGCAACCGGCTCAACTGGGTTTACTTATAATATCAATGGAGGTGCTTATCAGGCGAGCAATATATTTTCTGCGTTAGCAGCAGGAAATTATACCATAGGAGTAAAAGATGCTAATGGATGCACAAAAACTGCAACAGCAACGGTAGCCAATGCAGCATCGGGTCCGCTGTTTGCACAAATGCGTTCTTTGATATCCACCCGTTGTAACGGATCTGGTTGTCATATGAATGGTGCCAACGCAGCAGGATATAATTTTGATAATGATTGCAGCATTGTTACTAAATGGAACCAGATAAACCAGAGTTGCGTAACCTATACTTTAACTAAAATGCCGAAAAGTCCTCAGCCATTTCTTACTACTGCTGAAAAAGCTGTCATAACGAATTGGATTAATGCCGGGCATCGTTACACGGATTAAGAAACTACGGTTGATTAGTAGTAATAATAATAAAGGGGCGTTATTTTAAAGCCCCTTTATCTTTTAATAAGTCTTTTTTAATTCAGGATCCGTAAGGATAATAAAATCTCCGAGGTGGCTGAAGGCAGACCAATCCGGGTTGGAAAATGAACTATCACTAAAACAACTGATATTCATAATTTTTAATCCAGACTTTCTTTTTTGCAACTGTTCGGCGGTCCCCAATTTTTCATCGCAATGAAAGCGGCCTACCATATGGAATATCTTTTCGTCTTTATGTTTCTTCCAATAGTTATAAATGCTGTAACTCATTCCTGCATCCCAGAGACTCTGGCTGTAAAAGATGCGGGCATTGCTGGTGCCGGGGCTGCCCCCTTTCATAAAGTCCATGAATTTTTCCCTGTATTTACCGGAAGAAGTATCATAAGGAAGTGGAGGCAGAAATCGTTTTGATGCTTTGGGTAAACTATCGAGTGATTTCATTCCTTTGCGGCCTACCATGTTCACATACCTTCTCGGCGTATTAGCGGCAATAACAGAGAGTTTGTTTTGTTTGGCAAATTCCACTACAGGTTTATAATCCCGGTAATTGCTCCATGCCCTGCCTTCTTTAATCAAACGGTCTTCGCTAATGAAGCCGGCGAAGTATTCATTCAATACCAATTGGCAATCTGTTTCAAACATTTCCATGCTGAGGGCAAGCTTGTTGCTGTATTGCTGGTGCAGGGCTTTAAAGATGGCGGCCTCTAAATAATGTCCGGCACTGTCATTATGTTCTTCACCGAAAAATATAATGTTTGCATCCTTACAAGCCGCCGCTAGCTGTTCAACAGTGGCTAGTTGTTTTGTTTTTACATCATATATCTTAAAATGCTTTTCGATGCCGGATTGGGAGAAAGAGATTTGACAAACAAACAAAGTGGCGGCAAGCAGGAATAGTTTCATTATGATTTTTTTATTGAAATTACAGCAAAGCTACAGGTTGAACTGTTGTTGCGATAATAAATCATCCGGTTTTTAGTTATTACAGTCATTCGAGGATAAATTTGCATTCATGAAATTTGCTGGTTATATATTGACTTTTTATCTCCTGCTGCTTTCGGCGGTGCCCTGTTGTGCCTTTGATGATTGCCCGGATGATAAAGTAGCCATGTCCGCAGGGATGGAACGACCAGCTAATCATGAAAGTGGTGATGAGGATTGTGGTAATTGTTCTCCTTTCTTTAGTTGTGAAGGATGTGCTACGGCCACGATAGCTTTTGAGCCAACGGCAATTGAAATTATTTCAATAAAAATTAATTCAGTTTATATCACTTTTATTGAACCCGCACTTCCTGGTGTTGAGTATGATTTCTGGCAACCACCCAGATTAGGTTGATGACATTTAATACAATTCATTAATCTAAAAATTAAGCATGATAAAAATATGTTTGATGATTGCAGCATTGTTATGCACTGCAACATTATTTGGGCAAAATATACTGAAAGTAAAAGTTATCAATACAGAGACCAAAGAACCTTTAGCCAATGCTTCAATAGTTTCTAAGGGGATTGAAAACTTACCTGTTACCAATAATGATGGGGAAGCAAAATTCATTTTGCCAGCAAGGGAAGTTATTTTGTTTATCTCTTATATAGGATATGAAACAAAAGAAGTACGGGTCACTATTCCATTCAATGACACTTTAGTGTTGGTTGAAATGAAACTAAAAGAAGAAGAGGAGGAAGAAGTAATTATTCAGTCAACCCGAAGTTCAAGAACCATACAAGATATTCCAACAAGGGTAGAGTTTATCGCCGGGGAAGAGTTAGATGAAAAAGCAAACATGAAGCCCGGTGATATCAGAATGGTGTTAACGGAAAGTACCGGCATACAAACCCAGCAGACCTCTGCTACTTCTGCCAACGCCTCCATCCGGATACAAGGATTGGATGGACGATACACACAGGTATTGAAGGATGGATTTCCTTTATATGCTGGTTTTAGCAGTGGTCTTGGATTATTACAAACTCCTCCGTTAGACCTTAAACAATTTGAAGTAATAAAGGGATCAGCCTCCACATTATATGGGGGCGGTGCCATCGCAGGCCTGGTAAACTTGATTTCTAAAACACCAAAGGAGCAACAAGAATTAAAGTTTCATTTTGATGTTACTTCCGCAGGAGGATTAAACACCAGTGGTTTTTATGGAAAAAAGTTTGGTAAAACCGGACTTACTGTATTTGCTTCCCGCAACAGCAATGCTGCATATGATCCTGCTGATATAGGATTGTCCGCCATTCCAAAATTTGAACGGTATACCCTCAATCCAAAACTGTTTGTGTACTTTACTCCAAAGACTACAATGACCGTGGGTGCCAACATCACCACTGAAAAAAGAACGGGTGGTGATATGGAGTATATAAAGGGAAATAACCCGTCTGGTTTTTATGAATTTAATAATACCGACCGGTACAGCACTCAATTGAGTATTGAACATCATTTTGGTAAATGCAGTCATTTTACTTTTAAAAACAGTTTGAATCGTTTTCAGCGGGGCATCACTTCGCCTGGCTATGGTTTTACCGGAACGCAGAATGGAACATTTACAGAAGCTACCTACGCTTACCACGGTGATAAGGCAGAATGGGTAAGTGGAATAAACCTGCTGACAGACCATTTTAAGGAAACACAACTCACCGCCACCCCCTTGCGAAACTATCAGCAATTGACGATTGGAACATTTATTCAAAATACGCTTAAAATAAATGAGAAATTTCATCTCGAAAGTGGGCTGAGAGGTGATTATGTAAAAGATTATGGTTTTGTTTTTCTGCCAAGATTATCGGCTTTATTCAAATTCAACCCTAAACTTTCTTCCCGTATTGGTGGCGGCTTGGGATATAAAACACCCACTATTTTTACAGAAGAAAGCGAAAGGCTGCAGTATAAAAATGTATTACCGGTAAATGATGCTGTAAACAAGCTTGAACGTAGCTATGGGGTGAGTGCAGATATTAATTACAAAACAAAATTTGCAGACGGGGATGTAAGTTTCAGCATTAATCATCTGTTTTTTTATACCCGTATTACTAATCCTTTATTACTGCAGTTCGATGGTGGCAATTACAGGTTCAATACGTTGACCGGCCACATTGATAGCAGGGGTATGGAAACCAATATCAAAGTTGGCTACAGCGATTTTAAATTGTTTGTTGGCTATACTTATACACAAGCAGAATTACATCAGGGAAATTTTAAACAAGAAAATTTTCTAACCCCACGTCATCGTCTTAATTCCGTTTTGTTATACGAAGTACATGAAAAATGGAAAGTTGGGTTGGAAGGCTATTTCTTTAGTAAACAACGATTAAGTGATGGAACCACTGGCAGGTCATATTGGATTACCGGCTTCATGGTGGAAAAATTATGGGAGAAAATTTCTTTGTATATCAATTTTGAAAACTTTTTAGATACCCGGCAATCAAAATATGGAAGTATATATACCGGCAGCATCAGTAACCCTCTGTTCAAAGATATTTATGCGCCTTTGGATGGGTTTGTAACAAATGGAGGTATTAAAATCAGATTATAAACCAAAGTACCGGTCATTTTTTGTCCGGTACTTTTTTTGCATATTTGCCGCATGCGGAAATTGATAGTTATCACATTGTTGTCAGTAATTGTTTTGTTTTCGGTTTCCTTTACAAAAGAAAACCTACGCAATATATATTCCCGTCCATCTTCAGCATGGCCAAAACCTTTTATAGATGAGGGGGTGATTTGGCAGGAGCTAGGTGTGTTACCTCCGGGTCCGCTGGAAAAGCAAATGGATTCATTGAAAGCTGTAATTGAATTAGGCAAAGCTTTATTTTTTGACACAAGACTAAGTGGCTCCGGAAAAATAAGTTGTGCCACTTGTCACCAGCCCGAACTTAACTGGACAGACGGTAAAGTGAAGTCAATCGGTCATGAAGGTGCTGTAACACAAAGAAATTCTCCCACAATTCAGAACAGCTGGTACTATAATCGTCTCTTTTGGGATGGCCGGTCAAGAGATTTACAGGACCAGGCTTTTGGGCCCATTAACAGTGAAACAGAAATGCACAGCGAAATGCCGGAAGTAATGCGGAAGTTGAGAAGAGTAAAAGGATATAAGGAATTATTCAAGAAAGCTTTTGGCGATGAAGAGATAGATCCCTTCGTTATGACCGAAGCTATTGCCACATTTGAAAAAACAATCAGTAGCCGGAAGAGTCGCTTTGATGAGTTTCTGGAAGGGAATAAAAAAGCGTTGAATAATAGTGAAGTGCGGGGGCTACATTTATTCCGAACTAAGGCAAGATGTATCAACTGTCACAATGGCCCTTTGTTTTCAGATAACCAGTTTCATAACCGGGGTTTTTCGAACGGCGATGTTGGTTATTATAAAGTAACGCATATAGAGGAAGACATGGGAAAGTTTAAAACACCTTCATTAAGAGATGTGGCCCGGACCGGCCCATGGATGCATGACGGACAGTTCAATAGCCTGGAACAGATAATTAGCCAATACAGCATTGCTAAATTTCCCCCGGGAACAAACCCTCTTCTTCGCACTATCGGACTGACTGACAGGGAACAAAAAGACCTGCTGGCTTTCCTGAAAGCCATTTCAGCTCCGCCTTTAGCGTTCTCAAAACCTGTTTTACCCGAATAGGCAACTTTTTAGCCAGAAAAACTATCTTTGCTCTCCAAACATTTACAATCAATTTAAAATGATAATCATGAAGAAAGTATTCCTCACATTAGCTATTGCAGGTTTTGGTTTTATTGCCAATGCACAACCGCCTGCCGGAGATGCAAAAACCGGAGAATGGTATGGCGATAAAGTAAATCCTGAAGGGGCTTTGAACATTAATGATGTAGTTGCCAAACTGAACGGTGGCTCTGAATTCCCTGAAGTAAAAGTAACGGCAAAAATAATTGAAGTATGCCCCAAGAAGGGTTGTTGGTTGAAATTAGAATTGAATGATGGCCAGACTGCAACAGTAAAAATGAAGGATTATGGTTTTTTCCTACCTGTATCTGCCAAAGGAAAAACGGTGGTGATAGATGGCGAAGTAAAAATTAAAACAACTTCTGTGGCAGAGTTGAAGCACTATGCAGAAGATGCGAAAAAAACTAAAGAAGAAATTGATGCTATTACCAAGCCGGAAAAAGCGGTAAGTGTGCTGGCAAAAGGAATTGTAATAGTGGAATAATAAAGTGTAATTTTTTTTATAAAGGCTGGCCTGAATGGGTCAGCCTTTATTTTTTGATTCATCGGTAAGGATTAGTTCCTGATGGCGCAAACTCATTCCATCCATAAACAATTTTGAACAGGGATCATTTATGTCCGGTGTTTAATGTTTTTCTACCGTACAACGATGGCGGTATAACAACTTTGTTTTTAGTAGCTGATTGCATTAGCTATAGTACATGATTCTACTCATGGATTAGTGTGACCTTACAACGTAAGCCGTCACTGTATTGTCAAACTTTACTATTGATATTCTTCCTGACAATTGTATGATAAATCGCAATACTTGCGGAATAACCTTTGCATTCGAAATAAAAATTTATGAGAAAAGTTTACCTGCTTATTATTACGGTTACAATTAACCAACTATTGACGGCGCAACAAATTTATTTCAGTAAACCAGAAGATACTACAAAAGCAAAAGAATTAAGTGAAGTAGTTGTTACGGGTCAATATAAACCACAGTCTGCCAGGAACTCTGTTTACCAGGTTCGTATCATTTCAAAGGAAAGAATCCAAAAACAGGGAGCTGCCAGCTTGCAGGATGTATTAAAGAATGAATTAAATGTTCGCTTTGCACAAGATCCGGCCACTGGTGGTTCTGGTATCACGATGCTTGGCCTGAGCGGACAAAATGTAAAAGTGCTGGTTGATGGATTGCCAATGCTTGGACGCCAGGGTGCTTCTAATGAAATTGATATCAACCAGGTTGATGTCAATTCAATCGAACGAATTGAGCTGGTAGAAGGACCGATGTCTGTAGTGTATGGTGCAGATGCGCTGGCAGGTGTTATTAATATCATTACTAAAAAAAGCGGAGCCGCCAAATTTACTGTCAATGCAAGGTTGCATGAAGAATCTGTCGGTAATGAATATGGTATCAAACAAGGTATCCATAATCAGTATGCCGGCTTTACGACCCGGTATAAAAATTGGGAAGCTGGTGGTTCATTCGGTCATAATTATTTTGGTGGATGGAAAGACACGGCGATTGGCCGGGAATTGGTTTGGCATAAGAAAGACCAGTTGCTTGCAAATGGTTTCGTTGGCTATACAAAAGGAAAATTCAGTGCCCGTTACCGCTTGGATGGGCTAGATGAGATCATTACTAACCCCGGCAATTTTTTACCCTATGCCGATGCTAATTCAGGTGATACACTGGCATACGACCAGGAGTATCTTTCTCAACGCATCATGCAGCAGTTGCAGGCTTCTTATTTTGCCAGTAACAATTTGAATGTTCAACTTCAAACCTCTTATAGCGATTATAGCCGCCAGGTTTTCTCTACTACAATTAATAAGAAAAATGGTGATACAAGGCTTGATCCGGGTAGCGGCCGTCAATCGGTAGTGAATTTTAAAGGATTTACATTTCGGAGCAGTGTATATTATAAAGTATCATCATTGCTTTCTTTTCAACCTGGAGTAGATATTAACCTCGAAAGCGGAGAAGGAGAAAGATTAAAAGAAGGAAGCAATAGAGTGAACGATTATGCATTCTTTATTACTTCAGAGATCACTCCTTCAAAAAAAATAAATATCCGGCCCGGTCTTCGGTTTATTAAAAACTCAGTGTACGATGCACCTCCTGTTATTCCATCACTCAATACCAAAATTGTTCTTACAAAAGATATCGACCTGCGATTATCTTATGCAAAAGGGTTTCGTTCTCCTTCCCTCAGAGAATTGTACTTCAGCTTTTTTGATGCTAATCACCAGGTAATAGGTAACCCCGAATTAATGGCAGAAACATCTAATAGTTTCACAGGTTCTTTAAATTGGAAAAAGATCAGCACTAAAGGAGTCGTTTATACTTCTGCACTGGGTGGTTTTTATAACCAGGTAAAAAATATGATTGATTATGTATTTACGCAAGCCTCAGATACTGCCCGGTTATACAATGTGGCCAATAGTAAAACCGGCGGTGTACATATCAATAGTACAGCAAAATACAAGAGCCTGAGTATTTCAGCCGGCGCTTCTTATACGGGTTTTTATAATATTTATTCAGCAACAGATAAATCATTACCCGAGTTGCAATGGTCTCCCGAAGCAAATATTATTGCTGGTTATTCTTTTTCTGCTATTCGCCTGGATGTAAATCTTTTTTACAAGTTTACCGGTAAAAGACCCAGATATGTTACCAATGGGCCTGACATCATTTTGGCTGAAACCGATGGCTTTCATATTGCCGATATAACGTTGAATAAACAACTGTTCAGCTACTTTTCCCTTAGTGCCGGTGTGAAAAACATTTTTGATACCGATCGTATCAATAGCAGTTTTGTGAGCGGCGGTATTCATTCCAGTGGAGGTTTAAATGTAGGAACTGGTCGATCTTTTTTTGCCGGCCTTGTTTTTAACTGGGAGAAAAAATAATTACAACAACACTATTAATAAAAATCAACAAAGCACAATGAAACAAATACTAACTAAAGCAATTCTCGCCAGTTTTTCATTGCTTTTATTAACCACCGGTTGCCGTAAAAGAGACGCATTGGAAGCTGATAACCTGGTCAATTTTGAAACAACTTCACAAGGTATCAATGCTACCGAGACTAATATCACTATTAAAATTGAATTGGTACGCCCAACTGACCGTGATATTCCGGTAACAATAAACCTGTCTGAGCAGGGGGTGGTTTATGCAACTGATTATACCACCGTGCCAGCAACAACAGCTGGTAAACTACAACTCATTATTCCGGCTGGTAGCAATGAAATGTCATTCACTCTTTCTAAAGTGAATGGTGTTTTATTTGACGGAGATGAAAAACTGCTATTTGACATTTACAGTTCCGGTGCCCCGGTATTTATAGGTAATAAGAAAAGATTGACACTTGATTTTGGAGAATTAGTTGCCACTAATTCCAGTCTCACGGTAAACGGTGGAGGTGTTTTATATCCCAACAAAGTGTTTATAGATTTGAGTGCTAACCGGGCAACTGCGGTAAACCGCAATTCATGGGATCTTGGTTTTTATACTGGAGCAGATGATTTTAGAGTTATCCTCAACTCCTCTTCCGCTATGATGGCAAAGCAATTGACTAAGAATGATCTTACACAGGTAACTGCTGCCGATACAATAGGGTTTTCTACAGAAGTTGCGTTTAACCAATTTGCACCAACTACTATTTCATTGCCTTATATCGATTATCCAAACGGAGACCTTTCCAGAACAGCTATTGCAGCTATCAGCACCACTGCTGCTGATAATAAAGTGTACATTGTAAACCGTGGTTTAGCACCCGGCAGCCCCGCGGCATCAAGAGGATGGAAAAAAATACGCATCATCCGTAGTGCAACTGGTGGCTACACATTGCAACATGCTGATATTGCCGCCACTACTTTCCAGGAAATTACTATTTCAAAAGAGGATGCCAGCTATTTTAAATATATCTCTTTCGAAAATGGGACCGTAGCAGTGGAACCTGAAAAAATGAAATGGGATATTGCCTGGACATTTTTTTCTAATGTTACCAATTTTGGTACAGGTGAAGTGCCTTACCTGTTTCAGGATATCGTTTTATTAAACAGAAATGTACAAGCTGCCAAAGTGATGACTGCAACAAAAGCATTCGCTGATTTTACAGAAGCAGATCTTGCAGGGCAAACATTTGCGACAGCACAAACTGCTATCGGCGCTGATTGGCGTTCCGGAGGCGGTCCCGGGGCAGCCCCTGCCGTAAGAACAGATCGTTATTATATCATCAAAGACGGAACAAATAATTATTACAAAATCCGGTTTACATCGCTTACTCAAAATGGCGAAAGAGGTTATCCTTCTTTTGAACTGGTATTGATAAAAAAAGGTTGATACATTTTTAATAATAACAAAGCCATTCCGCTTCGCTCCGGAATGGCTTTTCGTTTGTCGTAAATCCAATTTTTTATCAGGCTGCCAATCTGTGCTAATCCATTTACTCTGTGGCTAAATCGCCTGTTAATTTCCGTAACTTCGCCACCATTTTAAAATGGGCTACCCGGTGCTAAGTAGCTGCAAGCGAAGTAGTATGAGTGCTAAATACAGAGAATTTACAGGATTAAATTTGCCAGCCTTTGAAGCGGATATACTGGCTCAATGGACTGAAAAGCAGGCTTTTGAAAAAAGTGTTTCTCTCCGGGAAGGGGCAACACCTTTTGTCTTTTATGAAGGGCCGCCCAGTGCCAATGGTATGCCCGGTATTCACCACGTTATTTCCCGGACATTGAAAGACATGGTCTGCCGCTATAAGACCATGAAAGGATTCCAGGTAAAAAGAAAAGGAGGCTGGGACACACACGGCCTGCCCATTGAACTGGGAGTAGAAAAGGAATTAGGCATCACCAAGGAAGATATTGGTAAGAAAATTTCAGTAGAAGACTATAACAAAAAATGCAGGGAAGCCGTACTGCGGTACAAAAACAAATGGGATGACATTACCCGCAAAATGGGTTATTGGGTTGATCTGAATGACCCCTACATTACTTTCAAGAACGAATACATTGAAACACTCTGGTGGATACTAAGTGAGTTGTATAAAAAAGGATTGCTGTACGAAAGTGTAAGTATTCAACCATACTCACCAGCAGCGGGAACGGGATTAAGTTCGCATGAATTGAATCAGCCAGGAACTTATAAAGATGTGAAGGATACTTCTGCGGTAGCAATGTTCAAAGCCATCAATAATGCGAAATCTAAATTCTTATTTGATGCAGCCGTAAGTGAAGAGGTATTCTTTATGGCATGGACGACCACACCATGGACATTACCTTCCAACTTAGGATTGACTGTTGGCGGGAACATTGATTATGTTTTGGTGAAAACAGTCAATCCTTATTTACATAATGAGATTTATATTGTTTTAGCAAAAGCATTATTAGGAAAATATTTCAAGACAGAAAATGAGAATGCTGATTTTGCTGAATATAAAAACGATGGGAAGAATATTCCTTACAGAATAATTACTGAGTTCAAAGGAAAAGACATCGAAGGTTGTGAATATGAACAGCTACTTCCATACGATGCCAATTCTTTAAAAGTGATTGAAGAAATTACACCCGGCGCAAAACCATTCCGGGTACTCGTTGATACATTCGTTACAACTGAAGATGGAACTGGTATCGTTCATACCGCTCCGGCATTTGGTGCAGATGACTATAAAGTAGGAAAGAAATATAACATCGGTATCTTAACGATGGTAGACAGAGAAGGAAAATTTGTAGATGGATTAGGTGAGTTCAGTAACCGGTATGTTAAAAATTACAAAGACGATCCTAACTATGTAGATGTAAACGTTGACATCAGCGTAAAACTGAAAAAGGAGAACAGGGCTTTTAAAGTAGAAAAATACGAACACAACTATCCGCATTGCTGGAGAACCGATAAGCCCATCCTTTATTATCCATTAGATGCTTGGTTCATAAAAACCACTGCTGTAAAAGAAAGAATGGTGGAGCTGAATAAAACCATCAACTGGAAACCCAAATCAACCGGCGAAGGCCGCTTTGGTAACTGGTTGGAAAATGTAGTGGATTGGAATTTAAGCCGCTCAAGATTTTGGGGCACTCCTTTGCCCATCTGGACAACAGAAGATGGAGAAGAAAAAATTTGCATTGGCAGTGTTGAACAATTATTAGCAGAAGCAAAAAAGGCTGATGAAGTGTTGGGTACAACTCGCAACTCACAGCTCACAACTCACAACTTAGACTTACATAAACCTTTCGTTGACGACATCATATTAGTCAGCAAAACAGGAAAACCTATGAAACGGGTTCCTGATCTGATTGACGTTTGGTTTGATAGTGGAGCTATGCCTTATGCCCAATGGCATTTTCCTTTCGAGAATAAAGAAACGTTTGAAAAAAGTTTTCCGGCAGATTATATCGCAGAAGGAGTGGACCAGACAAGGGGCTGGTTCTACACATTGCATGCCATCGCTGTAATGTTGTTCGATAGTGTTGCCTATAAGACTTGTGTGTCGAACGGATTGGTGCTGGATAAGAATGGCAATAAAATGAGTAAGCGACTCGGTAATGTAGTTGATCCGTTCAAGACCATCGAAACCTTTGGAGCCGATGCCACAAGATGGTACCTTGTAACCAATGCATCGCCATGGGACAATATGAAGTTTGACCTGGATGGTATCAAAGAAGTACAACGCAAATTCTTCGGTACAGTATATAATACCTATCAATTCTTTGCTCTTTATTCCAATGTTGATGGATTTGCATTCAAAGAAAAATATATCCCAATTGCAGAACGGCCGGAAATTGACCGCTGGATTCTTTCTTCATTAAATACATTAATAAAGAAGGTAACGGAATACATGGACGATTATGAGCCCACACAGGCTGGTCGCCTTATCGAGGATTTTGTTGACAGTCACTTAAGTAACTGGTATGTCCGGTTGTGCCGTCGCCGATTTTGGAAAGGGGAGTATGAGCAGGATAAAATTTGTGCTTATCAAACATTATATGAATGCCTGGAAACAATTACAAGGCTGATAGCACCCATTTCACCCTTCTTTAGCGATAACGTATTTCAAAATCTGAATGCAGTAACTAATCGCTTCAATGCTGAATCAGTTCACCATGTTGACTATCCGGTAGCTGATCAATCGGTGATTGATGAATCCCTGGAAGAAAGAATGCAACTGGCGCAGGATGCTTCTTCCTTAATACTATCACTACGTAAAAAGGTAAATATCAAAGTTCGTCAACCCTTGCAAAAGGTATTGATACCGGTATTGAATACTTCCATGAAAGGCCAATTACAAAAAGTGGAAGATCTGATAAAAGCGGAAGTGAATATAAAAGAGGTAGAATATTTAAACCCCGATAATACGTTCATCAGCAAAAAGATTAAACCCAATTTTGTGGCATTGGGCAAAAAACTGGGGCCGAAAATGAAATCGGTTTCTGCAGCTTTGGCACAATTCACACAAGAGGACATTACCTTGTTGGAAAAAGATGGTCAATATAATTTGTCAGTTGATGGCGAACCTGTAATATTACAAATTACCGACGTAGACATCAGTAGTGAAGATATTCCGGGCTGGACAGTGGCCAATAAAGGCAGCCTGACAGTAGCACTGGATGTTACTATCACTGCTGAACTGGAAGCTGAAGGCAATGCCAGGGAGTTTGTGAACCGCATTCAGAAAAT
>OBID01000378.1_pt1 | contig 19010 bp, 13 predicted proteins | sample 1519781 | NCBI WGS metagenome assembly OBID01 (sample SAMEA3991478, study PRJEB22521) | metagenome | biome: anthropogenic terrestrial biome; feature: sewage plant; material: sludge | place: Sweden | collected 2012-09-26 | reverse complement strand
GAGGTTTTTTGTCATGCGCTATCACACCACTGAGTTGGCCTCCAGGTCTGAAGATGAGCTCAAGGCTCACCGGTACATTGTCAGTACCTGTCAATTCAAAATCAACTTGAACACCTCCCGCTATTTCCGTGATCTTAATGGTACTATATAGATGTTGAACTTCGCTTTTGCTGCGGTTTGTCCTGGGCATCTTACTCAAATCGCCATTGGGATCTATCTGATCCGTAGGATAAGGTTGATAATACGGTCCTTCCAATTCATTTTTTAATACCCAGGATTGTCCCTCCTGTGTGATGGCTGCCGACTGGAATTGTGCTTTTCCAAAAAAAGAAGCATTGATCCGCATAGCTTGCAACACAGCATTGCCTTTGTGAAAAGTGAGGAATCCCGGATTTTTGCTCAAGAGCGTCAGATCCCAATCTGCTCTTCGGATCCTGACTACACCGGAATAAGGGAAAGCCTGGGCATAACTTTCGGGTATGGCTTGAGTGGCTGGCAGATCCGAACATACTTTTGGGTCCATCAGGAGGTAATCAAGGGAGGAGACCAGTTTTGGAAAACAAGTCTTTTCAATCAATCGGCACATTGCTGCATAAGTGCCGTTACGATCCAACAATGCCAGATATCGATAAGCATAATAATAGCCGTCGAGTGTGCCTATAGTTCCTTTGTCTTGCCGATTAGAAGCTTCTGTCACTACTTCACCATTTGGATGCACATAATACATGGTCATATTGAGATTTTTGCGCACATGATCCAGGATGTATGGTTTGTCCAATCCTTTAGCTATCAGGATCAGGACCCGATTGACCAAAGGGGTATAACCTCCAGTACTTTTTTCAGTGTATTGCCCATCAGGATCCGTATCGATATGCTCTGCTAACCATTCTTCGGCTCTGGCTACATACCGTGGATCCGGCCAAAGTTCATTCAATAGGGTAAGTGCTGCTGATACTACCCATCGATGATTTGGAGTGTGAATACCCCCGACGATCAAACATTCACCTGCACGTTGAAGATATTTTTTGATAGCTTCAAGTGTTGTATCACTATTTTTAATTTTAGACTGGTTGATAAAATGATAAGCCGGTACGATCTTCTCTACACTAAAAGCAGTATCTGGAGTAGAATGAAAATTAGTGGCCAATAAATCGATAGTGCCATCCTCATGCTGTACGCGCAACAAATATTGTATAGCACTTCCAATTTTTTCCAGTATTTGAATCGAGTGATAATATTCCGATTCAGGACATGATATGGCGCAAGCTACGGTCGATATAAAGTGACTGGTGGATTGCGGATTGGGTATAGCATCTTCATCAAGAAATCCACCAAACGATTTGAGCTTTTGGTCTATCACTTGTTTTTGCAATAAAGCAGGGATGGTCTGATCATTTAATTTGATGAGCTCTACCAACCATCCTGGTTTTTTGTCACCTGAATAGGAGTGATTTAAAGTCCAAAATGGCATAGTGCTCAAACCCGCAGCGCTGGTGATGACAAACTCTCTTCGTTTCATATGGTGATAAAAAGATGCATAAAATTTGTTTATTCGATGGGGGACATAGAAGGCGGTGATTGGGTTTTATCTGCGGCCCAGGACTTATTTGGACGACTGCCCATTTTCAAATTGAGTTTTCCTCCTTTGACAACGGTCTCATGCAGCAACCAGGCTTTATCTAAAGTTTTGCCATTTAGTTTTGCTGATTGAATGTAAAAGTTTTGAGCTCCATTATTTTTGGCTTGTATCGTAAATGTCCCACCCGGGTAATAGTCCGGATTAAGATGAATCGTGATTCGATTAAAAATGGGACTACTAAGCTCATAAAATGGGGTAGGGTATGTGCCGCCATTCGTTGAGAATAAACCTGTTTTTAATAATACAGACAGACTACCCATCAATCCCTGATCTTCATCTCCACTGTAACCAAAGTCCGGTGAGATGCCGGAGTACACTTTATCAATCACTTGTCTGGTCCAATATTGAGTAAGCCAGGGTGCACCGGCATAATTAAATAAAAACGCAGTCTGCATACAGGGCTGATTGCCATAATTTATAAAGACTCTTCTCAGTTCTTCCTGCAATTCTTTATCATGAGCCTTGCCCGAAACAAAATCATGCTTCGCAGCATTTTCAAAAGAAGTGTTTAGCTTTTTGATAAATTCAGAGCGCCCACCTATCAGGTTGATCAGTCCCTGGATATCATGAGGCACCCACCATACATATTGGGCAGCATTACCCTCTTCCCAGCCATGATCGTAGCGCAATATATCTACTGGCTCTGCCCATTTACCATCCAGTGTCCTATTCCACATCCACCCGATTTCTGGGTTCCAGATATTTTTATAATTCAGTGACCGATTCATGAAAAGATTATAATCCGGAGATTTACCCAGTTTTAGGGCCATTTGTGCTAAAGTGTAATCCTGGTAGGCATATTCGAGGGTCTGAGTAGATCCATCCTGATGATACCCATATCTGGTATCACTTAATGGGTGGGGGATATATCCTTTTTCGATATAAGACTCTATACCTCCACCTTTAAATGTATTGTGTTCGTACCCTGCTTTGCTCATCATACCGCCTGGGAAATGATTTTTTCGCATGCCTTCGTAAGCTTTTTCGGCATCAAATCCCCGGATCCCTTTTAGATAGGCACTTACAATAAAAGGAGTAGTGGACGCCCCCGTCATGACATAGGTATAATTGCCCCCGGCGGGTCCTCTGGGGATCAGGCCACCATCATCATACATGGCGAGCATGGAATTGACGAAGGATTCGGTGACCTCAGGATATACCAGGTGCCAAAGGGTATTTAAGGACCATTGAGCCCCCCAGAATGAATCAGAATTGTGATGGTTAAATCGTGGTTTGCCATTTTTGTCCAGTGGTATCTGACCTATGCGGCTACTGGAACCTGTATTATCGATATATTTTCCATTTGCATCAGAGATGATTCGTCTGCCTTGCAATGCATGCCATAGGTCAGTATAAAAACGGCTCTGCTCTATTTGGCTGCCTCCCTTGATTTCTATTCTACTCAACCAATTGTTCCATTCCTGGCGACTGGCAGCAACACATTTTTCAAAATCCCAATCTGGAAGTTCAGCGTTGATATTGAGCCTTGCCTGGGCTTCGCTGACATAAGAGATACCGACTTTCATTTTTCGTCGTTCGCCGGCGGCGGTCTTAAAGCTGACATAGGCTCCGGTTTTGGCACCTTCTACCATAGGCTGAGCTCCTTCGAGTGACCCATTTTTCCATGTCTGAAAAGTGTCAAATGGTTTATCAAATATCGCCACAAAATATACAGTCAATGTTTTTGGCCTTCGTACGGTAGAAGCCATAATGCTGTAACCTTCTATCTCGTGATCACTTACTTTTTTCACAAACCCTTTTTCGGTGTCCGAAGGGCCTAAAAAGGTAGAGAAATCAAAAAGAATATGGCTTTGATCTGACTCGGGATAGGTATACTGATGAAAACCTACGCGCGTCGTGGATGTCAGTTCGGCAGTAATTTTATAACTATCTAAAATCACCTTATGGTAACCGGCTTTGACGATTTCTGTTTGATGAGAATATTTTGAGCCATACACATCGGGGCCAAGATGTCCTCTGAAAGCACCGGTAGTCGGCATCACAGGCACACCTGACAGTTGCCAACCATGAATATGGCTAAAACACTTGATGCTGTCCAGGTGATACCTATATCCGGCATTCCAATCTGCATCAATCGCATTGTCCGGACTCAGATTGACCATGCCGAATGGACGGGATGCGGAATTAAAAAAGAACCATCTGGAATTGGCAGCATCTACCAATGGATTGACCAAGTCCACAGGATCAAACCGGGTACTTTGTGCCCGGTGGCTCCCGGGCAAAATGGTGAAAAAGACGCAAATACAAAGTATCATGCTTCGCATCAGCGCTGTCCTTTTCATTTGGAAATCATCTGTTGTCAAAATTCTCTGATTTTAATGCTTCTGAATTGAACTTCGTCTCCATGATCCTGCAAGACGATGTGTCCGGCAGCAGCCTGGCCAAAGTCTGGATGGTCGCTAAATTTACTTTTCAACACCAGGTTGCGGAAAATCTGGGAGTATCGATCATACTCTACTATTTTCAGGTTATTGAGCCAATGTTCGACATGACCATCTTTGGATACAATGCGTACTTTATTCCATTTTCCGGGTGGGTTCATGCGCTTATCGAGGCTTCCTTCGGATAAGTTTTCAGAAGTGATCAAATCATATAAAGACCCTGTAGTGCGATTGCCATACACACCTGCTTTGGCATCTGGATGTACCTTATCATCTAATAATTGATATTCAGGGCCCAAAGCAGCTTTTGCTTTCGAGCTCCTGTCTTCCACCACAAAATATTTTAATCCACTATTTGCTTCCGTCGTTAATTTATAATCAAGCTCTAGTTCAAAATTGGAAAATTGTGCGTCAGTGATGATATCGCCTCCTTTATGGATGCTGTCTTTTGGTGAGTCAATGACTGTCAAGGTCCCATCTTTCATAGACCAACCTTCTTTTGGAAAAATATCGGCATTAAACCTTCTCCATCCTGCAGCGGTTTTTCCGTCCCAAAGCAATCGCCAGCCTTTTCTTTTTTCATTGTCAGAAAGTTGATTGACCAGGTAGCTGACCTCGCGAATATCTGTATCAGGCCATGCCATTTCCTTCAGGTTATCTGTAGCGATTCGGATATTCCTCCACTGCACAGTGAGTCCGTTTTGTGCCTCTTGTTTGATGCCATGCACTTGCAGCGCAATCAAACCTCTTGCAGTTTGAGCATCTTGCAATTTTGCACAGGGCACCCCATTGATCCATGTTTTTATAGAAGAGCCTATGGCTTCGATATGATATTTATTCCATTGACCATTTTTGAAAGCTGTTTGACCGAGTGGATTGACAGACATTGGATAGAGCCAACCATTGCGTGCTTCATCGTAAATGCCACCACTCCAAGCCCTGGTACCAGGGTCGATCTCTACCTGGTAGCCGTGCACCCTGCCATTCATGATGGAGGGATCACTGATACTTCGGATCTGAATCCCTGAGTTTAATCCAGGCTCTACTTTGACTTCCACTTCAAGGATGAAATCGCCATAAGTGGCTTCTGTACACAAAAAAGTATTGGGTGTATTGAGTTGAGAGATCCCTACAATAGCATTGTTGCTGATTTTGTATTCAGCATTGCCATTTTTTTTGGTCCATCCTGACATGTCTTTGCCATTGAACAGATCTTTCCATTGACCAAAACTACTGGCAGCGATACAACAGAAACAAAAAATAAAAATCAACTTTTTCATTAGGTTTTTGATTATCGATTTTTTTAAAAAAAAGGGGTGAAGTTCTCCTTCACCCCTTTTTGAATATATTAATCCAAGGCCACTGATTAGTAACCTTCGTTTTGACTCAGGGATGGAAAAGATAAATCTATTTCACTTTGAGGCAAGGGTCGCAGATAATGTTTATCCGCGATAGCTCCCCCTTTGACATACCAGGGGTTATAAGCTTTAACTCTTTCGATAAGTTTGCCGGTTCTTTTAAGGTCAAACCAACGGGAGTATTCACCCATGAATTCCCTTGCTCTTTCGTCCAGGATCATATCAACGGTGATATTAGCTGGTGTAGCCCTATAGGATGCTGCTGCCAATGATTGTACATCGCCTGGCAGGGCTGCACATTTTGGATCTTTTGATTTGTTAGCTCCTAATGCGCGATCCAAAACTTTATTATAGTAAACATCAGCACCGCCTAATTTTCCATTTTTGGCTCCTTTGACAATGGCTTCTGCCGCGATCAGGTAAGCTTCTGCAGAGCGGAACACAGCTTCGTCAAAGGTTCCGCCAGCGTCTCCATAAGGAATGTTTGGTTCCCAAAATTTCCACATCATCGGATTTTCACCGGGTCCATAACCTGACTGCATAAAGTAGGCTCCACCCAATTCATCTACATTGACGACGGCGTAATTTCTTTTGCCGCCGACATCGATCCCTCGGTCATCGAGGGAAGTAGCCGGGTTATTCCAGGGCCTAAAGTAACAAGTAGTGTCACCCATTGCTAAATTTACTTTAAGGCTTGAATTGGTCGGAATAGGCCTCAAATCCTTTACTGGTGATAGCGCATAACCGACTTCAACGAAATTATGATCATATCTTGAATCCAATTGTGGGTCAAATAGTCGATACAATGCAGGAGTAGCTAGAATTTTACCCAAATGTCGGTTGTAGTCAGTCGTTCTACCTTTGGAACCAGGGTAGCCTTCTCCATTGCCTCCAAATAGAGAATGGAGGTCGTTGCCACCGGCTGCATCTGCAGTGAAAGCAGCGTCCGTTTTGTTCGTCAATACTGTGGGACTATACTGTACCGCAAAGACAACTTCAGAGTTTTTATCGTTCTGGGTACCCTTGTACTGTGTCAAAGGGTTTTCAGAATGTTTAGGCCACAAATCTTTGTAATTAGCTATCATTGGGTAGGCATCAATGACCTTGTCTGCATATACGACAGCCTGGTCAAAATCAGCGTTGGAGCCACCCAAAGTATTTTTAAAATTCCATCCTCTGGTCAGATATACTCTTGATAATAAAAACTGAGCAGCTCCCTTGGTGATGCGCCCGTAATCACTAGCGGTCGCCGGGAGTTTAGCCTCACAGTCTAATAAATCGGTTATGATTTGGGTATAAATGGTTGCAGAAGGAGTGCGTACAGCTTCTTTGGTCGCAGCAGTCGTCTCTTTTAAAGGCATTGGTACATCTCCCCACTGTTGTACCAAATAGAAAAATGCCAGGGATCTCAAAAACTTTGCTTCAGATACTCTCGTATTTTTCAAGGCAGCTGCCATGGAAGTGATATTTTCAGAAACAGAAATGGCAGTATTTGCCCTTGAAACCTCTTTGTATAATAGAGTCCAAAGGGTTTGGATGTCTGGCAGAGAAGCATTAAATCCGACATCATAAAGGTCTATCGAGGCACCATTAGTTTTGAGTGGTGATGACCATCCACCCGATGCTGAGAAGATGTCTGTTCCATGTAAAACCAAAGATCGACTTTGATGGATATTCCGCAATAAGGGATAACATGATTTTACTAAATCTTCAAAACCTGCTTCGGTTTGATAATATACATCTGTAGTCAGAGTAGTTACTGATTTTTCGACCAAAAAATCGTCTTTGCATCCGGTAGCTAATACTAAGGATAGTACAGCGAGGAAGGTCTTATATCGAAAATTATAAATTAATTTCATTTCTTAATATTTTTTCGGTTAAAAACTGATATTCACACCTAATGTTAAATTCATATAGGGCAAATCATCTTGATAAATAGCTGAATTAAATTCCGGGTCAAAACCATCGTACTTAGTGAATATAAATGGGTTGGTGACCTGGGTATATACTCTGGCGGCAGCTAGTTTCCACCTATTCATCAGGTTTAGCGGCAAGGTGTAACCTAAGGTAATATCAGAGACTCTTAAGAAGCTGGCATCCTGGTAGTTGATGGCATTGCGATATGGATTAGCGGCTGCAACTCCAAAATAGGTGTTTGAAGGATTGTCACTTCTCCAATAATCTAAGCTCGAAAGTCTATTGTATCGGGTACCACCCAGATCTCCAAAAGTCCCACTAAGCGTACTGTTGGAATATTCAGATCCATTTCTATAGTACATAAAAAAGGAGAAATCAAAACTTTTGTAGTTAAATCTATTAGTCATTCCCATCAAATAGTTTGGAAGTGCAGAACCCAGGATAGTTCTGTCATCAATCGCATCGGAAGAGGAGATGATCCCATCATTGTTTTGATCTACCACTCTCACAGCTCCGGGTACTTGTTTGTATTTAGCTGCCAATTCTTTATCCGCTGTCTGCCAAATCCCGGCGAATTCGTAATCAAAGTTTGACCTGATCGGATACCCTACAAATAGTTTATTGCCTTTGTCGACCGTTTGGCCGTCTCCATACAATTCGAGCAATTCATTATTGTTTTTTGTAAATGTGAAATTGGTACTCCAGCTAAAATTATTTTTCGTGATATTGACTGTGCTTAAAGTTAATTCTACACCTCTGTTTTGTATTTTACCCACATTGGCAATGACATCAGAAAAACCGGTCACTGTCGGTATCTTTTGATTTAGAATTAAATCGTCTGTCTTTCGGTCATATACTTCAAGAGAAGCTGCGATTCGGTTATTGAAAAAGCCAAAATCCAAGCCCAGATTCAATTCTTTGCTGCGTTCCCATCGCAAATCTTTGTTACCCAGGTTAGCAGGTGCAAATCCATATGCCGCGGTCCCACCAAAATCGTATCCTGTATTAAGCAAACCTGCTTGAGTACTATAAGGATTGACCGTAGAGTTGCCTACTTCGCCGTAGCTGATTCTTGCCTTCAAGTTTGAAAACAGATTTAAGTCGCGAATGAACTGTTCCTCACCGGCTCTCCAGGCCACAGCGACCGATGGGAAAAAAGCCCATTTATTGCCTGGTGCTAATTGAGAAGCCCCATCTGATCTACCGGTCAAAGTCAATAAATATTTATCATTAAAGGAATAATTGATTCTACCCATATAAGATAATAATGATCGCTCGGCCAAAGAACTGGATATGGTATTGATGGTACCGGCAGTATTCAAAGCGTACCAATCCGAATCGTATGGAAGGTCGGTCACAAAAACTCTGTAAGCTTCATTTCTTTGATAGAAGGAACTTTGGAGACCAGTGAAGTGGATTTTGTGTTTGGAAACTGCCAGGTCGTAATTGACTATGTTATCAATGGTGTAATTGCCTTGTATACCACTGTCATACTGCGCTCGTGGTTTTTTGCCCACTTGCGCTTTAGACCAGGTGCCTCTGAAATCGCCCATACGGTTATTGCCATAAGACGCAGATATTGAAGAGCGAAAGCTCAAACCTTTTACAGGGCTAAACTCAACAAAGGTATTGGCTGTGCCGACTAAAGAGGTAGTTTGAAGTTTAGAAATAGCCGGATCAATATCGAGTAAAGGGTTAGGCACCTGTTTATCATTGATACCCATCCATACAGCATAGCCATTGATATTAAGATCTTTGTTCTCCGTAGGGTTGAGCAGATCATCATAATATGGTAGACCGCTTGGTCGTGCACGGAATGCCCCGCGGAGTGATTCCTGGGAGCCGACATTAAGGTCACTATAAGTCAGGTAAGAAGTGAATCCGACCCTAAACATTTGACCTATTTTACTATCCAGGCCTGCATTAAGATTATATCTTTTAAAACCGGTATATTTTACGTTTCCATCCTCACTTAAAAATCCTCCCGCAAAACGATAAGTGGTGCGATCATTACCTCCGGATAGACTTAGGTTTTGGCTAGTTTGTAACCCTGGTTTGGTAATTAAATCAACCCAATCCGTGGATTGTCCTGATTCGATTACAGCCAGCTCACCTGCTGTAAAGGTAGCAGGAGTCGCGCCCTCCAGGACTCTATCGGTATACACAGATTTGTAAAACTCCTGAGCATTCATCAGCCTGGGTACATGTGCAGGTTGCCTGGAGGCTATATAGCTATCGTAGCTGATGCGTGGTTTGCCGGATGCACCTTTCTTAGTGGTGACGATGATCACCCCGTTCGCTCCGCGAGAGCCATAGATAGCGGTAGAGGAAGCGTCTTTTAATACATCCATGGTTTGAATATCATTCGGATTGAGTGTATTCAGATCCCCACCCATTATCCCGTCAATTACGACCAAAGGTTGGGTTGAATTATTTATAGTGTTTTCACCCCTGATAGTGATGCTGTATCCTGAACCGGGTCTGTTGTCATTTTTGGTCACTGTAGCCCCAGCGACTTGACCCTGGATAGCTCTGGCAGCCATCGTTGGATTGGCCCTGGTGATGTCTTTGGTCTGAATCGAAGCTACGGCACCGGTCAGGTCACTTTTGCGCTGCTCACCATATCCGATCACCACTACTTCTGAAAGTGCCTGGGCATCGGATTTTAAGTTAATGGTTACTTGGCTCTGACTACCTACAGCTAGTTCTACAGTGATGAACCCAACATAAGAAATTTCTAAAACAGTATTTTCATCAGGTACATTTAAGGTGAAATCACCATTAATATCTGTGGTAGTACCTTGAGATGTACCTTTTACGATAATGGATGCTCCGGGCAGACCTTCGCCAGTCTCCGCATCGATGACCTTACCATTGATAGGACGGTCTATCCGCTTTACTTCTAGTGGCACAAATGGTTTCAGAGGTTTTTCAATGTTCTTTTCGAGTTTTTGAGCATTCATCAAGGCGTTTGGTGATACGGCCAATCCCTCTATAATTTTTCGTTCGAACATAAAGTCTGCATGGTATCTGTCTTTCTGTTCGTTCAGTACATTGTTGAGCAAAAGCTCATTGGTAGTTGCACGCTCACTTTTATGGTTGGATTGTGCCATCGCCATGATCTGTGACCAGCCTGAGTAATTTGTCAGCACCCAAAAGGCCAGTGTCATCGAGAGTTTTGAAATTAATTGTAAATTGAGTTTCATAATTAAAGGTTTAATATAAAATTCTAAAAGGCTATTTTTCAACTAGTTGTACTAGTATTTCTTTTGAAAATATTGGCGTCTAGGAGTTCTGACAATGATAATAAAAGTTCATCTTCATTCTCTGCTTAATATGAGCACTTGATGACCCGCTCAGCCAGTTTTTTCCCTTGTATATCAAAATCGAGGTCATAATTTTCTATAAGCATCAGGGTTACTTGTAAAATACTTTTTTTGTAAAAAGAAATCTATCTTGAGTCCAGGATACGGAGTCATTTAAGGATTTGTATTTATTGGCTTCAATCTTCAAACTGGGCAATGAGTAAAAACCGTATGAAGACTTAATAGCTTCATAGGTCCAGGATTTCAGTAGCCTACAGAATACTTCGTTGACTAAATCTTCAGCGATCTCTTTGGAATACACAAAACGCATAGCATGGTTGCACAACATGTTAAGGTACATACGGAACAGGGGTTTACATCCTTTAGCCGGATCTTTGATCATGATCATTTGTATATACTGCTCAGCAGGAGTAGATATAGCATGACCTTCGTCTACATCAGGAATATTAAATTGTTGTGGAATTGGTTGGTGAATATGATTATGTAACTGTTTCATATTTTCAATAGCAGGCTGGTAAAGACTAATGTAGCTCGAATATACTTAACTTTTCTTAAAATCTGGCACGGTCATTTAAAAATAACATTTGGGGGAGGTTTTTTGCTAAGTATAAATTCTTAATGGTTATGCAAGTTAAGTAATAAATATTTAACGAATGGTAAGCTCCATAGTCGTTGCTTAAATCACCTGGCATGCTTTTAGTCTATTCTTAAATTTTAGTTGACATTTTATTCGATGCAAAATGATATTGTAGAGAATAATAGAACCCAATACAAAAAAATGGTTGAATTTACCCATTACAATTATTCTTTTGAAAACTTGAATAAGCTAGTCCAATCGATTCAATATTACCAGGCTATTATATAAGAATGCAACAATAAATTGTATTTTTATTGTACTTTTTTTTCGCCATGTTAAAATGTGTTTTGTATATATTCACTCTGGTAATGTTCATATCCTGTATGAATAAAAAGGAAGATCATTCTGATACTCCCTACACTTTGGGTATAAATCAACTACCTGTTTATGAAGGAGATATTGATCATAAAGGAATAATTACGGCAGTTGAGAAGGCATATGGCCAATCGATGAAGCATGGTCAATCAATCTATACGAATATTTGTTTTAATTGCCATGGTGATCCACTACAGGAAGGTTCAGTCCCTACTGCTTTTAAATTTTGGGAAGACACTTTCAAAATGGGAAATGATCCATATACATTATATCAAATGCTCACAAGAGGATATAAAACCATGCCCCCTCAATATCTTCTTACCCCTTTGGAAAAATATGAAATCATCCAATTCATCCGTGAAGAATATGTCAATACAACAAATAAATCGCAATATTTCAAAATTGACTCCCTTTATCTTGATCGACTTCCTAAAGGCAATGGCAAAGGACCAGAACCTGTAGTAAAGAAGCCCTGGGCTGATATGGACTATGGTAATTATTTGATTAATACTTATGAATTGGCTGACCAGAGTGCAAAACCAAGAGAGAGATCCTCGGGTATAGCGCCGTTAGCGGATGAAAATTTAATCGATGCCAATTTTGCATATAAAGGAATTGCTGTGCGATTGGATACCGGTCAAGGTGGTATCGCCGCAGGAAAAGCATGGATGATCTTCGATCACGATGTCATGCGCGTAGCGGGTGCATGGACAGGAGAAGGGTTTATAGATTGGCAGGGAATATTGTTTAATGGTACTCACAATATTTCGCCCCGCACCATCGGTGATCTTCATTTTGAAAATCCGGTTGGACCGGGGTGGGCTGATCCTATTACTGGCTCCTTCGAAGATCATCGATTTATGGCAATAGACCATCGAAGATTCGGGCCCTTGCCCAGGAGCTGGGCGCAGTACAAAGGCTTGTATCAATATCAGGGAAAAACAATCATATCCTATACGGTAGATAATGCTGCTATTTTAGAATTATTTGGATTAGAAGGCTCGGGGGAGGTGCCTATTTTTACACGGACCATGAATATCAGTCCTTCATCACATCCTTTGAAAATGAGAGTAGCACCTGAAAAAATTGCAGTAACTGTGATTGGAGATAAGGTCAATTTAAAAAAATCTGACGGTTTCTGGATAATGGAGATTCCAAAATCAAAAAAAATAAGCGTCAAACTACTGATGTCCAAATCTTCTCAAGATGATTTGAATCAGTCAACAAAGACCTCTTCCTCTATCATTGACCTGAATGATTATACCAAAGGAGGTGCACCTCGATTCCCTGATACTTTAATCACTACCATTGCTGAAGGAAAAAAAGATATGCCCTTCCAGGTAGATGTGCTCAATCTACCATTTCAAAGTCCGTGGAAAAATCAGTTTCGTTTGAGCGGCATTGATTTTCTTGCAGATAAAGACAAAGGAATCATCTGTTCTACGGATGGTGATGTTTGGTTGGTCCAGGGGTTTCTCAGCTCTACGGGTAGGTTGATCTGGAAAAGAATTGCGGCAGGTTTATTTCAACCACTAGGCGTTCGGGTGGTAAAAGAAGAAATTTTCATTACATGCCGTGATCAATTAGTGAAGCTTCATGATTTGAATGGAGATGAAGAGATTGATTTCTTCCAAAGTTTTAACAGTGATCACCAGGTGACCAATCATTTTCATGAATTTGCGATGGGATTACAGACTGATGCAGAAGGTAATTTCTATTATGCAAAAAGTGCTCGTCATGCCAGGAGGGCTTTGGTACCTCAGCATGGCACGTTATTGAAAGTAAGCAAAGATGGATTGAAAACTGAAATCATCGCAACGGGGTTTCGCGCTGCCAATGGAGTCTGCATCAATCCGGATGGATCATTTATAGTCACAGACCAGGAAGGACATTGGACTCCGATGAATCGGATCAACTGGGTAACTAAGGGTGGCTTTTATGGAAATATGTTCAGGTACAATCCTCCGCCGGATAGTTCGGATGAAGGTATGCTACCACCCATCGCCTGGGTAGAGAAGCATATCGATCAATCTCCTTCTGAGCTGCTCTGGGTAAATAGTAATAAATGGGGGCCATTGAACGGAAGCATGTTAAATTTCTCCTATGGGTATGGTAAGGTTTTTATTGTTCCTTTTGAGAAAATTGGTACTGTAAGACAAGGAGGCGTGTTCGAGTTGCCCATGCCAAGGTTTCAAACCGGAATCATGCGGGGCCGATTTAACGATGCCGATGGACAATTGTATGCATGTGGTCTCTCTGCATGGGGTTCCAGTCAATCTAATTTAGGTGGATTGTATCGGATCAAATATAATGGTCAAAAAGCAATCATTCCTATTGGCATCAAAGCAAGGAAGAACGGTATTGAAATAAAGTTTTCCCATGAGTTGGAGGTGAATGATGCAGACAAGACCTCCAGTTATAAAATACAAACATGGGATTTACTAAGATCGAGAAAATACGGTTCGGCACATCATAATGAAAATAACCTTCAAGTGACCGAAGCAAGCCTTAGTGAAGATAAGAAGACTATATTTCTTACCATACCGGATATAAAACCGACCTGGGTCATGGAAATTTCGTTTGAATATACACGCCCTGATGGTGAAAAAACCAAAGGATTGATTCAAAATACGATCTATCAACTGGGTAAAGAAACGAAGTGATTAAAAAAATTCTTTTTCATGAGATCTAAACTATTTTCTAAAGGCTTATTCATTTTCATTCTGTTTTTTAGTTTGGAAATGGATGGACAGGACAAAAACCAATGGATGACCTATGAAGGGCAGAGTGGCCCTGGCAAAGGAAAACATATCGTGCTGATCAGTGGTGATGAAGAATATCGTTCCGAAGAAGCCCTTCCTTTGCTTGCGAAACTTCTGGCTGCCTATCACGGCTTTACCTGCACCGTATTATTTGCCATAGACTCTGCCACAGGTAATGTAGATCCCAATATTCTGAATAATATACCCGGACTGCATCTGCTCAAGACGGCTGATCTGGTGGTCATGTCACTGCGATTTAGAGAATTGCCGGATGATCAGATGAAATTCATAGATCAATACCTACAAGAAGGGAAGCCGATCGTAGCACTTCGCACCTCTACCCATGCTTTTCGGTATAAAATAAATAAGACTAGCCGATATGCTAAATATGGTACTGACAGTAAAGTAAAAGGGTGGGAAGGTGGTTTTGGAAAAAAAGTACTGGGAGAGACTTGGGTATCGCATCATGGTAATCATGGTGTAGAGGGCACCCGGGGATTAAATAATGGTATCCAGCAAGCACACCCTATACTCAAAGGAGTCAAAGATGTATGGGGCTATACCGATGTGTATACCGTAGGCAATCTGGGGGTCGGCACTCAGGTGTTACAATATGGCTTATCTATTCAGGGTATGACTCCTACTGCCTTGCCCAATTATGAAAAATCCGTAATGCCTGTATCGTGGATCAGAAATTATAAAGCTGAAAGTGGAAAAACCTGCCGCATATTTACGACCACAATGGGTGCGTCCGTAGACCTGGAATCTGAAGGCTTGAGAAGACTGTTGATCAATGCTTGCTACTGGGGTATGAATATGGAAGATAAGATCAGTGAGCAAAGTAATGTTCAGATCATCGGTAACTATAAACCCACGATGTTCGGTTTTAATGCTGGTCTTAAAGGATTAAAGCCCGTCGATTTTTGAAATAAAATAATTTTACCTGGGATGAAATTGAATCTTCATAATGCGATGTGGCCAGGTATAGTTGGCAAAGGCCATGGCGCTGAAGAAGAGGCTATCTCATTGCAACGGATGATAGAGCTTACCTGCAATACCAGGGTGCATGGTCAAACTTTTGATGGTATTGATCTTATTCTTGCAGCTCCTCATCTTAATGTTAGTTCCAACCAGGATGAAATCGTAAAGTTTGCTGATACTGTTTTGTCGCATAACCTAAAGATTGGATCTGTCGTGGCACCTATATGGCCATCTGCAGGCGGTGGCTCAGCAATGGGCTTTGTGGACGAACGAAAAAAATTTATAGCTGCGGTTCGGAATACTTGTGAATACTGTAAAATATTGAACAGACATGGTGTTCGGTCTTATGGCATCATCAGGATAGATTCTGCAGATAGTCCTGCATCCTGGTCAAAGGATAAAGCGGGCAATACAACATTGATTGCGAATACTTTTCGCGAAGCAGCTATTATCGCTGCTGATTATGACGAGAAGCTGGCAGCGGAAGGTGAAATCTGCTGGGCAGGCATGCATTCCTGGAAGGATATGCTGGATCTTTTGGAAGAAGTTGGAAAACCGGAATACCTGGGATTTCAGGCAGACCTTGCTCATACTTATTTATATTTACGAGGGTACAATGCATCCGAGCATGCTTTACTTACTTCTAACTATTCTACAGAAGAGTTTTGGCAGGCTTATCAAAAGATGACCGAATTATTAGCCCCATGGACCCTGGATTTTCATATTGCTCAAAGTAATGGGACTGTCTTTGGAAGCGGCTTGCATGATATCACCGGAAGGCACGTACCTGTCAATGCTCCTGATGGAAAATTGGATATCATACGCTGTTGCCGATATTGGTTATTGAATAAAGAAGGACATCTTAGAAATGGTATTCGACATATTTGCTGGGATGGATGTATGTTTCCCAATAGCATGTTGGAATCATCTGACACCTGGACGGCCGTATTAGAAAAAATGATTGAGGTAAGAGAAGACCTCCAGCAACTTAAAACATTCAACTGAACTCAGCAATGAAAAAGAACCGGAGAGCATTTATCAATCAATTGACTACCATGAGTACCTTGCCTTTATTAGTTAAAAACCCGGAAGATATGTTGACCCACACTGGCCTGCGGCCAAAAATTGGTTTTAATCTATTAGCCTGGTCCGCCGTGATTTCGGATAAATTATATCCCGTGGTAGATAAATTAAAAACCCTGGGCTATGATGGGGTAGAGTGTGCGATGGACGAGAGAAATAAAGCAGTATATAAAACATTTGGCAACCATATGGCTGATTTAGGTTTGCAGGCTACTGCCGTGTTAGCAGTAGGTGCTGATGAGAATCCTGTCAGCACTTCGGCCTTTGTCCGGGCGAAAGCGTTAGACCGATTGAAAGGTGCTATAGATTGTGCTCATGAACTTAATGCAAAAAATATCTGCGGTCCTTTTCATTCTGCGTTTGCTACGTTTACCCGAAAACCCCCGGAAGAACAAGAATATGCCTGGAGTGCTGAAGTGCTTCATGAGGCAGGGGTATATGCGGCTTCGGCTCAAATCACACTTACCCTGGAAGCGCTCAATCGATTCGAATGTTATTTATGCAACACGATGGATCAATTGAGCAAATTGGTAAATCAAGTGAATCATCCCAATGTAAAGGCCATGTTCGACACCCATCACGCCAATATGGAAGAAAAAAAGTTTGCTGCAGCCTTAAAAAATATAGCACCACTGCTGGGCCATGTCCACATCAGCGAAAATGACAGAGGTACCCCCGGTGATGGACATATCCCCTGGGACGATACCTTTGCTACACTCGCTGCTATCAGGTACAAAGGCTGGCTGACGATAGAAGCTTTTACCCGCAATGATCCTAATTTTGCCAACGCGATCAACGTATGGCGCGAATATTCTAAACCATGGGATATGGCGGAACATGGGATTATTTTTATCAAGAGAATGATTAAAAAGCATCAATTGTAAAAATTTTATCCCTAATCCATGATTAATAATTCAATCAGGTTTGGTGCAGAAGTATATACCTGGTATATGCATGAGAATGGTCTTACTCATGCCGGAAAACTAGGTCATATGATTGAGATCACTGCCCAGGCAGGATTTAAAGGAATAGAACCTATTCATTATTGGATGGGAAATTTAAAAGATCCTGCAAGACTCAAAGACAAGCTGGCTGAACACAGTATAGCTTTGGCAGCCATAGCCCTTTGTTTAAAATGGAATGATCCAACCATTACTGAAGACGAAAAAAGAGAGACTACTGAAACAATTGAATTGCTCCGTCAATTCCCCGGAGCCTTGCTGTGCTTGGTTCAGATTCCTTCCGGTCGTCATGCTGTTCAGCAGCGGAGAAAACAATTATTGGAACATCTTCATTCGACAGCAGCCCAAGCGGCCAATCACGGGATTCCTTCTTCTTTTCATCCTAATTCACCGCACCATTCGATTACCCGTACTGAAGAAGATTATGATTTCCTGTTAGGCGGCCTGGATCCCACGGTTTGTGGATGGACTCCGGATGTAGGTCATATCATCAATGGGGGCATGGATCCCTTACAAACTATGAAAAAATATAAATCATTGATCAATCATGTGCATTACAAAGATTGGGATGGCCAACCTGAGTTTGCCTTAATGGGTCATGGCAAGGTAGATTTTGTGGGCATCACCCAGTGGCTAGAGGAAATAAAATATAAAGGCTGGATCATATGTGAAGATGAAGGAAACGAAGCTTATGATCATCCCGACCAGGTGACTTTACATGATGGTGCCTGGGTGAATAATAATTTAATACAAATCTGAGGTAGCATGGCATATATCCTTACCAACGGAATTAAAATGTATTATGAGGTGCATGGCGAAGGCCCTCCCTTATTACTGATTATGGGCATTACGGCCCCCGGAGCTGTGTGGGAAAAGCACTTAAACTACTGGAAAAGCTTTTTTAAGTGTATCGTAGCAGATAATCGGGGTGTTGGAAATTCTGACAAGCCCCCTGGTCCTTACAGCACTGAGCAAATGGCAGAGGATTATCATGGATTATTGGAAGCGCTGCAGGTATCTAAAGTAAGAGTAGTGGGGGTTTCTATGGGTAGCACCATCGCCATGCAATTATGCTTACGACATCCGGACGAAGTATCCTCCATGGTGTTGATGTGTCCCTGGGCCAGGTGTGATAGAATGGCAAGATCTATTTTCGAACATATGATTGCAATAAAGGGTAAATTGACTCCTGCTGAATTTGCCCGGTATATCCAATTGCTCATTTTTCATAAATCAAGCTGGGATCATGACGATGTCTACCAGGAAATGATAGATGGCCGATTAGCTGCCCAAGAGGATGAAAGCCCTCAGCCTTTTCATGCCTTAGAAGCCCAGGCTATAGCTTGTATGGAGCATGATGTGTTGAGTCAGTTGCCCAATATTTTTCAGACATGTTTGATCCTTGGAGGAAAGGCAGATATTTTTACTCCGGAATGGATGGCCAGGGAAGTTGCTGCAGCGATTCCGGGATCTGATTTACATCTTTATGATCACAGTGGGCATGCGTTTCATTGGGAAAATTTGGATGACTTTAATCGACGAGTCAAAGATTGGTTATTGCATCATTAATCTAGGTCATTCCTGTTAGATGATCCTACTCTTGTATTATAGGTGATGTATGATCTATC
>OBID01000376.1_pt1 | contig 19048 bp, 17 predicted proteins | sample 1519781 | NCBI WGS metagenome assembly OBID01 (sample SAMEA3991478, study PRJEB22521) | metagenome | biome: anthropogenic terrestrial biome; feature: sewage plant; material: sludge | place: Sweden | collected 2012-09-26 | reverse complement strand
ACTGCCCCGTGATACGGCAACGATCGGCATAGGGATCACCTTTATCGGCATAAGGCTGTGGAATACCATGAAAAGACATTAACAGCTTTTCAGTCCCCCCATGTTCAGCACGGAAATCGCGCACACTTTGCGCCAATGCCTGAATGTATAAAGGGTGCTGATAATAATCACGAATAATGCTCAGCCCCGGCAAATTGCGCTGCTTTGGAATCCACTTCGCGAAAGCATCATATAAAGGCGCGCTAGATGTTGCAGAATACTGCGGAAACAAAGGAAAAAGCACAATATGATCTTGAGGGTTTTGACTCAGCTCAGTAAGTAAAGACTGAATACCTGGATTGCCATAGGTCATTGCAGGGACGATATTCAGCTCAAACTCAGGGTATTGCAAAATCAACTGTTGTTGTAACGCAGCCACTTGAGTCAGTAAAATCTCTCGCATTGGCGAGTCATTACCCCACACCATTTCATAAGCATGGGCAACACGCTTCGGACGAAACGGCAAAATAAATAAACGAAGAATAATCTGCCAAAGCGGTTTGGGAATTTCAATCACACGCGAATCAGATAAGAACTGATCCAAAAAGCGACGCACTGCTGAAGCTGTCGGTGCATCAGGCGTTCCCAAATTTGCCAAAATAACAGTAACTTTTGCTTTTGTTGCAGTAGACATTCAACCCTCGTGGCTCGTTTTCGAATGTCTCTACTGTAACAGTTTTCAGTTCATTATCTAAATGGATAACTACGAAGATTGAAATTGAAAAGGCCGATCCTTTTCCAATAAATTACTCTCCAAAAGTTTCATCGCCTTCGGGGTCAACTGCCAGAGCATGCGCTGACGATCATCTCGACCCGACTGAACAATCCAATCATTTTGACGCATTTGCATTTTGATACTGTGCAAAGCACGAATATTAATTTGTGAGCGCGCAACAGCATGGGCACGAGGCATTTCTAAGCGTGCATCATTTAAACCAGTTTCGTTTAAATATTCATTAATGCGTTTGGAGAAATACTCTTCAGGAGTTGGGTGAATAAAGGTTGTCCCCAAAACCGAGAGTAATTGCGCCCAAGTCATCTGCTTTTGAATTTTCAGCTCTTTAAAATTGCCATCTTGATAGGCATGCATCCGATAATCAAAAGCAAAAAATTCATGCATAGCCACTTTGGGTAAAGACAAAAATGGATCGACTTCACGTTTACCCGCTTCAGTTTCCACTTGCACCAGTTTGGCTTTGAGTTTATCAATTTCGTCATGCAGCACTTGGGTATTTTGCGGACGTACCCAACCGGACACAGGATAGCGCTCCAGCATTTGCGTCATATTCAAGCGAACGGCCATTTCTAAGTCACGCATGGTGCGATAAGTGAAAACCTGATCAACTTCGTTTTGCAGCAGTTTCCGAAACTCTTTGAATTTTTCACGCAGCTCAGCTTTGTCGTCATGTAAACATAACTCACGGGCATCAGGATCATCATGCATAAATACAATAATCGGCTTTTGTTTGGTGACCGCATAAATGTATTCAAGGTGCATATATCCCACCCCTGACACGGACTGTTCGCCATATTTGCTGCCCAGCAACAATATGACATAGTCACAGTCATCGATCTGACGACGTGCAAAAGCCGTTGAAAGTGGTGTCCGTTGCTCTAATCCCCAAGAAAAAAATCCCATGCCCACTAAAGTTTGGGCCAAAATGATCCGCTCTGGTTGCATCTCGCTTCCAGAAGTGGTTATAAACACTTGATAACGCTTATCGAGCATCGGTTATCCTCATTATTCTTCGCAGCATCCCATCCCCCAAATTCCATTAGATAGACACTGCGACTAACTCAAGCATATTAGGTTGCAATTTTTGACTATATATCAAAATACTCGACTTATTTGTTTAAAAATTAATCAGATATGTTTGAAATAGTCCAATTTAGTTCTGGTTCAAGCAAAAGTTGTAAGATGGGTCTCAAACTTTCTGCATTATTTCCACTGACATAACATTCAATTCGAACATCACCATCATGATTTTGTTCAAATAATAACTCATTTTTGATTAAAATACGGGCTGTTTGTCGTGCAACTGCCAGTCCAGAGTCAATTAATGTCAGTTTCTGACCAAAAATAGATTGTATCGCTATTTTCAAAAAAGGGTAATGGGTACAGCCTAAAACTAAGTAATCTGCACCCTGATCAACAACCGGTTGTAAAATATCTTTTAACGTGGCTAAACATGCCGCACTCATCTGTGCGCCGCTTTCAACAAAAGGTACTAAATCTAAGCAGGTCACTGGAATCACCGTGACTCCCGAAGGCTGTGCGAACTTATCAACGACGTCTTTAATCAGCTGCCCGCGAAAGGTCGCAGGGGTCGCTAGAACAGCCACAGTCTTGGATTTGCTTTGCAATACCGCAGGTTTTAAGGCAGGAACAAGGCCGATAATCGGGAAGTTGTCGCCATAGTGCTCGCGTAAATAATCCAAACTAAAGGCTGAAGCGGTATTACACGCCACAACTGCAACCTTACAGCCTTGGCGGTAAAGCCACTCAATCGCTTGTGCAGTCAATTCTCGGATATTTTGATCATCGCGCGGCCCATAAGGCACATGTGCGGTATCGGCAAAATAAATAAATCGTTCATGCGGTAAATGCTTGGCAATTTCTTGAGCGATGGATAAGCCGCCTATCCCCGAATCAAATATCCCGATTGGCGCATTGGCTGTCGCTTTTGGCATGGGGTTGATCAGAGGAAATAAGGGCTGAATGGCACTCATGAGGACTCGTTGCAGTATAAAGTTAAAAGATCAATCAAGCTTAAACCTCAGGTGCCTAATTGCAATAGCAAATCACCACTTTGTAAGCACAGTTTGGCTTCACCTTCCGCATCGTCGGTTAGCTCACCCATTTCCACCAAATGAAAAAAAGCAGCACGTTGAATCAGTGCATTGATGCCAAAGCGAACATGCACATAAGGGCGTAGCTCCCCTTGGAAGGCACGCATAAAAATGGGATGGTCTTCATCAACAATCACCACATCCTGTGTGGTCGTGGTCAGTTGTAAGTAGATTTTTCCTGCAATTTCGACTTGATCGACCTGATTGACAAATAAAGGTTCATCTTCAACCTCAATTTCAATCTGCTCGACAGGGGTTTTGAGATAAAACTTATCCTCTTCTTTCCAAAGTACCGTTGCAAACAGCTCAATCATGGCTGGACGTTTGATCAATTGACCTTCGTGCCACCATTCTCCATTGGCTAAAACCTTCAAATCCATTGCGCCACAATGCTTTGGGTGCCATTGATCTAAAGGGGGGATTGACCTTTTGTGACCGGACTGTCCATCTTTTATGTATTGTGCAATATCAGTTAAGTTTTTATTATCAGCAATAGCTACTTTTTTCGTCGGATTTGCTGAGTTGTGCTGCTTATCCATAAAATTCATGCCTGTCTGACGGAAAAATAATATGATTCAGCCAATTGGCTAGAACTCGGTTTAAACCTATACTAGCTCACAATATAAAAGACACGATGATAAATTTTGTGTCTGGGAACTAAGAACACTCATGGCAGCACCGTTCTTTGAGTCAAAACGGTTGCCACCTTTAACCATATGAGGAGTCCTACATGGAACACATCGAACGTGAATCGATGGAGTTTGACGTAGTCATCGTTGGCGCAGGCCCTGCTGGCCTTTCTGCTGCGATTAAAATTCGTCAACTTGCAATTGAAAACAACCTTAATGATCTGTCCGTTTGTGTCGTAGAAAAAGGCTCTGAAGTTGGTGCGCATATCCTTTCAGGTGCTGTGCTCGAACCGCGTGCGATCAATGAGTTGTTCCCAAACTGGAAAGAAGAAGGCGCGCCTTTAAATGTTCCAGTAACTGAAGATAAAACGTATTTCCTAATGTCTGCTGAAAAGTCACAAGAAGCGCCGCATTGGATGGTTCCTAAAACCATGCATAATGATGGCAACTATGTGATTTCACTTGGTAACGTGGTGCGTTGGTTAGGTCAAAAAGCTGAAGAATTAGAAGTTTCTATTTTCCCAGGTTTTGCTGCATCTGAAATTCTTTATCATGCCGATGGTACGGTTAAAGGTATCCAAACCGGTGATATGGGGATTGGTAAAGATGGTGAACCAACACATAACTTTACCCCGGGCTATGAACTACATGCCAAATACACGATTTTTGCGGAAGGCTGTCGTGGTCATTTAGGTAAGCGCCTGATTGCCAAGTTTGATCTCGATAAAGATGCAGACCCGCAACACTATGGTATCGGCATCAAAGAACTATGGGAAATTGACCCTGCAAAACACAAACCAGGTTTGGTGATGCACGGTGCAGGTTGGCCTCTAGCTGAAACCGGTTCTTCTGGTGGTTGGTGGTTATATCACGCTGAAAACAACCAAGTTACTTTGGGTATGATCGTAGATTTATCTTACGAAAACCCACACATGTATCCATTTGCAGAAATGCAACGCTGGAAAACGCATCCACTGATTAAACAGTATCTTGAAGGCGGTAAGCGTATTTCTTATGGCGCACGTGCTGTTGTCAAAGGCGGTTTCAACTCTCTGCCGAAGTTCACCTTCCCAGGTGGTTCTTTAATTGGTGATGATGCAGGCTTCCTAAACTTCGCTAAAATTAAAGGCTCTCACACGGCCATGAAATCGGGCATGTTGTGTGGTGAAGCAGTATTCGAAGCGATTCAAGCAGGTGTTGAAAAAGGTGGTGATCTTGCCATTGCACGCGTGCTTGAAGGTGAAGACTTCTTTGCAAAAGAGCTAACCGCTTACACAGACAAATTCAACAACAGCTGGTTAAAAGAAGAGTTATATCGTTCTCGCAACTTTGGCCCAGCAATGCACAAATTTGGCACATTCGGTGGCGGTGCATTTAACTTCATCGACCAAAATGTGTTTAAGGTCCCGTTTACACTGCATGACTTAGTGCCTGACTTCAGTACACTGAAAACTGTAGATGCAGCAACAGTGAAACCGAACTATCCAAAACCAGATGGTAAGTTGACCTTTGACCGTTTATCTTCAGTATTTGTATCGAATACGGTGCATGAAGAAAATCAGCCAGCACACTTGAAACTGACTGATGCTTCTATTCCTGTAAATGTAAACTTACCTAAATGGGACGAGCCAGCTCAGCGCTACTGCCCTGCTGGTGTTTATGAAATTATGGAAGAGAACGATGGTTCGAAGCGTTTCCAAATTAACGCGGCTAACTGTGTGCACTGTAAAACGTGTGATATTAAAGATCCATCTCAGAACATTACTTGGGTAACTCCTGAGGGTGGTGGTGGTCCGAATTACCCGAATATGTAATTCCTTACGACACGGCAAAGCGGTTGCTTTGCTAACCGTGTCTCATACCCGAACATGTAATGTTAAAACGGGCTTGCGCTGAGGCGCATTTCCGAGCAAGTAATCGCTTTTAGATTAAAAAATCCCTTCAGCATTGAAGGGATTTTTTTAATTAATAGGCATCTGACTTTTTGCTAAAAACCATCACTGTTGGCCCTATCGCGGTATGCCCAACCCCATGATCTTGATAAATTTCAATCCGATAATCATCACACTGATAGACATATTTATTTTCAGCTTGTTTCCAGCCGTTTTGCGCCACCTGAAAGCGTTTTAATACTCGACTTTTAAAAACATCTAAATCGGTTTCATACGTCGCAAGTGGCCCATCTAGAAAACTTAAACTGTATGAAATAATCATTTTAGAATGCGGATCGTAACGAATATGCTGAACCCAGCTCACACCAGCTTTTTTAATTTGTGTATCTACACCTTGTGCAAATTCAAACTGATAATTATCGCCCCCTAAAATAACCGTTTTTGCGGTGGGATGATGCTGTTGAAATTCACGAATATGCTGTCCAATTTTTAAACCTGCAACATTCATCGTGCCTACAGGAACTTCACAAGATTTTGCCCAAGAAATTGAACAAAATAATGCAAAAATATGAGCCCATAAGAACACATTTATTCTTTTCATTCTGATTTCCTTGGATGAACTTGATTTCTTTTTCTTTACTCAAGTACATTTTAAAAGGCTAAGACAAATGTCCTAACCCTTTTTAACTAAATAATGAAATTCTTTATTGCCATTTTCGTCTAAGCGCTCTTCTTGCAGCAAAAGTTCATGCCCAAGATGCATACAAAATTTCGGAATATCCCATGAAGTTGAATTGTCCGTTGCAAACACCTCCACTACATCTCCCGATTTAGACTTGCGAATGGCTTGATGCAACATCATCACAGGCTCTGGACAGCGTAAACCACGGGTGTTTAATTGGATGCTTGGGCTCACTTCCAAATCAGACATATATAAACTCAAAAATTTAAAAACTTGCCAATTTTAACACAACTGCCCATTTCGCATATCTGTTTGCATAGTTTGATGGTAGATGAACCTCATATTTAAAAGTATTGATCTAATCATTCATGCAATCCTTGCTTAATTACAATAGACAACTGTGTTTTCTACGGTATGATAAAATTAAGTTTTTTAGATATTAAGAGTCTTTAGGAAAGATCATGCACGAGGAATCAGGCCCGTCGTGGGGAATGCGTGGCTTACGCAAATGGTTAGGTACCGCGCCAGAAACTCGCGATGAACTGTTAAAGTTAGTTCAAGATTCACGTCGTTTTTTAGAACCCGACACTGTTGCGATGTTAGAAGGCGTATTAGACCTTCCAGCAACCAAAGTCCGCGAGGTCATGACACCGCGTACATCGATGATCAGCCTACAAGAAGATGATGAGTTACTCGACATTTTGCATACTCTGGTTGAGTCGGCACATTCACGTTTCCCTGTCTTTTCATCAGACCAACCAGACAATGTCGTTGGCATTTTATTAGCCAAAGACTTATTGCCTTTCTTAACTGAACCAAACAATAAAGTGGATATACGTGCGCTGATGCGCCAACCTTTATATGTGCCTGAAAGCGCACGCTCAGACCAAGTGCTTCGCATGTTGAAAAATACCCAAACGCACATTGCGGTGGTGATTGATGAATATGGCACGACCTCAGGTTTAGTGACGTTAGAAGATATTTTGGAAGAAATTGTCGGTGAAATTGAAGATGAACACGACAAGATCGATGAAGAAGCAGAATATATTATTCCCGACAATGACCCAACGACCGCAAATACGTGGCTGGTTCAAGCACTTACACCAATCGAACACTTTAACAATCTTTTAGATGCAGACTTTTCTGATGATGAGGTTGAAACTGTGGGCGGTTTATTGCTTCAAGAAATTGGTTTAGTGAGTGATTTACAAGGTCAGGTGATTGATCTTGAAAATTGGGAATTTACCATTGTAGAAGCAGATGCACGTTCTATTCATCTGATTCGAGCCGTTCGTAAATGAGAGCTTACTTTGACAAACTGTTAACCCCCAATCCACAACAAAAACAGTTACCTTTAATTTATCCGCTTTTAATTGCCTTATTTTCAGGGGCGGTCTTTAGTTTTGCACTCGCCCCTTATCATTATTGGTGGTTGGCAATCTTATCCCCTGCACTGCTCTATGCCACTTTACGCAGTCGCAGTGCAAAACAAGCCTTTGGTATTGGTTGGGCCTATGGTTTTGGCCTCTGGTTCGTGGGGGCTTTTTGGCTCTACACTTCCATCCATGTCTATGGCGATACCAATAGTGCCTTAAGTGTGGGTATGATCGGTATTATGGCCTTGGTCATGGGTTTATTCACGGCAGTTCAAAGCTTTATTTACCGCCGCTTTTTCCCTGAAACGCCACTAACCTTCGCTCCGCTTTGGGTGCTTTTTGAATGGGCAAAAACCTGGGTCTTCACAGGCTTCCCATGGCTGTTTGCAGGCTATGCCTTTACCGAACGCTTACTGGATGGTTATGCGCCATTATTTGGTATCTTCGGGGTGTCGTTTGTAGTCTTGGTGTTGGCCTGCGCACTGGTCGAAGTTTTAAACCGCCGCGTCTTTTGGGTCATTCCTTCTGCCTTATTGGTACTTGGTGCATGGGGCGCATCAAAAATTGAATTCGTCTCCGCAAAAAATACGCAGCCATTATCGGTTTCTTTAATTCAAGGCAATATCCCACAAGACTTAAAATGGCTCACTGAGTATCAACTAAAAACACTTGGAATCTATGCTGATTTAACCAAAACAGAATGGGGACGAGACCTCATTGTTTGGCCTGAATCCTCTATTCCGATGTTCCAAAGTGATATCGAACCCTTTTTAGCTGCAATGACAGCACAGGCCAAGAAAACCAACACGGCGTGGGTCACCGGTATTCCATACTGGGATATTTCAGGCTCTGAAACGGCAGGTCGACCACTGTACTACAACAGCATTATGGCCAATGGTGCTGAAGCCGAAGGACTCTATAAAAAGCAACGTTTAGTGCCTTTTGGTGAATATATTCCACTATCTGGTTTACTGAAATGGGTCTTGCCTGCCATGCAGAATGATCCGTCGATGAGTGGTTTTTCACGTGGCGAACAACAGCAACAACCGCTTTCTATTCATCAGCAGCATTTAGGCGCGGCCATTTGCTATGAAGTGGCTTATCCAAACTTGACGCGTCGTAATGCCAGCCAAAGTGATTTCTTGGTGACAGTTTCCAATGATGCATGGTTTACAGGAACCGCAGGCCCTTTACAGCATTTACAGATGGTTCAAATGCGTGCCAAAGAAAATGGACGCTGGTTTATCCGTGCCACCAATACAGGCGTGACGGCGTTTATTGACCATCAAGGGCATATCGTAAAACGTGCCCCACAAGATGTAGCAACCGTGCTTCGCGGCGAACTACCTGCTATGCAAGGTCAAACGCTGTATACCCGTTTAAGTGACTGGCCAATTTTAGGTTTCTCAGTTTTTTTACTGATCTTGGGCTGGATCTATCGTCCACGTAAAGTCGATGTATCGTTTAAGTCTCGTCGATAGTTGCTATTGTTAAATCAGACTTTTCCAAAGAAAAACCCAAGCTGTTGGGGTTTTCTTTTTCAATTATAGTAGCTTGGTACCTACTGGAACATCTGTATCAGGCACACACAGCACCACGCCTGCATCTGAATCATGAAAGCCTGTCACTAAGCACTCAGACTGGATGGGACCAATTTGTTTGTTTGGAAAGTTAACCACTGCCACCACCAATTTACCCAATAACAGTTCAGGTTGATAACGCTCAGTAATCTGCGCACTCGATTTCTTAATGCCAATTTCATGGCCAAAGTCGACATGTAAAATATAAGCGGGCTTACGTGCTTGCTCAAAGACTTCGGCCTGAATAATACGCCCGACTCGGAGCTCGACTTTTAAAAAATCTGCCCAATCAATCTGTTCCATATTTCACTCTATATTTATATTTTCTACAGTATAGGGAGCGAACACTAGGATCATATACAACGAAACAGACAAGCGATCCTATCTTTCCGCCATTCTTCATGACGCAATAAAAAACCGAGCGTATGTGCTCAGTTTTTTATCACAACTATAAATGTCAGTATTAAATTTGACTGACCAAATAGGACACCATACCGGCTAAAAAGAGCATCGGGGTATAACGGTAGAACATGACCACTTTTTGTTCTAATGCTGTAATCTGTACTTGATCGAGTATGAGTACGGTTGCTTTTAACGCAGACCAAAAGCTTAAAACCGCCCATGTGCTGAACAGACTGATTGCAAAGAAACCCACCATGATTTGGCTGCTACCTTCAGTCGACTGCCAGACACTTAAAACACCTTGAGCAACAGGAAGCATACTCAAAATCAAAAGAACAGATTTGAGCATCGACCAATGGAATTGGCTCATTTCATCCAACAAGGTTAATGCTTTCATTCTATTCTCCTCAGGCAAATCAGTTGCCATTGAGAACATTATGCAAGGATTTAAATAAATAAAAAGCCTATTTTTATCCATAATTTACATTATTTGTAATCAACAAATATGGGAATAATTCTTATTATAAATCTCAGCTGATGCTTATTATATTTAATAATTTAAAATCATAATCTTAGATATTAATTTTAAATTAAGATGTATTATCATTACAGTCCACATTGACATAACCTATGCACTGTAATGATATATTCAATTAAACCCAATATATAATAATTCTCAATTAAGGTTGATACTGAATATCAGCATCGGTTTCTTCACCACCTTGCTGTCCATCTGCGCCAAAAGAATATAAATCAAATGGTCGTCCATCGGTCCCAGGTGCAACATATTGAATGTCATTGTCCCAACTGTCTTTCGGATATCCACCTTTCACATAACCGCCTGGTAACCAATTTTTTGCAGACTCAGGCTTATTCACCAAAGCGTCGAGTCCACCCTCTTGCATCGAAGGGTATTTATCATTGTCCAATTTATATTGATCCAATGCCGCAGCAACACCTTTGAGGGTAATGACAGTGGTATCCACTTTGGCTTTTTCACCGCGTCCCATCACATTGGGTACAATTAAGGCTGCCAACACACCTAAAATAACAATCACCACCATGACTTCAATTAAGGTAAAGCCTGAAGCTTGGCGTCTATAGATTTTTGATTGCATGTGAATTTTCTCTTCCATCTTATATTTTTAAAATTAAATCATGTTGTTCATGTTGACGATCGGTAGCATCACAGCGATCACAATCACCAAGACAATGCTTGCCATCAGAACCAACATCAGTGGCTCAAGTAAAGCCAGCAAGGTCGATATGAGCGTTGTCACCTCTCGGTCTTGCATGGTCGATGCGCGCTCCAACATCCGATCCAATTCACCCGACGTTTCACCACTTTTAATCATTTGTACCATCATCGGTGGGAAATAACCACTGCGCTCCAGCTGGGTCGCAAGGTTTCCACCTTCAGTCACTTTTTCTGCGGCATGATTGACCGCATCGCGAATCACCCAGTTATTACTCACCGCCGCGCCAATTTTTAACGCATCCACCAAGGGCACACCAGACTGGGTCAAAATCGATAAGGTACTGGCAAAACGTGCGGCATTTATACCACGTGAAAGTTTACCGAATAATGGCAATTTGAGCGTTAAACGATCAAAGGCATAATGCCCTGCGGTGGTTCTTAAAAATCGCAGTAATAAGCCGATGCCGAGTACACTGCCCACCAATAAAAATGGCCATGCCACTCGAATAAAATCACTGGCTTTCATCAAGGCAACCGTAATCCATGGCAAGGCATCTTTGCTTTGGTCAAAGGTTTTGACAATGTCAGGCACTACATAAGTCATGAGCCCCATCACGATGGCAAAAGACATCAGCATTAAAATAATCGGATAAATCATCGCACCTTGGATTTTCTTTTGCATTGCAAAACGATTTTCGGTGTAGTCTGCCAGCTGATCTAAAATTAAGTCCAAATGTCCTGAACGCTCACCAGCGGCAATCGTGGCAATATACAACTCTGGAAAACGTCCAGATTGCTGTAAACCCTGCGCCAATGAATGACCTTCCAATACTTTAGAGCGCACCGACATCAATAGATTTTGTACATGTGCTTTTTCTGACTGCTTTCCGACCGCACGAATGGCTTCTTCCAACGGAATGGCTGCCGCCACAAGTACAGAAAGTTGACGTGTCAATAAAGCCAAATCATAGGCGGTAATTTGTTTTTGAAACCATGTTTTACTGCTGTGCTTATCTTTTTGTTCAACAGGATCAACCGAGACTGGAATCAGCGCTTTATCACGAAGTTGTTGCCGAATTTGACGCGCTGAATCTCCTTCGAGCACGCCTTTTTGCTGCTTTCCTGCGGCATCGAGTGCGGTAAATTGATATGCTGGCATGTTTACGCTTTCTAATTGTCCATTTAGTCATTTGGCGCTGTTGCATGTCGGCACCAAAATCATTCATATTCTAAGTTATAAATTATGTCATCACTCTAACACAACTCATTCATCGCACAACGACAATTTCATCAGGACAGTTTGAGCTTTTTATGCCAGAAAATACACTTTCCACCACACCAAGCTACCGTATCCGCGTGGCTGTTCCCGTTTATCTATATGACTGTTTTGACTATAGTTTAACGGCTGAACAATACCACCAAGCTGAAGTGGGTGCACGTGTGGCTGTCTCATTTGGTCGCCAAAATGTGGTCGGTGTCATTGTTGAGAAACTCACTGATGAGAAACCACTCGATTTAGGTTTTAAACTTAAAGCCATAACTGAGTTGCTCGATGACAACGCTATTCTAGATGCTAAAGTTTTAAGTTTATTGACATGGTCAGCGCAATATTACCAATTTCCTATTGGTGAAGTGATGCATGCTGCTTTGCCCAGCTTTTTACGCCAAGGCAAACCCTATAATTTACTGGCGCGGATGTGGAAGCTGATTGATGATCATGCCGAAGACAAATTGAAGCGTTCTGAAAAACAACAAGATGCCTATAAAATTTTAAAGCTGCATCCCACAGGAACGTCTGAAAACATTCTAAATTTGGCTGGCATTGAAACTGCGACCTTAAAAGCCTTAGAAAAAAAGCAAATCACCCAGTGCATACTTGAAGCCCAAGACTTTAAACCGCAAGCCATGACACTGGCGCAAATGCCCCTCACGCCCAATGATGAACAAAAGCGTGCCATTCAAAACATTCTCAAAGCTCGTCATAGCTACCACGCTTTCTTACTGGATGGTTTAACCGGTAGTGGCAAAACTGAAGTCTATTTGCAAGTCATGCAAGAGGTTTTAAAACAAGGCAAACAAGTCTTGGTATTAGTGCCTGAAATTGGTCTCACCCCACAAACAGTGAGCCGTTTTCAGTCACGTTTTCACTGTCATATTGCGCTACTACATTCAGGTTTAAATGATTCTAAGCGCCTGCAAGCCTGGCAAAGCGCACAAACGGGCAAAGCTTCGATTGTGATTGGCACACGTTCTGCCATCTATACGCCCCTTCCACATTTGGGTTTGATTATCTTAGATGAAGAACATGACTTATCTTTCAAGCAACAAGAAGGCTTCCGCTACCACGCTCGTGATGTGGCTTTATACCGTGCACACTTAGAAAACTGTCCGATTATCCTCGGTTCTGCAACGCCAAGTATCGACAGTTATGCATTGGTTGAACAAGGTAAAATGACCCGTTTGGAGTTGGACCAACGTGCAGGTGTGGCCGTGATGCCGAAAATGCATGTGATCGATCTGAAAGTGGCACAAAAACAAAATGGCATCAGCCAACAGCTGATTCATGAAGTACAAAAGCGCTTAGACAAAAAAGAACAGGTGCTGATTTTTTTAAACCGTCGCGGCTATGCGCCTGTGTTGATTTGTGAAAGTTGTGGCTGGCAGGCCAAGTGCCCCCACTGCGATGCCAATTTTACCGTGCATCGACAGCCCTACCAGCATTTGCACTGTCACCACTGCGGCACCATCCACCGCATGCCTGAACACTGCCCGCAATGTCAGCATAGCGAACTGAAACCAATTGGTTTAGGCACCGCAAAAGTTGAAGAAAACCTACAAGAACTGTTCCCCAACTTTGACGTAATTCGGGTTGATCGTGACTCGACCAGTCGGGTCGGCAGCTGGCAAAAAATCTATAACAAGATTCAGAAAAGTGAACCCATCATTTTGCTCGGCACCCAAATGCTGGCCAAAGGACATCACTTTCCTTATGTGACTTTGGTGGCGATTTTAGACATCGACTCAGGCTTACTCAGTGTTGACTTTCGTGCCACAGAACGTACTGCACAGCTCATCATCCAAGTCGCTGGACGTGCTGGGCGTGGCGAGAAAAAAGGCGAAGTCTATTTACAAACTCTACGTCCAGACCATCCTTTGCTGAATACCCTGCTGGAATCGGGCTATCGCAGCTTTGCCAAGCAAACGTTGAAAGAGCGTAAAGCTGCATGGATGCCACCTTATCGCTATGCGGCTTTATTGCGCTGTGAATCCAAAGACCAAGAACTGAACCAAAGCTTTTTACAAGAGCATGCACAAGTACTGCGCCAAGCCTCCGAAAACAGTATTGATATTTGGGGGCCAATTCCTGCGCCGATGGAACGTAAAGCAGGCCGCTATCAAGCGCATATGGTACTACTGTCCAAAGACCGTGCGCGGATGCATTTTTACATTCGTCAGTGGTGGCAAAATGTCTGGCATAACAAACCGCATGGTATGAAATTGAGCCTTGATATTGATCCACAAGAGTTAAGTTAAGGCTTGACATGAATAAGGTTTAGACCTGAGTCGCGTTCTCCCTTAAACTTCCAACATAAAGAAAAAAATTTAGGACAGGGCAATGTCTCTACTGCTTCAAATCACCCTCTTTTTGGCTGCGGCACTGATGATCGTTCCGTTGGCTAAACGGCTGGGGATTGCCACGGTACTCGGCTATTTATTCACGGGTATCTTACTCGGCCCCAGTGTATTCAATGTCGTCCATGACCCTGAAGACATTCATAAACTCGCTGAATACGGCGTGATTTTCTTGATGTTCATTATTGGACTCGAACTTCGCCCACAACGTTTATGGGAAATGCGTAAATCCATTTTTGTGATGGGCAGTTTACAAGTGACGCTCTGCGGCGTGCTACTGGCGTGCATCGTCTTTTTTGCCCTGCAACAGCAGATTGCGGCCAGTGTTGTGATTGGTTTTGCCCTTGCCCTCTCCTCTACTGCGTTTGTGTTGCAACTGCTCAGTGAAAAACAGCAGCTCAATACCACTTTTGGTCAGCAGTCCTTTTCCATTTTACTCTTTCAAGATATTGCCGCGATTCCGCTGATTGCGATCATTCCCCTTCTTGCAGGGACAAACTCAACCCATCATGGCGTTGCCTACTTTGCAGCGATTGTTGCTACCTTTACAGGCTTGTTTTTATTTAGCCGCTATCTCATGCGCCCTTTTTTCCGCTTTGTGGCCAAAAGTGGCGCGCATGAACTGATTACTGCAGTCGGTTTGTTTATTGTCTTAGGCGTAGTCGCGCTGATGGATGTCTTAGGTATCAGTACCACCTTGGGCGCATTTTTAACTGGAGTGTTACTTGCTGACTCTGAATTCCGTCATGAACTGGAAGCCAGTATTGCACCATTTAAAGGTCTACTTCTCGGTCTATTTTTCATGACCGTCGGGATGAGCACGCAAGTTTCGCTCCTGTGGGAAAGCCCAAGTCTGATTATTGGCGGTGCGTTATTGCTGATGTTGGTCAAACTGCTGGCCTTAACAGCCATCGCTCGCTACTTCGAGTTTTCATGGCGAAATAGTTTGATGCTGGCAACCTGTTTGGCACAAGGCGGTGAATTTGCTTTTGTGGTGCTCAATGTTGCCATGAGTGAACACGTGATTACGCAGGCCATTTTAGAGCCGATCAATTTGATCGTGACGTTGTCGATGATTCTGACGCCTATTCTATACTGGCTGATGAGTTCGTGGGTGGTGCCTCTATTCGAGAAAGAAACTACACCTGTCTATGATGAGATTCCTGAACAGCATAACCCGATGATCATTGCTGGCTTTGGCCGTGTCGGCCAAATTGTGGCACGACTGGTTCACTTACAGCACCAAACCTTCACGGCGATTGACAGCAATATCGACAAGGTCGATTTCGTTCGCAACTATGGCGGCAAACTCTACTATGGTGATGCCACTCAACCCGATATCCTGCGTGCAGCCGGTATCGAACATGCCAAAGTGTTTGTATTAGCCATTGATGATATTGAAGACTCGATGAATGTGGCACGCCATATCCGACTCAATTATCCAGATTTAAACTTGCTGGTCCGTGCCCGTGACCGACATCATGTGCATTTGCTGCGTGACTTGGGGGTGGAACATATTTGGCGTGAAACCTATTTATCGTCTTTAGGGATGGCCTATTTTGCCCTGCGTAATCTCGGAATTGCAGAACAAGATGCTTATAAGAGCATTGAGTTATTTCGCGATTATGATGAAAAACTGCTCGCACAGCAGCAAAGTATTTATAACGACGAACAGAAGGTCTATGAAACACATCGTAATGCTCTAGCCGAATTAGAACACTTATTTGAAAGTGATACGCAGCTCCGTCAAAGTCCTGTTGGCGTTGACCTACAACGCGAGTTACAACATGACCGAATAGATGTCACACGGGATGAAGTAAAATGACTTGTGTTTTACAATATCGTCACCATTAAGACAGGATATTGGAGAAATTTATGTCTGATTTGCGTCAACGCTTTTATATTGAAGATAGTCCTGTTCGTGGTGAAGTGGTTCATCTAGAAGAAACCCTACAAACCATCTTGGCGCAGCGTGATTATGCACCTGCAGTCCAAGTGCTGTTAGGTGAAATGCTTAGTGCCACGGCATTACTTGCCAGTACTTTAAAAATTAAAGGCCGTATTAGTTTACAAATTCAGGCTTCAGGTAGTTTCAAATGGGCCATGGCTGAATGTAATCACCTTGGTGAAGTGCGTGCCTTGGCGGATTATGAAGCAGATCCACGCTTTAATGCTGCTGACAGCAGCAGTACGGTATTGAGCACCCTCATTAGCCCTGTACTATTTATTAATATTGAGCCAGAATTTGGTGAGCGTTATCAAGGGATTGTGGCTTTAGACAAGCCAAATCTTGCAGGTTGTTTAATGCAGTACTATGACCTGTCTGCCCAAATTCCAACGCGTATCGTTTTGGCCAGTTCAGCCCAACGTGCTGGCGGTTTACTCATTCAGCTGTTACCACGTAACAGTGAAGAAGAACAAGAACGTGTCGACCAAGACTTATGGCCACGTCTAACCATGTTAACTGAAACGCTCAAAATCGAAGAGTTAACCGACTTAGAAGCGAGTGAAATTCTTTACCGTTTGTACAACGAAGAAGAAGTACGCTTACCTGAAGTTGAAGTACTGAAATTTGGCTGTACCTGTTCGAAAGAACGTTGTGCTCAAGCGCTTGAACAAATTGGCGCCGAAGCCGTTCGTGAAACGCTAGAACATCAAAACCCGATTACCATGGACTGCCAGTTCTGTAACACGCAATACAGCTTTAGTGCAGAAGAAGCCTTGGGTTTATTTGGTGAACACTTAAGCTAAAGTTTGTGATCCAAGCCAAGAAAACCATAAAAAATGAGCAGCCTTGACTGCTCATTTTTTATTTCTGCTTTGATCATCGTTAAAAGCTATCATCCCTTTATTTTTCATGTGATTTATTTCACAAAACTTTCATGTAATTACTAGAAAATACCGCAAAAATTGGGTATAAATAATCCCATATTTTTTTTATGCCTTTATGTTTTGGCTGTCTTCATTTTTGGATGTTAATTTTATGAACACACTGTTCTTCTCTCGTTTAGCTTTCATAAGCGCAATCTGCTGTTCAAGTCTGGCTTATGCAGCCAATGCAGACCCACTCTTGGGTAAATGGAAAACTTTAGATTACCGTACAGGTTTTTCATTGTCAGATGTTGTCATGAGCAAAGACAAACAAGGTGCTTATGCCGCCAAGATTGTAGAACTCCGTGCTGTACCTGGCGCACCACGTCTGGAAAGCTGCACACTGTGCACTGGTAAAAATAAAGATAAGCCACTCATGGGTTTTGTGCCATTAAGCCACTTAAAAGCTACGCCAAGCAATCAAATTGAATTTTATGAAGGTGATTATTTAGACCCACGTACTGGTAAGCAATATAAAACTCGCGCTCGCTTAAGCAACAGCGGCAAACATTTGACCCTCTACAATGTAGACCTTGCCACCCATGCCAGACATAAAATGACGTGGGTGAAATATTAAAAGCTCACCTGATCACAAAAATTCAGTCGCGTCACGCATCACCAATACCGTTGGCTAAAAGCACAGATGAAGCAAAAATTTAAGCCAATAGGACTCTCCCTACCAGAATCACCATCTCAGCTCTGCGTCATTTAGAATATTTTGTAAATGCAAACGCTTCTATTTTAAATTTTCACTAAAACTCTAATTGCATGCTTATTTCACCTTTTTAATGATCAATTTGCGTATTCGGATTTTTCTTGTTATAAAGCACAAAATAGAATTTTTACTCTATTCTTTTTTAATACTTAACATGTCTGGGGAACATTAATGAAAAAAAATTATAAAGGGATTTTAGCAGGGCTAATGTTAGCCGCGCTTTCTGGTCTGAGTTTTGCTCAAAGTGACCCTCTTATTGGTAAATGGAAAACCATTGATGATCGCACAGGTTATTCACGTGCCGATGTAGAAATTCGTAAAAAGCCAGATGGTACTTATGAAGGCATTATCGTGGAAACCCGTAATATTCCAGGTGCTGAAAAAATGGAGATTTGCAGCAATTGCCCAGGTAAGTTAAAGAACACACCTTTTATTGGCTTGCCGTTTATTTGGGGTTTTAAACAAGATCCCAAAAACCCACGTGAATTTATCCAAGGCCATGTTTTAGACCCAATTGGCGGTAAAGTTTATAAAGGTAAAGCACGTTTAAACGCTAACGGTAAGCGTCTAACCTTACGTGGCTATGTAGGTGTTTCGGTGATTGGCCGCAGTGTGACTTGGGTAAAATACTAATTCCTTAAACTAAGATTTTGATTTATAGGGTTCTTATTCAAGAACCCTTTTTGTTGCTAAATTTTGAAACAATCATTTTTAACACCACACAACCGTTCAATCCAAAAAATTGAAATAAAGGATGGCATTGAACAAAAAATAGACTAATATCTATAGAACATCTAAACGCATAAGCCAAATCAGCGCATCAATATAACAGACCTGAGCACAGCAAAGGATTGGCTGAATTTCACCAAAGCAATACAAATAACAGATTCTATTACAGCACATACAGGCTAAATTAAACAGAAGCGCTTATTGGATATCTACCAATTATTGATGTAAAGCAATCCCTCATTTCATGCGAGCCAACTCGTTACAATTCGATCAGAAGGAGTATGCCATGACCACTATTTTATATCGTGAAATCACTTCAGACGGACAACACACAGAAATTATTGAAGAATTTAGTCAGTTAGATTTAAAAAAATTTGCCGAAGCTTGCGGGCAAAGCCCTGAATGGGTTTTACAGCTGTTGGAATATGACATTCTGCCTAACCGACCCGATA
>OBID01000370.1_pt1 | contig 19289 bp, 18 predicted proteins | sample 1519781 | NCBI WGS metagenome assembly OBID01 (sample SAMEA3991478, study PRJEB22521) | metagenome | biome: anthropogenic terrestrial biome; feature: sewage plant; material: sludge | place: Sweden | collected 2012-09-26 | reverse complement strand
TGCTTTTGATCATTGAACTTGAATTTTGCTTTTGAACTTGAACTTTAATTTTAATTTTAACCAGTATTCTTACATACTCCCAACTTCAAAAATCAACAATAAATGTAACTCAAAACTCAAACTCAAAAGACATACTCAATCCTCACACCTCACACCTCACACCTCCTACCTCACCCTCACTCCTCATCAGAACCAATAACATCTTGATCCCACATGAGAAAAGCTTTGATAAATCCATTGAGATTGCCATTCAGCACCCCGTCCGTATTATAATCCGTATGGCCGGTACGATGATCTTTTACCCGACGGTCATCGAGTACATAAGATCTGATCTGACTACCCCATTCGTTTTTCATTTTACCGGCTTCGACTACTCCTTTTGCTTGAAGTTGGCGTTCAAGCTCGGCCTCGTAAAGCCTTGATTTGAGCATCTGGATAGCTTTATCTCTATTCTGATGTTGCGAACGCTCTTGCTGGCATTCTACCACGATGCCTGACGGCAAGTGGCGTACTCTCACAGCAGATTCGGTTTTATTGACATGCTGACCACCTGCCCCGCTGGATCTAAAAGTATCCCAATCCAGGTCAGCCGGATTGACATTGATCTCAATCGTGTCATCAATCATCGGATGCACAAATACCGAGGAAAAAGAAGTCATACGTTTTCCCTGTGAGTTAAATGGGCTGACACGCACAAGGCGGTGTACTCCATTCTCACCTTTGAGCATGCCGAAGGCAAAATCACCGGATATTTCCAATCCAGCACTCTTGATGCCTGCTACATCGCCATCTACTCTATACAACTCAGAAACTTTATAGTCATTTTTTTCCGCCCACATCATATACATACGGTAAAGCATCTCAGACCAGTCGCAACTTTCGGTACCGCCCGCACCGGCATTGATTTCCAGAATACAACCTAATGAGTCCTGGGGTTGATTGAGGGTAGACCTGAATTCAGCATCGTCCAGTACTGCAATACAATGCTGATATTTGGTGTCTACTTCAACTTCTGTAGCTTCGCCTTCTTTGGAATATTCAAAAAGCAGGTTGAGCTCATCCATTTCATCTTCGATGACTTTATAGTTGGCTACCCATTTTTTATTTAATTTGATTTCCTTTAGTATGGTCTGAGCCTTGACATGGTCATTCCAGAAATCAGGATTAAAAGTTTGAAGTTCTTTATCTTCTATATCGTGGAGTCGTGTCCCGATGTCAAAGAAACCTCCTTAGCGAAGCCTGTCGCTCATTTAGTGATTTTAATTGTTCTATCGTCATTGATCAGAATTTTAATATTTTAAAAAAAAGATATTACATTTTACGGACCTTATATAGGTTGACATAAAAAATCAACTCAGAATCTGGAGGAATATTCGGAGATGACCCGGTAGCACCATATCCCATCGCAGATGGTATGAATAAAATAGCTTCAGTACCCTCCTTAAAGTTGGAAAGACCATCATCCCAACCTTTAATTACCTGACCTGTGTTGATACGGTATACGTAGGGTTGACCTCTTGGAAAGGACGAGTCAAATACCAATTCATTTCCAAGCGCTCCGGTATAATTGACCTCGATCATATCACCTGACTCAGGCATCAAACCGGTGCCTTCCTGAAGGATTATATACTTTACTCCTTTATCAGTGGTTTTTAATTGAGCATCCAGTTTTTTAGCATTATAATCCCGGATAATTCCGGACAGTCTGGCTCTTTGCATAGAATCTAAGCCTTGTAAAGAATCTGCCAATGCATGAATGATCGCATTGCGGGACTCCATATCTTTTTCAAATTCAGCATCAGATTTAAGGTCAATCAGGTTGATCAGGTGTTTTATCTCTTTATAACTTTGAAATTCTATACTGGCGAATGGCAATGAATCAATAGGAACATGCAATACCACACTGTCGCCAATAGACATTTCATTGAGCATATCCACGATCGCTGCTATCTCACGAGGAGGCTTAGCCTCTAATCTTAATGTAGGAGTAAAAGGATATATATGTGTATCCTCCAGCACAGAATCCCCTGCCATAGTTACAATATTAAAATAGGCATGATCGCCAGTCTTGGCTTTGCGGCCTTTGTTCGTTTTGAGTATATCGTACCCATAACCCATGACGGTCTTGAGTGAACCAGCATCTTTCTTGCATGCGTTGAGCAACATCAAAGGCAACAAGAGAATTAAAATTATTTTATTTGTCATTTTTGATAGAATTAATTTGAATTGATCAATGGTTTAAAATCAGCGTACTTAGGTATGACTAATTTGAATTTTTCAATAGCTTCTTTGAGACTGGTGTGTTGATATCCTCCACTTGCATTCTTGTGTCCTCCACCATTAAAATGTTCTCTGGACATACTTTGAACGGAGATATCCCCTTTGGACCTAAAAGAAAATTTAATGATGCCGTTTTGATCTGTGATTAGGGCGGCAATCATCACATCCTTCAGTGTCAACAAATAATTGACGATCCCCTCCGTATCTCCTCTGGATATCGAAAATTTAGCATAATCTTCCTTAGTCAGGTAAATATATCCGGTCAGATATTCCGGCAAGATCTCCATGCGGTGATACAGGCAATAACCCAGTAAACGAAGTTGTTTTTCCGGAGCGTTCTTGAATAAAAGCACCTGGAGTCTGTCATTGTCTACCCCCAATTCGAGCAGGCGTGCCGCTTTACGCATTAACTTCGGCGACAAGGCGTGTGCAAAATTACCGGTATCAGTCAAGATCCCTGTGTAAAGACATTCTGCTATATCCGGTGTGATGAAAGCTTCATGACCCAACTCAGAAATCATATCAAAAATCAGCTCACAGGTTGCACTGGCAGAGGGATCAGAGATCATGAGATCAGAAAAGGGCTCTGGATCAATATGATGGTCCACCATCACCTTCGTGGCTTTGCTGAGTCGAACCCATTCACCCATTTTATCGATCCTGTCCAAAGCATTAAAATCAAGACAAAATATCATAGAAGCTACATCCACCAATTCTTTGGCACGTTCGGCATGGGTATCGAAAATAATGATTTCGTCTGCTCGGGACATCCAACTAAAATTGAGTGGGTACTCACTGGGCAATATCACATTTACTTTATGTCCTCGTCCACTCAAATAAAGCATCCAGGCCAGACATGAACCGATAGCATCACCATCGGGATTACGATGGGATAAGATCACGATATTTTGAGGAAACGCGAGGGCTCGACGCACCTCTAATAAATCTTCCATAAAGCGCCGCAAATATCGTCAAAATAAACTAATTCGAAGGCTTTTATTGGTCAATTGATATTACCTTTGCCGCGCAAAAAAAATATTTAATGAGCAATAACAGGACTTTTACCATGATCAAACCAGACGCAGTAGCTTCTGGTCATATCGGCGCCATACTAAATCATATCAACCAGGCTGGTTTTAAGATAGTCGCTATGAAACTTACCCGATTGTCACAGGAGACTGCCGGACGATTCTATGAAGTGCACAAAGCAAGACCATTTTATGGCGAACTCGTCGATTTTATGAGTTCTGGCCCTATCGTTGCTGCCATACTTGAAAAAGAAAATGCCGTCGACGACTTCAGGTCCCTCATTGGAGCCACTGATCCTGCTAAAGCTGCTCCCGGTACTATTAGAGCACTTTATGCAAAAAATGTGGGTGAAAATGCAGTGCACGGTTCTGACTCTGATGAAAATGCAGCTATTGAATCCGCTTTTCATTTTGCAGGTGTAGAAACATTTTAGGCTTTGATCAAAGCTGATGGATGACCCTGGTTCATCCAATTTGCAAAATAGATATTCCATCTCCACCGGCTTCTTCCGGAGGATGCAAGATATTTTTAATGGCTTTGTACTGTCTCGCTTGAGACCTGACCACATCTCTCAGGATGCCGGTACCTTTGCCATGCAATATTTTGACTTCATGGACATTACTCAGTAAGGCCCTATCAAGGTAGTTTTCTAATAGTTCTATAGCTTGTGCCTTACTCATCCCTCTCAAATCAAGGCTGCTCTCTACTTTTTTTTCTTCGACGAGTATAGTCTTAGTCTTCAAGGGCAGAGCATCCTCCACTGGTGATCGTACGGCGATCAGGTCTCTGGTAGCAATATTCAATTGGATTGACCCAATAGCCACTTCTGACAATCCATTGCGCATGGACAGGACCTGCCCGATCTCTGAACCATTCTTAAGTTTGACATGGCTACCCACTACAATTGGTTTGGAATGTATTTTTTCCAGAGCAGCTATCTCCATATCCAAAGATTTTACCTCTGTAGTCAATGCCTCAATCTTAATCTTCTGGTGTTGCTTCTGATTTTGGACTTGGACAGGATTCTTTAATTGAGTCGATTTAACTTCTCTGAGGGCTTTATCTACTTTATGGGCTATTTCTTTGGTTGCATTTACCTCCCAGGATTTTTGCTCCAGCTTGAGTTTTTTGCGCTTAATCTCAAAGTCGGCTGCAAGTTGCTCATATGTTTTAATGAGTTTATCTAATCGGTCTTCTTTCTCTTTAGATCTTGTCACTTGTTCTTCCAGCAAGGCTTTATCGCGTTGGAGCTCGATTAAAAGTTCTTCGAGTTCTTTCTGATCCTGGTGGGTCCTTTGCTTCGCTTGTTCTATAACGATTGGGTCCAGACCGCTTCTGGTGGCTACCTCAAAAGCATAGGAACTGCCGGGTCTACCCACTTTCAATTGAAAAGTTGGTTTTAGCAACTCTGTATCAAACACCATAGCTCCATTGAGTAATCCCTTGGTCTTATAGGCCAATACTTTGAGATTGGAATAATGCGTCGTAATGATACCAAAGACTTTTTTCTTATTTAGGGCCAACAAGATGGCTTCGGCGATAGCCCCCCCGAGCTTAGGATCGGTCCCTGAACCAAATTCATCGATACAAATCAAACTTCGTTCGTCTGCCACCTCCATAAATTGTTTCATCAATAATAACCTGGAGCTGTAGGTACTCAAATCTTCTTCCAAAGACTGATGATCTCCGATATCACCAAGAAAACTATGAAAAAGCCCCATCTCGCTGGCTTCATGCACTGGTATCAGCAGGCCTGACTGCAACATCATCTGGATCAGGACACCAGCTTTCATAGCTACTGATTTACCGCCAGCATTAGGACCACTTAGTATCAATATCCTGTTTTCACCCAATAGTATTAAATCAAAAGGGATCGTCGGTTTTTTTAAAGGCTGATTTTTGAGCAGCAATAAAGGATGGCGTCCCGATTTAATCTTTAACTGAGGACGATCATATATCTCTGGTCGACAGCCTGCATACCTCGCTGACAGTAAAGTTTTGGCTCTAACAAAATCAAAATGTAGGAGCACTTCCCAGGCTGTCCTCAACATATCAACCTGACTATGACATTTCTGGCTCAATAACTTGAATAACCGATATATTTCTTTTTGGTATTCAATCTCCAATTCAAAAAGTTCATTGTTCTTTTCGAGAATGGCTTCAGGCTCAATATAGGTCGTGCGGCCTGTAGAGGATTCGTCGTGGATAATGCCCCGCAATTTGCGCTTATGTTCCGCATTGACAGCGACTACCCTTCTATTATTCCTAATACTTTCACCAGACTCACTCAACCATCCATTCTTTCTATATTCAGCAAGTAAGGACTTAAATACCTGGTCTATTTCATGCTCCTTGGACTTCAGACTCCTTGCTATCGTCTTGAGTTCGGGTGACGCATCCGGCCGGACTTGACCATGATCGTCAAAGATTTTCTTAAATTCTTCATACAGACTAGATTCATAGGCCAGGGTCACAAACTGATTATATGCCAGAGGACTTAATTCAACAACAGCAGGGTCATTAAAATATGTCTTTAACTCCTCCAGATTGACCAGTACTGCCAACACCAATAAAAGTGCTTCGTGGTCTAACGCGTAATCTTCTACTGAAATATATTCTAATGTTTGTTGAATAGACTGACAAGACTTGATGGGAATCAAAGTACTTTGCTCATAAGCCCTTTTGCATTCTTGTACTTCATCCAGCTGTTGATCCAGGGTGGTTTTGTCCACATAAAGAGTAAGTGGAAAGTAAGTAGTTCTTGTATCCCCGATAAGGCATAGATCTCTGACTAAATTTGAAATTTTGTCAAATTCAAGATTCTGAAATAGAGAATCAGGCCTTATGGTCAACATGAATATTTATAAAAAAAAACGATCCAGGCATGAATTAATGTGCAGCGACTGCTTCATCAGCTTGCACACGCTTGACCCAATCATGCTTGTCAGGTAATAATCCTTTTTTAATCCCATTGATCTCTGCTTTGAGCATAGGAGCTATCTGGAATGATTCAGGATGTAATTCCATGGTAAGGTCACCATCGGTGATAGACTGGAATGGTATGACCACTACTGCTGTACCTACCCCAAATCCTTCCTTCAGAATCCCTTTTTGATAAGCTAGAATAAGCTCGTCTATGCTGACAGGTCTTTCTTGCACTTCATATCCTTTGTCTCTCAAAAGCGTAATGACTGAATCCCTGGTGATACCATGAAGAATAGAGCCCTCTAAAGACGGGGTTACCACCAACTCATCAATAACAAAAAATACATTCATCGTCCCACTCTCCTCGATCCACTTATGATGTATGGCATCCGTCCACAACAATTGATCATAGCCTTTTTGTCTGGCCAGTTTTGCCGGATAAAGTGAAGCAGCATAATTGCCAGCAGCTTTGGCTTCGCCGGTGCCGCCTTTTACCGCGCGGGCAAATACTCGTTCTACCCACAATTTTACAGGAGTGGAATAATAAGGACCTACAGGCAATAACATGATCACGAAACGGTATGATTCTGAAGGGGAGACACCGATAAAACTATCAAGAGCGTACATATACGGCCTGATGTATAAAGCCCCTTCTTCTCCCTGTGGTATCCAATCTGAATCGAGATCGATTAATGTATTTAAAGCTTCTAAAAACAGTGCTTCAGGAAGCTCTGCCATACACATTCTACGAGCAGAAAAATTAAGCCTCCGGGCATTGAGCTCAGGCCTGAACAAAACAGGCTGGCCATTGATGTCTTTAGTTGCTTTCATGCCTTCAAAAATGGCTTGTCCATAATGCAAAGTCAGATTGGCAGGATGCATTGGAAGTGCCTGGGTTGGCTTGATTTCAGCATTGATCCACTTTCCATTGACATAATCCACCACAAACATATGGTCAGTAAAAACTTTACCAAAAGGTACACGCTCCAGGTCTACCTCAGGCAGTCTGGAGTTTTTTGTTTTTTCGATTTTAATAGGATAAGTCATATTTAGAAAGTTATAGTATACCTGCAAATATAAGGAAATTCGTTTTTTTACTGTTAGAGTCTTTTATCATGCTTCAGAGATTAGAAGAATGATAGCATTTTTAATATTTTTTCAGCCTTTGGTAGCCGTTTTCACCTCTGATCTGGGTATTACTCTACGCCCCTTAAATCCCTCCACATCAGCGTATCTTGCATTCAGATTTCAAATTTCGGATCAGTCAACCTATTTTTGTTGCCTTACCATTAACCATGCAGTTTCTACAAAATAGTAAACACTACGATATAAAAACACCTTCACCTGCAGCTTCCAATCCTGAAGCCTCCATTGTGCTGGCACATCCAAAATTGGCTCCTGATCTTTCTGCTTTTTTGGATAAAATGATTCAGGCCTTTGAATGGAATGCCCATGAATGCCTCCACCTTGAGATCGGGCCAGAAGATCATTATGACTACAGTGCATTCTGGGCATCCAAATCTCTGAGATTGGTAGTCTCTTTTGGCATTCCTATCCACTCCATTGGATTATTTATCCCAGCCGTCAACTATCATCTTTTTAAGGTATCTCCTTTTGAAGTATATAGCTGTGATTTGCTGCAAAATATTGCAGCGCAAAAAGAATTAAAATCTAAAATTTGGCAGGATTTAAAATCTTTCAAGACGCTTACTCCAATATAAGGAAAGTGGTTCTTCGATTGGCCTGATGTTCTTCTTCGGTGCATTGCTCGCAGGGACAAGTCTTGACGAGCTGCGATTCTCCATATCCTTTTGGAGTAAGTCGAGTCTGTGCAATACCATTTTTAATGAGGTATTCAACTGCAGACTGAGCCCTTTTCTGAGACAGTTCCAGATTATAAGCATCTGTGGCACGGCAATCAGTATGTGACGAAAGCTGGATCTTAATTCGAGGATTATCTTTTAACAATTGAACCAATTGGTTGAGCGGGGGCTCAGCATCTTTCCTGATAAGCCATTGGTCCAAATCATAATAGATGTCTGGAATAAGCACTTCTTTACCGGAGTAGACTTTATCCAGCATGATCTCGACCTGCAACGTTTTTACAGGCTGAGCAGGATCCTTTATTTCCCTGGTAGTCAAAGTTTTACTAGCATTTAACAAACCAGGAAAGGTGGCCAAAACAAAATAATCCTGATCAAATTTTATTTCACGAAGTGCATTCCCTCGTTCATTGGTCGGGACCTGGATCGGTGTATTGCCTTCACGCAGCAATACCAAAGAGTTTGGGAGCGGTTTTTTCTCGATAACCGGACTATTAGGGTCTTCCGGATTTTGATGTACAGCCTGCACAACAATGATCGATAAGTATAACAGATATTTGATTTCTTTGGATTTCGTCAAAGTGTCTTTGGACTCCTTATTGGCAAATAATACTGATTCGTCTGTTTGCATGCGCTCAAATCGATATAAATCATCTTTGCCGGCGCCACCTAACCGGGACGAAGTGAAGTACCCTTTGAGGGTCTGCGTGGATGCGGCTTCGTCTACGACAAGTCCAAAATCATCCTCATTGCTATTGATAGGTGACTTCAAATTGATGGGTGGTTGCCATTCGCCTTTATCGTTTACAAACGATTTATAGATATCCAGCCCTCCCAAACCGCCAAGTTTGTCAGAAGCGAAATAGAGGGTATCATGAAACATAAAAGGAAATTTTTCATTACTGGCAGAGTTTATTCTTCGACCCAGTCGTTCCGGGGTTTGCCATTGATCATCATTCCACTCTGAATAATAAATATCCGTTCCGCCCTCGCCTCGAGCATCATCTGACACAAAAAAGATGACAGAATCATTGGCTGCAAAACAGGGATGCATATAGTTGACCTCTTCTTTTTGAAATGGCAACGCTTGTGGCTCTGCCCATTTGCCTCCATTGATGGTAGAGATAAACAACTTACAATATGCATCTGTAGTAGTAGTGGTAAAACCACACCGTGTAAATAAAATAACATTTCCGCTATGGTTAAAACAGGAGGTGCCTTCATTGGCTACGGTGTTGAGGTCTGCGGAGAAAGAAATGGTTTCAGGTCCATCTGCTTGTCCAGAAAATAAATCTGAAAACTTTCTTCCTGTCCATTTATATACATCTTCACCAGTTACAGAAGGTCGATCTGATGTAAAAACAAGATTGCCTTTGGGATCAATGCTGGGTGCGTATTCGGAAGCAGCTGTATTCAATGCCAGGGGCACTACATTGTAGATATTTAATTTCTCCTGTGCCATCATCAGCCCCTGCCTTGCAGTAGAAACCAATAATTTGAACTCCTCCGAATTGCCTTTTTTATTCAGCACCGTCTCAAAGGTGCGAATAGCGCCTTCATAATCTCCTAACTGGATTTGAGCCAGGCCATACTCTTTCCAGGCAACATCCCCAAAATCCAGATTGGCAGCTTCTTTAAACCACTGCATGGCCTGGGCTGTCTCATTGATTTTTTGGTGTGACACTGCTGCTCCATAAGCCAGCTTGGCTTTAGAGCTTTGATTCGAGTTTGCTTCAAATTCTTTTTCGTATAAAGCCGCAGAAATAAAATATTGTTTGCGGTTAAAAGCGTCAGCCCCTGTCTTTGCCTTTTCCACAACTTTACATGCCATAAAAACAAGAATCAGGGCCACCCAACTTAAAGCCATTCTTATGCTAATAACTTGCTTCATGTAAAATAATAATTACTAAAATTACAAAGAGCTTGCCTGGTAATCAAGCAAGCTCTTTGGCAAAGAAGTGTTTTGTTTATTATTTAACCTTTAAAGGAGTGGTTGCTGGTGCATTTTTCACTTTTTGATCGGGTGTATTGCTATTTGCTTTGATTTTTTTTTCACCCATTGCAAAATCTACCAGGATCGGTGAAGCAATAAAGATGGAGGAATAGGTACCTACTACGACACCCACAGTCATCGCAAAGGCAAATCCCTTAATGGACGAACCTCCAAACAACAATAGTACGAAAATGGTAAAGAATACAGTAAGTGAAGTAATGATCGTTCTGGCCAAGGTGCTGTTGATAGCTTTATTAATCACTTCAGAAGAAGTCAAAGTTGTATAGTGCCCCATATATTCTCTGATCCTATCAAATACAATCACGGTGTCATTGATGGAATAACCAATCAAGGTCAAAATTGCAGCTATGAAAGCCTGATCTATCTCAAGCGATATGGGAAACCATCCGTGAAGCAGTGAAAACAAACCGACGGTGATCAATACATCATGCGCTAAAGCCACTGTAGCACCCAAACTATACTGCCACTTGTTAAAACGCACCAGGATATATAAAAAGATTACCAATAATCCAACAATGGTGGACCAAATAGCACTTGCCCTGATGTCATCTGCTATTGTTGGGCCTACTTTGGTAAAACTGGTGATATGGATGCCAGTACCATCAGGATTTTTTAGTTGATCCAAAGTAAGATTTTCTGCACCAGGCAGGCCTTTTAAACCATCCAGAATCTTAGCAAGTACACGATCAGGCGCATCTGCTTCAAGATCATTGATCAAATAACTGGTAGTGATATTATAAGTATTGGATACATCTACGGCTTTGATAACCGGAGAGCCGGGTAATGTGGTGGATAATGTATTTCTGACCTGTTCAGAAGATATACCCGAAGCTCCAAAATCAATATTGTAAGAATATCCACCTTTAAAATCAACGCCCAAGTCAAACCCTCTGGTGAAAATAGATATCAATCCTAAAAGAATCAGTGCTCCAGAAAACATATAGGCTTTCTTTCTGATGCCAATCCAGTCAAAACTGATATGGGTAAATAAATCTTTTGTTTTGGAAGTCCAGAAACTAATATCCTTGCCTTTGCCAACCCAATAGTCAATCATCAACCTGGATAATAATAATGCAGTGAAAACAGTAAATATGATACCGACTATCAATACAGTACCGAATCCTTTCAAAGGACCCGTGCCAAAATATATCAAAACAATACCTATCAACAAGGTAGTCATGTTGGAGTCTAGAATGGCGGACATCGAATGTTTAAATCCTTCTGCAATGGAAGTCAGAAGTGATTTGCCAGCTCTCAGCTCTTCCCTGATCCGTTCATAAATGATTACGTTAGCATCTACTGCCATACCCGTAGTCAACACAATACCTGCGATACCTGGCAATGTAAGCACTGTACCCAGTGATGCCAACGCACCGATTATAAAAAATAAGTTGGCGATCAAAGCAATAATAGAAACCAAACCTCCACTGCCATAATAAAATATCATAAAGGCCAAAACAATAAAAAAGCCAATAGCCATGGCCAATAAGCTACGACGGATATTGTCTTTACCTAAAGAAGGACCGATCAAAGATTCGGCAACAATTTTTGTCTTGGCAGGTAATTTACCTACTTGTAGGATATTAGCCAGATCTGTAGCCTCTTGTACTGTAAAACTACCTGTGATTTCAGTGTCACCACCGGTAATAGGTCCATTTACACTAGGACATGACACCACTTCATCATCCAAACAAATAGCTACTTCCCTGTTATTATCCTGTGCAGCCTTGGTAGTCATGTCTGCCCATACTTTGGATCCGGCATTGTCCATTTTAAGAGTCACTGTCGTCTGGCCTTGTTGATTGCTGGATGGTTTAGCATCTATGATTCTATCCCCTTCTATAGGCGCTACATCAGATCCTCGCTTTTTATGTATCGCATACAAATAATACATATTGGATTTTTCTCCTTCGTCTGTGCTGGTAAGGCTCACCGGCTTAGCAGCCCAACGAAACTCAAGATCTTTGGGAAACATCGCCATAACTGCAGGATCAGCCAGGTAGCTCGAGATCGTATTCTTCATGTGGCTTTCCGCAACACCCATCACCGAAGGTGAAAATGTAAAATTAGTTCTATCTTGATTGACAAAGTTTGGAGTAAATATCCTGAGCAGAGGGCCTCTGTTAGCCAATGGATCCGCAGAAGCAGGTAAGGTATCGATCCTCATCGTTGAATCTACTACATTACCAATGGAATCAAAAACCTGGGTGTAAGCAGTATCAATATTTAGAACAGTGTCAACAGCTATGGTATCTTCCCCCATCGTTTTTTTAAGCAGACCATCAGCATCTACGATGGCATTCAATATACTTGGAGAAGTCAAAGCAGGATCACCTGCCCGATAGACATCCCAGAATTCAAGTTTAGCGGTGGTTTGTAATAATCTTCGAGCCCGCTCAGGATTCTCAATACCAGGCAACTCTACAGAGATCTGGTCTCTGGCTGCATCAAGGGACACATTGGGCTGGATTACCCCAAATTTATCTATCCTGTTTTTCAAACGGTCAAAAGTCAATTTGACAGTCTCGTCTGCTTTGGTTCGAAGTATATTAAGTACGGTTGCATCTGAGGTCTCCAGGTTGATTTGGCTTCTTAATCCTGGGTCACGTTGAAAAATAGCAGAAAGTTTTTTGCCTTTCGCTACTTTAGCAAACTCTTCTCCAAAAATGAGTATGAAATTCCGGTTGTCATTGGACAATGCTTTTTCCGCATTGTCAAGTGCCAGGAGGAAATCCGGATCTTTACTATCTTTTGAAAGTCTGATCAAAAAATCTTTAAGATCGACATTGAGCGTAGTCTGAAGACCACCTTTTAAGTCCAATCCAAGTGCTAACTGTTGGCGTTTGAGCTCTTCATAGCTATATTTCTTCATGCCCGGTATACTAAAGGCGACTACATCAGATACAGAATCCAAATATCTGGTCCTGAAATCTTTATAAGCAGTCTCCCCTTTGATACTATCGGGTAAAGCATCCGCCAATTCCTGAGCATATCGATCAGCCCTGTTTTCTATCCGTTTGGTCGGCAACATGAATAAATATTGCATCAAGCATACTACAACCAGCAGTATGAAGAAAAACTTCACTAAACCTTTACCTAACATATTATTTTTTTTGTATATATATATTTAAAAAGCGGCACAAATATATTATTTTTTCCGTCAAATCATGGTATCATACTATCTGCAAAGGACATAACGTTTAAATCAGTCGAAAATATACTGCATAAAATGCATTGGAATATTCGCTTTAGCCCCAAATTGGGCCCCCTGGTGAGTTATTCAACTTCATTTGTTATTTGGCCCCTACCCTCATCTAAACTAAAATGAAATCGGAGATAAGCGACCATATATTATATAAACAATTGATTTAAAACAAATTAGATATTAATAAATCCTCCTTTTTTAAATAAGTATAAGCTATAGCCATCGTTGACTCTTGTATTTGATTGGTTCAGCCGCTTCTCTTGGCTTTGTTTTTAAAAAAATCTAAAAATTATAATAAATCATCTATATTTGCGCTTCCAAAATTTAAAATAAATAGCAATATGTATGCAATTGTAACTATTGCCGGTCAACAAATGAAAGTGTCAGAAGGCCAAAAGCTTTTTGTCCACCGGCTGGATGCAAAGAAAGGCGACTCCATCCACCTTGATCAAATTCTTTTGATCGACCGCGATGGTGCAGTAGAAGTCGGTACTCCGACTTTGAGTGGCTCTATCAATGCAACTGTCCTGGCTGATGATGTCCAGGGAGACAAAGTAATCGTGTTCAAAAAGAAAAGAAGAAAAGGTTACAAAGTCAAAAGAGGACATCGTCAACAATTTACCCAAATTCAAATTAATTCCATCACCGCATAAACATTTTTAAGTCATGGCACATAAGAAAGGGGAAGGTAAAGTATTAAACGGAAGGGATAGCAATCCTAAATACCTGGGTGTTAAAAAATTTGGTGGTGAGGTGGTAAGAGCTGGCAATATCCTTGTAAGACAAAGAGGTACCCGATTCCATCCAGGGACTAATGTGGGTGTAGCTAAAGATTTCACTTTGCATGCTTTGGTCGATGGTACTGTTCAATTCAAAAAAGGAAGACAAGACAGGACCTTCATCCATATTTTGACTGCTCAGGCTTAGGCATTTCTCCACACAATAATTTATTCTTTTTCAAGGCAATACATTCTTTGCCTTCAGTGTATTTTTTTATACCCAAATGGGTTGCGGCCTGTTTGTGATAAAGGTTTTATTGTGATCTTCCATTTGAATTTCTATGAACGATCTGACGATTGACTATAAATTAATTGTGATTTTTTTTTGATGAAAAAATTAATTCATCATTAATATCGGGACTAACCGTAACAAGAAATTAATTTTCAATTTCTTCATCTATCCGTAGTATAAAAAATTCATTCCAAATGAATTTTTTGAATTATTACCCAAGTCTCAATTTGAAGGATCCCAAAATACCTTCAAAATTGCAAGAAGTTAAATCTACTATTTAGCTGGAGCGGGTCGCTTAGGAAGTACTAAACTATCCGCAGGGTACGTTGCCTTTATATGATCTGATGCAGACTTTGCCCAGTCGGTAATCATTTTTTTCTGATCTGCAGTGAGCCGGGCATCGCTGTGAGTCAAAGTATATGAGTATAATGGCATTTCACCTTCTTCTATCATTTCGACGACTTCTTCCAATTTTTTGTTTTGCAGGGCAATTCGCCGGCTAGCCAAATTGGAAAAATTCAAATGCCGGGTACCTTCCTTGATGTGATCATCTAACCACCAAGCCAATGGCTGAAAATTAGAATACCACGGATATCTTGTATTGTTAGAATGGCAATCATCACAGGCTACCTCCATTAGTTTGGTAAGGTCAGCAGACATAGGATATAATGTCTTTATATGATATTGTTGATCATTGCTATTGTTTTTCGCAGGCCTGAAAAATTGAATGACCAGCAAAATGGCCAATAAACCCAAAAGTATTTTCCTAATCATAGTTATTAAATTAAGTCCCTAATTTAGTCTAATTTATTTAATTAATCTCTTCGCATCAAATTCATTTTCCATATCAGGCCCAAATAGGTGAGGTATAAATTTTTTTATTAAAAATGGAGCCAATGAGGACCCCTTCGTGCCTAAACCATTCAGTGCCCACATAGTATTAAATTCAGGGTGCAGGGCGATAAGAGGTCTGCGATCGGCAGTAGTCGGTCGGATACCTGCGTGATGAGCGTCAATGCGGAATGGTGTAATCAGAATTTCAGATAGTTTTTGTCTAAGTTCTGCCATGCCTTCTTCACTGGGATAGACGCTGTTATACTTCCATTCATAGGTCGCCCCTACCCATTGTTTGTTTTTATAGCCAGATACCACGAGATGGTGTTTAAAAGTGGCATTCAATTCTAATTCGGGTGTTTCAATCAAAAGTAACTGACCCTTGTTGCCTAGGATTGGCAAATTTTTGAAATATGGATTGTGAATCACTGCTGCCCCTTCGCAAAACACGATATGCTGAGCTATGATACCATGGTATTCCCATCCTTTCGATGTGTGGCGCAAATCTGTATAAATCATTTGTTCTTCGATAAGCTTGTCAGCAAGCTTCCATATCGAACGCAAAGAATGAAGCATGGTCTTGATATCAAGTCGATATCCTTTGATCTTATAGACTGATCTGATCGAAGCACTGAGGTAGTTTCGTTTTTCATCTGCCTGGCTGATCAAATCTTCATATTGATATCGAAGCGATTGACTCAATAGATCATTTTCCTCTTTGATCGAAGACAATCCCAGGAGTATATCATGTTCAAAAAGCACTTGGCGAGCAAGTTTGGATGTAATGTCTTCATATGTTTTGATAAAGATGGGTACCAGTTCGTCATACTTCCAGGATTTGACATACCTCCTGCCGGTGACTGGATTGATGATGCCTGCTGCCAGAAGCGAAGCTGCCCCTGGTAAATACTGATCTATAACGACAAAAGATTTTTGCTGATCTTCTAACTCAGAGGCCAACAAACTACCTGCAAGCCCCTGCCCCACTATCAGCACATCCACTTGCAATTTTAGGTTTGCTTTTTGGTTTTTTTAATTTGGAGTTTGACCAGGTCATAGGAGTTTAAAATCAACTCTTTGACCAGCGCTAATTTTAATGAGCCGTCAAGGTATACAGTAATCCAATGTTTTTTATTCATATGCCACCCGGGGATGATCTCTTCATGTTCATCTCGAAGGGTGATGGCATAATCCGGATCACATTTTAAATTGACTCTTAATCTTTCTTCCACCAAATTAACCAATGCAAACATCTTATTATTGATCATAAATACCAACACTTCCGGACCAAATGGAAAACGCTCTTCTACAAAAGGAAGCGCCAAGCAGTGTGATCTAAGTATCTCTAAGTTCATCAATAAATAGCCATATCAAAATACTTCCTCTGTGATTTTGTAACAGCATGATTTTTTCCAAAAATATGGAATAAAGCTATGCCTGTTTTACGCGCGATCTCCTCTTTATAGGATTTATCGATGTGCATAGACTGAATGATTTTATCTACTGCAGCATCTTGCCTGCTAAAATCAAGATCTTCCCTGGCCTGATTCAAGAGCTGGCCCACTTTGGATTGATCAAACTCCGTATTAAAAAAGGACGAAAGTGTACGTATATCATGAACCAAATCAAAATAAGGGTTTCCTTCTTTAATATGATTGGTCAGTAACTCAGCTTCTCCCGGGTCTGAAAACACCAAATGGCTGGCACGATACACTTTAGCTTTATCTGAATCCGGATTCTGAATAAGATAATCTTCGAGATACATTAAAAACTCAGGATCAGGCACTTGGATGATCTGAGGCAGGATCTCATCAGGATCAGGTAGTTTTTCATCCGCAGCCTGATCAGCTTGTTCTACCCCATCCGTCACTTGATCACCTGCAGCAGGCAAATTTTCAAGCAACCATTTTTGTATCTGAGGTTTAGGTAATGCACCTACGAACTCAGCAATGATCTTCCCCTGGAAAATCATTTTTACAGCCGGAATGCTCATGATGTTTAGTGCCTCTGCTATATCCTGATGTTTATCGGTATTTAATTTAGCCAGCTCCCACAATCCATTGGCCTCGGCAGCCAGGGCTTCAATGACTGGCCCTAGCGCCCGACAAGGGCCACACCAGGGTGCCCAGAAGTCGACGACGACTGGCACCTCAAAGCTTCTGTCTACTACTTCCTTTTGAAAATCTGTTACTTCCATGCTTATATTCTTATACGATTAATTTCTATTGGCCAGTAAATAGAGTACCGCCATTCTGATCGCTACTCCATTTTCTACTTGTTCTAATATAATACTTTGCTTCGAATCAGCTGCATCAGAAGACAATTCTACTCCTCTGTTGATAGGCCCGGGATGCATAATAGTGATCGGTTTTTCAATCCTATTCAGCATGGCCGCATTGATGCCATAATATTGTGCATATTCACGCAAACTTGGTAAATAAGGAATCTCCTGGCGCTCCAGCTGAATCCGTAATACATTGGCCGCATCACACCATCGGAGACACGCTTCAACATCGTGACTTACTTCCACTCCCAATGAGGCTATATGTTTTGGTATCAAAGTAGGTGGTCCACAGACTCTCACTTTGGCTCCAAGTTTATTCAAACAAAATATATTACTCAAAGCGACCCTAGAATGGAGTATATCTCCTACAATAACTATTTTTTTACCTTTCAATGAGCCAAGTTTGCTTTTAAGCGAGTAAGCATCCAGTAATGCCTGTGTCGGATGTTCGTGGGTGCCATCTCCTGCATTGATGATGTTGGCCTTTACTCTTTTGGATAGATATATTGGGACTCCGGCCGCAGGGTGTCTGATGACGACCATATCCACTTTCATGGACAGAATATTATTGACAGTATCGAGCAGGGTCTCCCCTTTGCTTACAGATGAAGAGGAAGAAGAAAAATTGATCACATCTGCTGAAAGCCTTTTCTCCGCCAACTCAAAGGATATACGCGTACGGGTGGAGTTTTCAAAAAATATATTGGCGATGGTGACATCCCGTAAGGTTGGTACCCTTTTAATCGGCCTGTTGATGACATCCTTAAATTCGTCAGCAGTATCAAAAATCAATTCAATATCGGCAGTCGATATATACTTGATACCCAACAGGTGTCTTGTAGTCAACTGCGCTTTGTCACTCATGATCAATCAACCAATTTTTTTTTATACAATCTCACTTCGTTTTTCTCAGGATTCAAATCCCAATCTACCACCACGTGGGCTTCATCTACTGCATCAACCGTATAACCAACATAGTCTGGACTGATGGGTACTTCACGATTAAATCTGCGATCAATGAGTACGAGGAGTTCTACATTGCTCGGTCTGCCAAAATGATTTAAAGCAGTGAGTGCAGCCTGAATCGTACGACCTGTATACAGTACATCGTCTATCAAGATGACCCTTTTATCTTCCACTACAAAATCCATCTCTGTCTCATTGGCTTTCAGCGCTTTACGTAGCCTAAAATCATCGCGATAAAATGTAATATCCAATTTACCATATTTGGCTTGATGTCTTGGTAACAGTTCCGTGATCAGCGTAAATATCCTGTCAGATAGCTCCACTCCCCTGGGTTGAATGCCGATGATCCTTAAGATAGAGCTTGGCTATCTTTTCAGCCCGCTTTGACTTTTCCCCCACAACAATTCTTGATGGATATAAATTATCCTGTAGCGCCTGTCCCTCCCTCAGAAACTCAGGAGAAAAGATCAGGTTTTTAAGACCTAAACGTTTGGATAGTTCAGCCGTATAGCCAACTGGAATGGTCGATTTTAAAACAATCAAGGCTTTGGGGTTAATTGCCTGAATATCAGCAATCACGTTTTCTATACTTGAGGTGTCAAAATAATTGGTTTCAGGATTATAGTTGGTTGGTGTTGCGATAATGATCAGCTTGGCATGTTGATAAGCCAGCGCTTTATCACAAGTTGCATCAAGGTTAGATTCGGATAGATAGTTTTGAATACAGGAATCACTGATCGGTGAAATTCGCTGGTTAATATTTTTCACTCTAGCCTGGTCAATATCAAGCACAGTGACATCGTGTTGTCTTGAAAATAATAATGCATTTGATAGGCCCACATAGCCTGCTCCAACCACCGTAATTTTCATTATTGCTCTATTTTTTAATTCAGTTTAGAGACAACTTAGTTCAGTTAA
>OBID01000367.1_pt1 | contig 19355 bp, 21 predicted proteins | sample 1519781 | NCBI WGS metagenome assembly OBID01 (sample SAMEA3991478, study PRJEB22521) | metagenome | biome: anthropogenic terrestrial biome; feature: sewage plant; material: sludge | place: Sweden | collected 2012-09-26 | reverse complement strand
CTCTTCGAAAGGCACTGCCGTGGCGGCAGTGCCTTTTTTTGTGACCGCCTGGTGGATATAAAATGCTATATTATTTATAGCTATTTGCGCTTATTCAATAAGGGCTAGAGCCGTATTTGGCTTGTATTTTGTTTTTATCGCTCTATGGCATGGTGTCCATGAACTATCTGCAATCGCTTCCCGTTGGTCTGCAAACCGTGATGTTGCTGGTGGCCGGCAATGTCTTCATGACCTTTGCCTGGTATGGCCACCTGAAGAACATGGCCACATCGCCCTGGTACATGGCGGCAGTGGTCAGCTGGGGCATTGCGCTGTTCGAGTATCTGCTGCAGGTGCCTGCTAACCGCATCGGCTACACGCAGTTCAATGTGGGGCAGCTCAAGATCTTGCAAGAAGTCATCACGCTGTCGGTTTTTGTGCCTTTTGCGGTGTTTTATCTCGACCAGCCCCTGAAATGGGACTACCTGTGGGCGGGCCTGTGCATGCTGGGTGCGGTGTATTTCATCTTCCGCAGCGGGTGATTTTGGTGTGGCGCGCAGCGTCTGCGCCGGGCGTGAATTGGCGGGCGGTTAAACTTCGCGCATTCTTAAATGTCACAAATTGGTCACTCTTCCGTCATGAACGGATGGTAAGTGGCCATTTTTATTCCGATCCGTCCTAGGAGCTCCCATGCTGTTTGGCAAGCTATTGCCGCGCGAAGGCAATTTTTTCGAAATGTTCAACCAGCATGCGGACCGCATCGTCGAGGCCGCCCGGGCCTTTTCGCAGCTGGTGGCCAACTACAGTGATCCCCACCTGCGCGACAAGTACAACCAGGACGTGGACAACGCAGAGCGCGCTGCCGACCGCGTCACCCAGGATGTCAACCGGCTGATCCACAAGACGTTCATCACGCCGATCGACCGTGAGCAGATCCACTCGCTCATCAACACCATGGACGATGTGGCCGACCTGATCCAGGATTCGGCCGAGACCATGGCGCTGTACGACGTGCACCACATGACCGAGGAGATCACGCGCCTGACCGATCTGAGCCTGAAATGCTGCGAGCGTCTGCGCGACGCCGTGAGGCTGCTGGGCAAGATTGCGGACCCGGCCGTGGCGGAAGCCGCGCTCAAGACCTGTGAAGAAATCGACCGCCTCGAAAGCGACGCCGACCGCGTGATGCGCAGCGCCATGAGCAAGCTGTTCCGCGAAGAGCCCGATGTGCGCGAGGTCATCAAGCTCAAGGCCATTTACGAGCTGCTGGAGACCATCACCGACAAGTGCGAGGACGTGGCCAACTGCATCGAGGGCATCGTCCTCGAAAACTCCTGACCAACCGGGCGGATCAACATGGAAACCGTACAAGCAGCCCTGTGGGTTGTGGTTCTGCTCGTTGCCCTGGCGCTCCTGTTCGATTTCATGAACGGGTTTCACGACGCCGCCAATTCGATCGCCACGGTGGTGTCCACCGGCGTGCTCAAACCTGCCCAGGCCGTCCTGTTTGCCGCGTTCTTCAACGTGGTGGCCATTTTTGTCTTTCACCTGAGCGTGGCGGCCACGGTGGGCAAAGGCATTGTCCAGCCGGGCGTGGTGGACACCCATGTGGTGTTTGGCGCGCTGGTGGGGGCGATCACCTGGAACGTGATCACCTGGTACTACGGCATTCCCAGCAGCTCCTCGCATGCGCTGATTGGCGGCATCGTGGGTGCCGTGATCGCCAAGGCGGGTGCCGGCTCGCTGGTGTCCACCGGCATCCTCAAGACGGTGGCCTTCATTTTTGTGTCGCCATTGCTGGGCTTTTTGCTGGGCTCGCTGATGATGGTGGCGGTGTCATGGATGTTCAGGCGCGCACGCCCCAGCAGGGTGGACAAGTGGTTTCGCCGCCTGCAACTGGTATCGGCCGGAGCCTATAGCCTCGGGCACGGTGGTAACGATGCCCAAAAGACCATCGGCATCATCTGGCTGCTGCTGATCGCCACGGGTTATGCGTCGACCGCGGATGCCTCTCCGCCCACGTGGACCATCGTGAGCTGTTACCTGGCCATCGGTTTGGGCACGATGTTCGGTGGCTGGCGCATCGTGAAAACGATGGGGCAGAAAATTACCAAGCTCAAGCCCGTGGGCGGGTTCTGCGCCGAGACGGGCGGGGCGATGACGCTGTTCCTGGCCACCGCGATGGGGATTCCCGTGTCCACCACGCACACCATCACCGGCGCCATTGTCGGCGTGGGCTCCACGCAGCGCGCCAGCGCGGTGCGCTGGGGCGTGGCGGGCAACATCATCTGGGCCTGGGTTCTGACCATTCCGGCCAGCGCCTTTGTTGCGGCCATTGCCTACTGGGTCAGTCTGCAGCTGTATTGATTCTGCAATTTGCTATCAAAAAAAGAGCTGCAGGCGCTTGTCAATAAAGCGCTTTCAGCTCTTTTTGCTTGAAATCAGCCGTTATTGAGAGATCTTGCGTGCTTCCTCGATCTGGTATTCAAAGTAGCGCTGAAAGCTGAACGCCAGACTGGCCATCAACACGGTCGTGCCGATCATCAGCGCGAGGCCGATGGCGAAAATGGTGGCCCACCGGGTGCGGCCAGCAGGTGCGTCCGGTGCGGCCGCCGGGTTGAAGCGGTCATTCCATTTCTCGGGGGCCATGAGGCCATACAGAATGGCTTGCAGCGCACAGCCTGCGATGGTGAACCCGAGCAGCGGGATCAGCACCCAGCTGTAGTGATCATCCTGCCCCAGCGCCTGCACCCGCTGGATGCCGTACAGGCCCAGTGCCGTGGGAATGGGCAGCAGCCAGCCGATCATGTCGGAGAGGCCATGCAGATAAAAGCGGTGCAGGCCCAAAGGCCCGCCCACAAAGGCGAGCCAGGCCGCCACGGTTTTGTTTTTCATCGTCGGGCCGCCCCAAGATGAAAAGCGGCCCCCTCGGGGGGCAGCGACCACACGGAGTGGGGAGCGTGGGGGTAATTTTTCATCGTCGGGCCGCCCCAAGATGAAAAGCGGCCCCCTTGGGGGGCAGCGACCACACGAAGTGGGGAGCGTGGGGGTAATGTTTCATGCCCCGATTATTCCGGCGAAGTGGTATCGCCGGCGCCCAGGGTCTTTTCCATCAGCACGATGTCGCGCCAGGCGCCGAACTTCCAGCCCATCGACCGCAGGGTGCCCACGTCGGTGAAGCCCAGCGCACGGTGCAATCCGATCGAACCGGCGTTGGCCGAATCGCCAATCACGGCCAGCAGCTTGCGCACGCCGGCGGCTTCGGCCTGCAACGCCAGTTCTGCCAGCAGCTTGCGCCCTACGCCCATGCCGCGTGTGCTGTCGGCCACATAAATCGAGTCCTCGGCCGAGAAGCGGTAGGCCGGGCGTGGCTTGAACCAGTTGGCATAGGCAAAGCCCAGAATCTGCCCTTCTTTTTCGGCCACGAGCCAAGGCAGACCGCGCGCCAGCACGTCCGCGCGGCGTGTCGCCATGTCGGCTTCGGTGGGTGGATCGATCTCGAATGTGCCCGTGCCGTGCAGCACATGGTGTTGGTAAATGGCAGTGATGGCGGGAATATCGCTGTCGGTGCTGGGACGAATATTGGGCATGAAAGGGGGAAATGGATATAATCGCGGGCTTTGCAGCGTGTCGCTGGCCGGGTGGCCATGTCGCGTGTCTCAAGCGTTGCGAATATGGTTGCAAATACTGTGGCTCAAGGCAAATGTTGCCGGAGTTCACCACCCGAAGGATAAATCATGGTCGTCATTCGACTTTCCCGCGGCGGCTCCAAAGGTCGTCCTTTCTTCAACATCGTCGTTGCCGACAAGCGCGTGCGCCGTGATGGCCGCTTTATCGAGCGCATCGGTTTCTACAACCCCACCGCCAAGGAAAACGAAGAAGGCCTGCGCATCGTGCAAGACCGTCTGACGTACTGGAAGAGCGTGGGCGCCCAGTCTTCGCCTACGGTGGACCGCCTGATCAAGCAAGCCGCCAAGAAGGCTGCTTAAAGTCCCCCGAAAAGGGCGGGTTCCGTTGGCTTGCCCGGCGGAACCCGCCCTTTTCTTTTTTGCACGAGGTACACCATGGCCGCACCCCTGACGCTCGAACCCGCCGAACTCCCTGCCGATGCTGTTGAGGTCGGGCGCATTGCCGACGCCTGGGGCGTCAAGGGCTGGTTCAAGGTGTTGTCCCACAGTGCCAATGCAGAGGCGTTGTTTGCGGCGAAGCGCTGGTATTTGCAGCCCTCCGAGCGCGGGGCCAAGACATTCTCTGGCACGGTGCTGTTGCTGATTCGCCAGTCCAAGGTCCACTCCGACACGGTGGTGGCCTGGGCGCAGGGCATTGATGACCGTGATGCCGCAGAGGCGCTGCGTGGCGCGCGCATCTTTGTGCCCCGTTCGAGCTTTCCTGCTACCACGCAAGACGAGTATTACTGGGTCGATTTGATCGGTCTTCAGGTTGTCAACCGCGAAGGCGTGGCGCTGGGCCAGGTGCAGGAGCTGATGTCCACCGGCCCGCAGACGGTGCTGGTGCTAGCCTATGAGCAGGACGGCAAGTCCCTGGAGCGCATGATTCCGTTCGTCTCGGCATTTGTCGACAAGGTGGATCTGCCCGAGAAACGCATCACGGTTGACTGGCAGCCTGACTACTGACCGGCCTGGCTCCGGCGAGCCGCGCACCATGCGTTTTGACATCATCACCCTGTTCCCGGAGTTGTTTGCGCCGTTTCTGGCCGGCGGCGTAACCCGCCGCGCCTATGCCAGCGGGCAGGTCGATGTGCATCTGTGGAATCCGCGCGACCATGCCGAAGGCAACTACCGTCGCGTGGACGACCGCCCCTTTGGCGGTGGCCCCGGCATGGTGATGCTGGCCGAACCGCTGGCGCGGTGCCTTGCCGCCATCCGGGCCGAACGCGGCGAACCCGAAGACGCCCAGGCGCCGCTGGTCCTTTTTTCGCCCATCGGCGAAACCCTTAACCACGCGGCGGTAGAGCGCTGGTCGGCCAGTGCGGGCGCTGTTTTGTTGTGTGGGCGCTACGAAGGCATCGATCAGCGCTTCATCGACGCCCATGTCGATGTGCAGATGAGCCTGGGCGATTTCGTGCTGTCGGGTGGTGAAATTGCGGCCATGGCCTTGCTGGATGCCGTGGCGCGGTTGCAACCCGGCGTGCTCAACGATGAGGGCAGCCACCAGCTCGACAGCTTCAATCCGGCGCTCGATGGCCTGCTCGATTGCCCCCACTACACCCGCCCCGAGGAATGGGCGGGGCGTTCGGTGCCCGCGCCGCTGATGTCCGGGCACCACGCGCAGATTGAGCGCTGGCGGCGCGATCAGCGCCTGGTCATCACCGCAAAGCACCGGCCCGACCTGATCGATGCTGCGCGCGAGGCGGGGCGCCTGGTACCCGCCGATGAAGCGGTATTGGCCAAGCTCGGCTGAATTGCTATAATCAAAGGCTTTTCGATCCTCTGCCCGGCCGTTTTGACAGGGAGTTCTCCCGCAAAACACTGAGACGTCAATCCCGACGCAGCCATTTTTGGCGCGGACAAGATCGTTGGACACCAAAATGAACCTGATCCAGACCCTGGAAGCGGAAGAAATTGCCCGCTTGAACAAGACCATTCCCGTGTTTGCCCCTGGCGACACGGTCATCGTGAGCGTGAACGTGGTTGAAGGCACGCGCAAGCGCGTGCAGGCCTACGAAGGCGTGGTGATTGCCAAGCGCAATCGCGGCCTGAACAGCGGTTTCACGGTGCGCAAGATTTCCAGCGGCGAAGGCGTGGAGCGCACGTTCCAGACCTACAGCCCCCTGATCGCCAAGATCGAAGTCAAGCGCCGTGGTGACGTGCGCCGCGCCAAGCTGTACTACCTGCGTGAGCGCAGCGGCAAGTCGGCACGTATCAAGGAAAAGCTGCCTTCGCGTGTCAAGGTGGCTGCACCCGTCGCCGCATAAGGCACAGGCAACTTCCCCTGACCGGAGCCGCTACAGCATCTGCCTGTAGCGGCTTTTTGTTTTTTGCGGCCCTTGTGCCGTGTGTTCCTGGCTTGTCGTGAATCCGTCGCCCATTCCTGCTCCATCGGTCACGCCTGCGTCGCTTTCGACGCTGCCCGATTTTGATCCCCGTGCCGTTCCGGTGGTGGGGGTGGATGCGCATCTGCCCGCTGTTCCGGTACACGCACAGACACCGCAGGCCCTGCGGGCGCGCTTTGCCCACCCACCGCTTTGGACGCCTGAGGTGGTGCTGGAAAAGAAATTCATGAATCGCCAGCCTGCCCACGCCTCCGTGCTGGTGCCTATCGTGCTGCGCGAGCAGCCCATGGTGCTGCTGACGCAGCGGACGGCGCACCTGTCCACCCATTCGGGCCAGGTGGCTTTTCCCGGTGGACGGGCGGACGCGGAAGATGTCTCCACCGCTGACACGGCCTTGCGCGAGGCCGAGGAAGAAGTGGGCCTGGAGCGGCGCTTTGTCGAAGTGCTGGGCGTGCTGCCCACCTATGTCACCGGTTCATCGTTCATCATCACCCCGGTGGTGGCGCTGGTGCAGCCCGACTGCGTGCTGCACCCCAACCCCTACGAAGTGGCCGATGTGTTCGAGGTGCCCCTGGCGTTTTTGCTGAATCCTGCCCACCATCAGCGCCACATGTTCGAGTGGGAGGGTGTGCGCCGCGAGTGGTTCTCCATGCCCTACCAGGATGGCGAAAAGAATCGTTATATCTGGGGTGCCACGGCCGGTATGTTGCGCAATTTTTATCGATTCATGCTGGCGTGATGGCGGGGCGAGCGCTCGTGCGGCCCAAATGCACGCTACGCCAGTATCATTGCCCTCCATGAGTTTCTTCGCCATCCTGTTCGCTCTGCTGATCGAGCAGGCCCGTCCTCTGGCTCGCACCAACCCCATCCACGCGGGGCTCCGCGCGTGGGCCCTTTCAGTCAGCCGCAACTTTGACGCGGGCAAGCCGCACCACGGCTGGGTGGCTTGGGGCCTGGCTGTGCTGGTACCGGCGCTGGTCACCCTCGGAATTCACTGGTTGCTGATGTTGCTGCTGGGATGGCCGTTTGCGGTGGTCTGGAGTGTGGCGGTGCTGTATGTCACCCTGGGGTTTCGCCAGTTCAGCCACCATTTCACCGGCATCCGTGATGCGCTGGAAGAGGGCGATGAAGATCGTGCGCGTGAGCGCCTGGCCCATTGGCAGCAGGTGGATGTCGGCGCGCTGCCGCGCAGCGAGATCGTGCGCCATGTGATCGAATACTCGGTGTTGGCGGCGCACCGGCATGTGTTTGGTGTGCTGGCATGGTTTTCTGTGCTGGCTGCACTGGGCCTGGGGCCTAGTGGTGCGGTGCTGTACCGGCTGGCCGAATTTGTCTCGCGCCACTGGCATCACAGGGAGCGCTCGGGCGCACAACCTGCCAGCCAGTCGTTGCAGCAAGCCTCGGTGCGGGCCTGGACCATCATCGACTGGCTGCCTGCGCGCATGACCGCTTTGAGTTTTGCCGTGGTGGGCAGTTTTGAAGAAGCCATCGAGGGCTGGCGCTTTCATGCGCAGCGCTTTCCCAATGACAACGATGGCGTGGTGCTGGCCGCCACGGCGGGGGCCATCAATGTGCGGCTTGGCGGCGAGGCCCTGCGTGCCCGTGCCGACCTTCAGACACCGCAGGGGCTCGAAATAGAGGCCGACATGGGCGACAGCGACAGCACTCCTGGCCGCGAGCCCGAGGTGGGGCATCTGCGCAGCGTGGTGGGCCTGGTCTGGCGCTCCGTGGTGGTGTGGATGCTGCTGCTGGCGCTGTTGACCTTGGCGCGCCTGCTGGGTTGACCGGATACCCCGGGCCGGGCGGCCAATGTGGGGTGTGGCTCAGTAGCGGGTGTGGCTCAATTCGGCAAACAGGTCGCTGTAAATTTTGTAGCGATTGGCGCTTATTCCATCTGCTCCAGTGCCGTTTTTGAGTGCGGTGAGTACGCCGCAGCCCGGTTCGTGCAGGTGTGAGCAGTTGTAGAACTTGCAGTCGGTGGCGTGGGCCGCAATGTCGGGCATGCACGACGCCAGTTGCATGGGCGCGATGTGCTGCAGGCCAAACTCCTGAAAGCCTGGCGAATCGATCAAGGCAGTGGTGCGGGCGCTGTCCACCCAATACCAGTTGGTGCTGGTGGTGGTGTGCTTGCCCGAGTTCAAAGCCTGTGAGATCTCGCCCGTCAGCACGGTGGCGCCCGGCACCAGCAGGTTGATCAGCGTGCTTTTGCCCGAGCCCGAGGGCCCCAGCACCAAGGTGGTTTTGCCCTGCAGGTGTTGCATCAGCAGGGCGCGGTCCACGTCCCCCGACAGCGACAACGACAGCGGCAGCACGCCATAGTGGTGCCCGCCGCCCATGTGGCGGTAAGGCAGCAGGCGCTCCCAAGCGCGGGCAAAGGGCTCTACCAGATCGCTCTTGTTGAGCGCAATCAGGGGCTTGATGCCAGCGGCCTCAGCGGCGATCAGGGCGCGGGCCAGCTGGCTTTCGGAAAACACCGGCTCGGCGGCGATCAGGATCAGGATCTGGTCGAGGTTGGCAGCAAAGGACTTGGTGCGGATCTCGTCCTGACGGTAAAACAGGTTGCGTCGCTCCAGCACTTTTTCGATGGTGCCTTCCTCGCCCTGGCCTTTCGGAGGGGCCTGCCACAGCACCCGGTCGCCCACGACGGCCTGGCTCTTCTTGCCGCGCGGATGACAGATGCGGCGCTGACCGTCGGCGGTCTCCACCATGCAGTGGCGCCCGTGTCCGGCCACCACAAATCCTTCCATGAGGGCGCTGCGTTCAGTCATGGGAGCACGCGGTGGGGTTCATGCCAGCAGGGCGTCGAACCGGGACGCGCAATCGAAATCGGTGGCAGAGATGCCCTGCACGTCGTGCGTGTTCAGGCGCACCACGCAGCGGTTGAAGTGCACTGACAGGTCCGGGTGGTGGTCTTGTGCGTTGGCCACAAAGGCTACGGCATTCACGAAGGAAATGGTTTCGTAGTAGTTGGCGAAATGGTAGGTTTTCTCGATGGCCACCTGGGCGCCATCACCGCTGAGGGACCAGCCTTCGATCTTGGCCAGGTTTGCTACTATTTCCGTAGCTGTCAGCGCACGTCGGGTATGCGCCGACCAGTCTTTTTTCTTCAGCATTGTGGTCATGGTTGGGCGGACGATGGCATGCGTGCCAGCCGTTCAGTAGCGGGCGGGTGCGAGTAGTAGAACTTCACATACACCGGGTCGGGGGTGAGTGTGGAGGCGTTGTCTTCGTAGAGCTTGAGCAGCGCAGTGGAAAGATCGGCCCCGTTGGTCTGGGCCACTGCATAGGCGTCGGCTTCAAATTCGTGGCGACGCGAAAGCCCTGCAAAAACGGGCGCAATGAACAGCGTGAAAACGGGCACTGCCAGCAGGAACAGCAGCAGGGCCAGCGCATCATTGGGCACTGGAGGCACCGCCAGATCAAGGGAAATGTAGGGGCGCACGCCCAGCCCCGTGTAAAACCATACTTGGGTGGAGAGCCAACCGAGCAGGGCAAAGCCGGCCAGGCTCAGGGCAAACAGGCTGGCCACACGCTTGAGGATGTGGCGGTGCTTGAAGTGTCCCAGCTCATGGGCCAGTACGGCTTCTACTTCGCCTGGCGAGAGCTGGCGCAGCAGGGTGTCATAAAAAACCACGCGCTTGGCGGCGCCAAAGCCGGTGAAATAGGCGTTGGCATGGGCGCTGCGGCGGCTGCCATCCATCACGAACAGCCCCTTGGCCGCAAAGCCGCAACGCTGCATCAGCGCCGTGACGCGGGTTTTGATCGATTCGTCTTCGAGTGGCTGGAACTTGTTGAACAGGGGGGCAATGAAGGTGGGGTAGATCACCATCAAAAGCAGGTTGAATGCCATCCACAGGCCCCAGGCCCACAGCCACCACGATGGCCCTGCAGCGCCCATCAGCCAAAGGATCAGCGCCGCAATCGGCAGACCGATGAGGGTGCCCACCAGGGTGGATTTGGCCAGATCCGCCAGCCACAGTGCCAGCGTCATCTTGTTGAAGCCAAAGCGCTGCTCGATCACGAAGGTCTGGTACAGCGTGACCGGCAGGTCGACGGCCGCACTGATGACGACAAACGCTCCCAGCAGTGCCAGTTGCTGCACCATGCCACCGCCCAATGCACCCAAAAGGGCCTGATTCAGGGCGTCGAGCCCGCCCAGCAGCGTCCAGCCCATCAACACAGCGGCGCCCAGCGCCATCTCCAGCAAACTCAAGCGTGCCTTGGTGATGGTGTAGTCGGCGGCCTTTTGGTGGGCTGCCAGTGAAATGCGCGCGGCAAAGGCGTCGGGCACGCTGGATCGGTTCTGGGCCACATGGCGAATCTGGCGTGAAGTCAGCCAGAATTTGAGCAGCAGACCGGCACAAATCGCAGCGGCAAAGGCGATGGTGAGGGCGCTGGAGGGCGAAAAAGCGTCGGAGATAGGCATGTGGGCGCGAGTTTAGGCCATCAGCGACAATGCCCGCCATGTCTGAAGCCAACAACCCCGTACCCCCCGTGCTTTCCAAATCGGACCAGAACCTGGTCTGGCTGGACTGCGAAATGACCGGCCTGGAGCCCGATACCGACCGACTGCTGGAAATCGCTGTGATCGTGACAGGCCCCCAACTGGAGCCACGCATCGAAGGCCCTGTGTTTGCCATTCATCAGGCAGACGAATTGCTGAACAAGATGGACGCCTGGAACAAGGGCACGCACGGCCGCAGCGGCCTGATCGACAAGGTGAAAGCCTCTGCTGTGACCGAGGCCGAGGCCGAGCAGCAGATACTGGAATTTCTGGCCCGTTACGTGCCCAAGGGCACCGCGCCCATGTGTGGCAACAGCATTGGACAGGATCGGCGCTTTCTGGTGCGCTACATGCCCAAGCTGGAGCGCTTCTTTCACTACCGCAACGTGGATGTGAGCACCCTGAAGGAGCTTGCCAAGCGCTGGAAGCCCGAGGCTTACAGCAGCTTCAAGAAGGCGCAAAAGCACACCGCCCTGGCCGATGTGCATGAAAGCATTGACGAGCTGGCGCACTATCGCAAGCACCTGCTGTCCGTTTGACGCTGGCTGGACGCCCCGTTGCAGTGGCGGATCACAAGCCACCTACAAGGCGGCTTGTGATGAACAGGGTGGGGGGGCTTGCGGGGAAACCCCTATTCATGCGATAATTGCGGGCTGCGCAGGAAACTGTACGCAGATTGTGCATCTCCCCTCACACACCGGGCTTGCCAGCCGGCTGTCTCAGACAGCGCAGGACTGGCGAACAACGCCCACCAGCATCCGCCCAGAGCGCATGCAGGTTTCGTTTGATGGTTGATGTTTTTTAACCATTGACGAAGCCATCGCGGGCTACGCTTGCGACCGTCTTCGTGAGAGAAAAATTCATGACCGACACCACTTTGGTGCAGGGCGATTTCGCGCCTGCAGATACTTCTATTGCTGCCGTTATTGCCGAGCAGTCCACCCTTGACACTTCCATTGAATCCACCAGCGAGGCAGTCACTGCTGAGCCCAATGGTTTCATCGAGCTGGGCCTGGCCCCTGAACTGGTGCAGGCTGTGGCCGATCTGGGCTACACCCAGCCCACCAGCGTGCAGCTCAAGGCCATTCCCTTGGCAATGGGCAGCGATGCCTCCAAGTTCATCGACCTGATGGTTTCCAGCCAGACGGGTAGCGGCAAGACTGCCGCCTTCCTGCTGCCCGTGCTGCATACGCTGATCAACCAGCAAGCCGAAGCCGAAGCCGAAGAGCGCGCCGCCTTCGACCGCGCTGTGGCCGAAGCCGCTGCCCGTGGCGAACCCGCTCCCAAGCGCGCCAAGCGCAAGGACCCCACGAGCTCGCGCAACTTCAAGGCCGCCACCCCCGGCGCCCTGATCCTGTGCCCTACCCGTGAACTGGCACAGCAAGTCGCACACGACGCCATCGATCTGGTCAAGCATTGCCGTGGCCTGCGCGTGGCCAACGTGGTGGGTGGCATGCCTTACCAGTTGCAGATCGCCAAGCTGCAAAATGCAGACCTCGTGGTGGCCACTCCTGGTCGTCTGCTGGATCTGCAGCGCTCGATGCAGATCAAGCTCGACAAGGTGCAGTTTTTGGTTGTCGACGAAGCCGACCGCATGCTCGACCTGGGCTTCTCGGATGACCTGGCCGAGCTGAACCAGCTGACCGCCCAGCGCAAGCAGACCATGATGTTCAGCGCCACGTTTGCGCCCCGCATCCAACAGCTGGCCATGCGCGTGATGCATGACGGTGGTTCGTCGGTGCAGAAGGTCACCATCGATTCTCCGCAAGAGAAGCACGCCAACATCAAGCAGATGCTGTACTGGGCCGACAACGCCCAGCACAAGCGCAAGATGCTCGACCACTGGCTGCGTGACACCACAATCAACCAGGCCATCGTTTTTGCCAGCACCCAGGTGGAGTGCGACGGCCTGGCCAACGACCTGCAGCAGGAAGGCTTCTCGGCCGTTGCCCTGCACGGCGCCCTGAGCCAGGGTTTGCGCAACCGCCGTTTGATGGCGCTGCGCGCTGGCCAGGTGCAGATCCTGGTGGCCACCGATGTGGCGGCACGCGGTATTGACGTACCCACCATTACCCACGTGTTCAACTTCGGCCTGCCCATGAAGGCCGAGGACTACACCCACCGCATTGGCCGTACCGGCCGTGCGGGCCGCGATGGCCTGGCCATCACGTTTGCCGAGTTCCGCGATCGCCGCAAAATCTACGACATTGAGTCGTACAGCCGCCAGCAGTTCAAGGCCGAAGTGATTCCTGGCATGGAGCCCTCGCAGCGCGCGCCGCAGGCACCTCGCGGTGGCGATTTCGGTGGTGGTGGCCGTGGCGCCCCTGGCCGTTCGTATGACAACCGTGACAACCAGTCGCGCGGCCGCTTCGGTGGTCCCGCACGTGGCGGCAATGACCGTGGTGGCTTCGGCGGTGGTTTTGGCGGCGGCTTTGCTGGTCGTGACAACCGTGGCGCTCCTGCCTCCCGTGGTGAAGGCGGCGGTGGCGGCGGCTTTGCTGGCCGTGACGACCGTGGTGGTGACCGTGGTTTTGCGCCCCGCCGTGATGGCGAGTCGTTTGGCCGCAAGCCTGGGTTTGGCGACGCTGGCCGTGCTGGCTTTGCCCCCCGTGGCGATGCTGGCGCACCTCGCGGTGACTTCGCTCCCCGCAAGCCCGCTTTCTCCAAGCCGGCAGGTGCTGGTGGTGGCAAGCCTTTTGTGCCCCATGATGCCCGCAAACGCCCAGCGCGCCCTGCACGCTGAGTTGTCTGCAGAATTGCTGACGAGTTGAAGAGGGCTGGTTCCGAAAGGGGCCAGCCCTTTTTTTCGTCAGGGGTGGCGGCTGTGGGGCCGCCGCGCACGCTCAGGTCAGCGCGCCCGCCTGTGCATAGCCATAAAGGCGCTCGGGGGGCACCCGCGAAAGCAGGTGTTTGTCGTCTGCTGCGAGGCCGGTGATGGCATGGGCAGGGTCTGCGGTGTTGCGATGCAGGGTGGTGGTGACGCTGCGGCCCTGTGCGTCGGTGACGGCGGCCACCAAAGGTGTGCGAGCTTCTGTGCCACGGCGCATTACCACGCCCAGCTCACCAGAGGCGAGTTTCACCAGGTTTCCCGGTGGGTAGATGCCCAGTACCTTGATGATGGCGGACGACATCGCTCCCCCCTTGTCGTCCCGAAACATCTGGCGGGCGGAATCCTGAACATTCATGGGTGCGCGGATTGCCCGGGGGCTGATGCGCGCCATGAAAATATCGGCCATGCGCAGCATCTGGGCGAGTTCATCGATTTGCGTCAAGCCCCTGGGGTAGCCGCTGCCATTACCCTGTTCATGGTGTTGGCGAATGGCCTCCAGCCATGCGGCGTCGGTGATGCCTGCCTTGGCGAGCAATGCGGCACTATCGATGGGATGTGTGCGCAGTTGGGTGCGTTGCCGGTCCAGCACGGGATAGTCCTGGCTCGCCATCTGGCCCTGCAGGTCGGCAATGCTCGCATTCATGGTGAGGGCGGCCAAGGTGATGACGCGAATGCGTGCGGCGGTCCAGTCCATGCGCTGCGCCATGAGGATGCACAGCAGAGCGGTGTAGACGCTGTGGCTGTAACCATACCGCAGGTGCCTGGCCTGGTCCTGGCGGACCGCCATGAAGATGGCGATATCGGCATCCAGGTCGGCCAACGTGATCAGCTCCTGCGCCAGTTTTTCTATGTTGGCGGGGAATTCCGGCGCATGCGGCAACTCGTGCACCAGTGTTTCCAGGGTGTCGATGGTATCGGCCCAGCGCGTGTAAATACTTTTTACCGGCCCTGACTTGGGGACATAAAGGGCTTCTACTGCCCGCTTTTCCTCCAGGTCGACGTAGATGCCACGCTCAAGCAAGGCCTGCATCTGGGCCTCGCTGCTGACGATGTGCCCCCGTGCGAGAAGCAGGGTGCAATCGTGGTTGCGAACGTTCCACGGCAGCGCAACATCCATCTGGATCTCGGACTCCACCAGTTTCAATAGTTGCATGGCCAAACCTTGGTTGATCGCATTGTTTGGGTCGTGAATCCTTTGCGGGGGTGGGGCGCCTCTGGACGATTGTTGCAGAGTGACCGACGATTGAACATACCGGTGAGTCAGCCTGGCTCAGAGGTGCGTCCGATTTCGGGCCAGCGATGGTGCAGGTAGAACCAGGCCAGCATGCCGATGCCCATCATCAACAGCGATGCCACCGCCAGCCACAACGTGGAGTGCATCACGAGCGGCGCCACCACACCGGCCACCACCCCGTTGGCGGTGGACCCCACAAACGCCTGCAAAGACGATGCCATGCCGCGCCGTTGCGGGTAAAGGTCCAGTACCAGCAAGGTCACCACCGGCACCATCAACGCCCAGCCAAACGCAAACACGGCGATGGGAAAGAGCGCCCAGCTTGCGTGTGCAGTGAAAACAGCATTCGCGATCACGTTGACAACCGCAACAACGCACATGATGACAAAGCCATGCTGAATCTGCCGCTTGGGCGCAACCCGCCCCGCCAACCGGCCGCTCAGCCATGCTCCACCCATGATGCCGCAGATGGTCAGGCCAAAGAACCAGAAAAACTGCGTGGGTGCGAGCCCCAGGTGGTCGCTCAGAAAGGCAGGGGCTGACAGCACATACAGGAACATGCCATTGAACGGCACCCCGCTGGCGAGGGCCAGCAGCAGGAAGCGCGGGCTGGAGCCGAGTTGCCAATAGCCCCGCATCAGGTGCGGAACATTGAAGGGCTGGCGGTGGTCCGCATGCAGGGTTTCGGGCAGGAACCGCAGGTTGGCGATCCAGAGCGCAACCCCCACCAGGGTCAGGAACCAGAAAATGCTGTGCCAGCCAAGATGCACAAACAGCCAGCCACCCACGACGGGGGCAATGGCCGGCGCGACACCAAAGTAGATGGTGACCTGGCTCATGACCCTCTGTGCCTGGGCGGGTGGGAACATGTCGCGGATCACCGCACGAGACACCACAATGCCAGCGCCGGTTGACAGGCCTTGTAAGGCGCGAAAAAGCACCAGTTGTTCAATGCTCTGCGAGAGCGCACACCCGGCCGATGCAATGGTGAACATTGCAATGCCGGCCAACACCACGGGTCTGCGGCCAAAGCTGTCTGCCAGCGCGCCATGAAAGAGATTCATGAAGGCAAAGCCGAACAGATACGCAGAGAGCGTCTGCTGCATCTGCACCGGCGTGGCGCCCAAGGCCGAGGCAATGCCCGAGAACGCCGGAAGGTACGTGTCGATCGAAAAAGGCCCCAGCATGCCCAGCAAGGCCAGCAGCACCGCCAGTGCCCAACGGGGTGCACGCCATAGCAGGTGGGCTTGTGGATTCATGAAGGACTTTGGATGTGCAGGATGAATGGAAGTTACCCGCATCAGCGGGAGTGACGATTGCGTTGTCCGGCGCACGGGTCGGATCCATTATCGGCGAGCGCTTTGATCCGGGCTTTGGGCGCAGCTCTGAGCGTTGTGTGCTGCGCCTCGCGCCTCGTATGTGGGAGCGGCCGGGCAGGCAGGCGCCGTAAATGAAAAAACCCCGCCATCTTGAAGACAGCGGGGTTTTGCAGTTTGGTGGGTCCTGAGTGACTCGAACACTCGACCTACGGATTAAGAGTCCGCTGCTCTACCAACTGAGCTAAGAACCCAAACTTTTTAATCTGTCAGCATTGCTGCTGAGCCTCGAATTATGCACCAAAAATTCTGGCGTTGGCAAGCTGGTACAAAAATTATTGCATGGCGTTGCGGCTGGCCAGCTCGACAAACAGGCCGCTGTGGTCCAGCTGGCCCAGTCCGTGTTCGACGCCATCTTTGTACAGCGCTTCAAAAAGCGCCGTGATGGGGGCATCAAAGCCGATTTCCTGGGCGGTGATCAGGGCGTTGTCGAGATCCTTGAGTTGAACCGTCATGCGGCCACGTGGAGCGAAGTCGCGGTCCACCATGCGCTGACCATGCAGTTGAAGAATCCGGCTGTCAGCAAAGCCGCCGCTGATGGCCTCTCGCACCTTGGCCATGTCGGCGCCGCCTTTGGCGGCAAAAAGCAGTGCCTCTGCCACCGCACCAATGGTGATGCCCACGATCATTTGATTGGCCAGCTTGGCCAGCTGGCCCGCGCCGTGGGGGCCGACATGGGTGGCGCGTCCAAAGATGGCAAAGATGGGCTGTGCGCGCGCAAACTCCTGCGGCCGGCCGCCTGCCATGATGGCCAGGGTGCCGTTTTCGGCGCCCACCGTGCCGCCGGAGACCGGCGCATCCAGGTGGGTCAGCCCCATTTCCTCCAGGCGAGTCGCGTGGTCGCGGGCTTCCCGGGGTTGTATCGAGGCCATGTCGATAAACAGGGCGCCTGCACGCATGGCTTGCGCCGTGCCCAGCCCGAAAAGCACCTGGTCCACCACCGAGCCGTTCTCCAGAAGGCTGATGACAAAGTCGGCATCGCGCACGGCGTCTGTGGGTGTGTTGTGCACCGTGGCGCCAGCGGACGCCAGTGGATCGGCCTTGGCGCGGGTGCGGTTCCAGGCGTGTACCTGGTGGCCTGCCGCGCACAGGCGTCGGGCCATGGGCAATCCCATCATTCCGATACCGAGGACGGCAACGCGAAGCGGCGGGGTGGTGGTCATGGGCGCATCCTTGGAAGCTGTTTTGTCTGCCGCCATCATGGGCTTTTTCACTGCCACTCCCTGTCAGCGAGCTTGCAGTGTGCTGAATATGCCGGGATGATGGCACGCACAAGGAGACGCACCATGAACTTCCCCCACCACGATCCGGCCTGGCTGGAGCGTATGTACAACAACCGGGCCTTGGTGCCGGACCACGTGGATTATCTGCAGCGCTGGGCCGACGCGTCTGCCCTGGCGCGCACCAGTGGGGCGTGCGCGCTGGACATTGCCTACGGCAGCGGCACTGGTGAGGCGCTCGACATCTTTGCGCCCCACGTGCCGGGCCGCTCGCCGGCCCCGGTGCTGGTTTTCATCCACGGGGGGTACTGGCGCGCACTCGACAAGTCTGAGCATTCCTTTCTGGCGCCTGCGTTCACACGCGAGGGAGTCTGCGTGGTGATGGTGAACTATGCGCTGTGCCCCGGCACGCCCCAGGCTCCCGTCACGGTGCCCCAGATCGTGCGCCAGGTCGAGAGGGCGCTGGGCTGGGTGTGGGGCAACATTGAGCGCCATGGAGGTGACCCTGGCCGCATCACGGTGGCAGGCCATTCCGCAGGTGGGCAACTGGCGGCCATGCTGCTGACCAGCGTGTGGCCGCTGCTGGGCGACGGATGGCCGGACGGGCTGGTGCGCAACGCGCTTTCGATCTCGGGGATTCACGACCTGGAGCCCATCATGCACACCCCATTTTTGCAGTCGGTGCTGCACCTGACCGCGCAGCATGTGCTGCAAGCCAGCCCGGCGAGGCTGCAGGCGCCCAGCCAGGGCATTGTGTACAGCGCGGTCGGTGGCGACGAAAGCGCCGAGTTCCTGCGGCAGGCCCGGCTGCTGCAGGACGCCTGGGGCTCACGCGCCGTGCCGCGCCACCAGGTGCTGGCCGGGCTGAACCATTTCAGTATTCTCGATGCGCTGGCACAGCCCGGGCATGACCTGCACCACATGGCCCTGAACCTGCTGCGGGCCTGAACACGCGCCCGCAGCCCGATGGGTGGCCTACATCAGCAGGTGTTCGCCCGCGTTGTCGCCGCCCAGAATCACGTAGTTGACCTTGCGCACGTCCATCAGCCGGGTGCCGCCCGCGTAGCTGATGGAGCTTTGCACGTCCTGTTCCATCTCGATGAGTGTGTCGGCAAGTTTGCCCTTGATGGGCTCGAGAATGCGCTTGCCTTCCACATGCTTGTATTCGCCCTTGTTGAAGTCGCTGGCCGAGCCGTAGTACTCCTTGAACAGTTCTCCATCCACTTCCACGGTCTTGCCGGGAGACTCTTCGTGGCCCGCAAACAGCGAGCCGATCATCACCATGCTGGCGCCAAAGCGGATGCTCTTGGCGATGTCGCCATGGCTGCGGATGCCGCCGTCGGCAATGATGGGCTTGGTGGCCACGCGCGCGCACCACTTGAGCGCACTGAGCTGCCAGCCGCCCGTGCCAAAGCCGGTTTTGAGTTTGGTGATGCACACCTTGCCTGGCCCCACGCCCACTTTGGTGGCGTCGGCGCCCCAGTTTTCCAGGTCGATGATGGCCTCGGGCGTGGCCACGTTGCCAGCAATCACAAAGGCCTTGGGCAGGTGCTGCTTGAGGTAAGCGATCATGGCTTTCACGCTGTCGGCATGGCCGTGGGCGATGTCGATGGTGATGTACTCGGGGCACAGGCCCTCGGCCACCAGCTGGTCCACGGTGGCGTAGTCGGGCGGTTTCACGCCCAGCGAGACCGAGGCATAGCAACCCTTGGCGTGCATGTCGCGCACGAACTGCAGGTTGTCCAGGTCAAAGCGGTGCATGACATAGAAGTAGCCGTTTTGCGCCATCCAGGTGCAGATGCTTTCGTCCACCACCGTCTTCATGTTGGCGGGCACCACCGGGATGCGAAAGCTGCGCCCGCCCAGTTCTACGCTGGCGTCGCATTCCGAGCGGCTTTCCACGCGGCACTTGCGGGGCAGCAGCAAAACATTGTCGTAGTCGAAGATTTCCATGAGATTCCAAGCTCCATCAAGGGACGCAGCCAAACAATTTTGACTGCGGTGGGCGCTTGGCCTGGCGACCGGTTGTGTGGGCGGGGCCGTGGTGGCCGCTCCGAACCCTGCTGAGCGCAGGCACAAAAAAACCGGACGTCAAGAAACTTGGGCCCGGTGATTGATTCTACCCGCGCGCGGCTTTGCCGGAATGCCCCTGCCTGCTGCCAGGCTGTGCGCCGCAATCGGATTGCGCTGCGGCCACAA
>OBID01000365.1_pt1 | contig 19364 bp, 17 predicted proteins | sample 1519781 | NCBI WGS metagenome assembly OBID01 (sample SAMEA3991478, study PRJEB22521) | metagenome | biome: anthropogenic terrestrial biome; feature: sewage plant; material: sludge | place: Sweden | collected 2012-09-26 | reverse complement strand
CACCACGAACGGTAGGATTAGGTGCCGTTCATGGTTCGACGGGCTCACCACGAACGGGGCTGGAAGAATTACCGCTCATGGTTTGAGGGGGCTATCCTGAGCGAAGACGTAGGGTGGATAAGCGCAGCGCATCCACCGACTTGTTTTGTGGAGTTCAAGCTGGTGGATGCGCTGCGCTTATCCACCCTACAGGCTGACTCACTTTGGATCGGCGTGCGCAGGCGTGCCGATGGTGATTGAGCTTGCTGACAGCTCACCAGCCGACTTTCAGGCCAAGACCGACGCGATTACAATTCCAGCGGTTCGTATTGCGTGATCAGGGTGAACTACCTGATCGTGGTTACATCACCTGGGAACCCACTCCAATGAGCAAGCAGAAATCCGGTCCAAGGCTGGGCCTCGGCACCCGCGCCATCCACGCTGGCCAACGCCCGGATCCATCCACTGGCGCGGTGATGACGCCGATCTACGCCACGTCCACCTATGTGCAGAAGAGCCCCGGCGTGCATCAGGGCTATGAGTATTCGCGTACGCAGAATCCGACGCGCATGGCTTACGAGGCGTGCGTGGCAGCACTCGAAGGTGGACGCCGTGGCTATGCATTTGCATCGGGTTTGGCCGCGGCCAGCACGGTGCTGGATCTGCTGGATTCCGGCAGTCATGTCATTGCCATGGATGATTTGTATGGTGGCACCTATCGCCTGTTCGAGCGCGTGCGTCGTCGTTCGGCCGGTCTCGATTTCAGCTTCATCGACTTGAACGATGCAGATGCGCTCAAGTCCGCATTGAAGCCCAATACGCGCATGATCTGGGCGGAAACGCCGACCAATCCCATGCTCAAGCTGGTCGATCTGGAAAAAGTGGGCAAGTTCGCGCGCAAGCACGGGCTCATCTTCGTGGTCGACAACACGTTCTGTTCACCGATGTTGCAGCGCCCAATCGAGTTCGGCGCCGACCTGGTGCTGCATTCGGCGACCAAGTATCTGAATGGGCATTCCGACATGGTCGGCGGCATCGTGGTGGCGGGAGACAATACCGAACTGGCCGAGCAAATGGCCTTCCTGCAAAACTCCGTGGGTGCCGTGGCCGGGCCATTCGATGCGTTTCTTGCCATGCGTGGACTCAAGACCTTGCACTTGCGCATGAAGGCACATTGCGAGAACGCCCTCGCCATTGCCCAATGGCTGGAAAAGCATCCGGCGATCGCGAAGGTCATTCACCCGGGCTTGAAGTCACATCCGCAACACGCGCTGGCCAAGCGTCAGATGGACGGCTTTGGCGGCATCATTTCGGTAGAGGTGAAGGGCGGCTTGCGCAAGGCACGCAAGGTGCTGGAGCGTTGCGAACTATTCGCGTTGGCGGAGTCCTTGGGCGGCGTGGAAAGCCTGATCGAACACCCGGCCATCATGACCCACGCATCGGTACCGGCTGCCAATCGCAAACGACTGGGCATCAGCGACGGACTGATCCGGCTATCCGTGGGCGTGGAAGACCTTGCCGATCTTCGCGCTGAGCTTGGGATTGCGTTGGCCTGAGTCGGCGAGCTGCGAAAGCGCCGCCGCCGCCTTTGTTAGTTTGGCGAAAAGATGCGATCAGCCTCGGCCACTTGTTTCTGGAATTCGCGTAGATGTAAAGGCGTGTCGACCGCGCCAATCACGGGCTTGCTGAGGCGGATGCCGGCGGGGGCGATGATTGGCATGCCATCGTTGTCAATGCCCCGGAAACGAAGGTCCAGGGAATTGATTCCCGGAGCAAGCTCGAAGGTCATGTCGAGGCTTGATGGATTGTGAGAGTTCCAACTATGCAACAATTCGCCACCACGCCAAATCTCAAGGCCGATCGGGGCAGGTGTTGAAATATCAAGGTTCAACCGGGAAACGATGGTCTGCTTGAGCGGATTCAATAGTTGGATGCTGGCCCTGCTTCCCTTGAGTGTGGCCGAACGCCAGCCCGGGTTGGCAGTCTCCCAAGCGGAGTAGCCTGATCCCAGCGCCGTACTGAGCAGGGGAGACGCTTCAGTCTCCGAGAACGCCTTCAGGCGAAACAACGAACAGCTTTGATCGGGGCAGGTCATGGCAGGTGGGCCCAAATAGTCTTGCAGTTCGGCCTCCACGGACTTGCCATTGTCTGCATAGGCGCTGCGCTCGACGAGCACGGCGTCAAAGCCGGAAGCAGCCAGTTTGCCCACGCGTTCGCGCAGCGGAATCAGTTCCATGCGACGAATCCACTGGTCGGCCGCACTGAACTTCATGCTTCCATAGCTCCATGCTATGCCGTTGGTATGAAGATACCGGCGCATGAGGCCGGTATGGCCTTCGGCATGCAGGGGTGCCGCCTCGGGGTACGGGACGTAGGGGAGTTGATATACGCGTGAACCCGGCGACAAGTGGTGCATGATGGCGTCAGCACTGGCTCGGTCGTGCTCGTAAATGACTTGATTGGACTTGAGCAGGTTGCTTTTGGCCAGGGACTGATCCCAAGTGCCGAAAGCCAGCATGGCTAGGAACGCCGCAAAGCTGGCCGCATGTCGAAGCGTTCCCCGCCGAATTTTCTTCAAGGCGTTTTGCAGAATCAGCAAGAAAAAACAAAGAGACAGGAATGCAATGAGGATGCTGATTCGATTGGGTGCTCGGAACTGTGCCATTGCAAACCAGGCGAACAGCGAAGCGAAGCCGCCAATGGTGGCGAACAGGAATGCGATCAGGTTCAAGACGCCCAGACGTCTGAGCGTGGGGTCTTGTGCGGGGAATCTTTGCAGGACGTAGATCAAGGATCCCATGAATCCGAGGAATGCAATCAAGCCGATCGATGCGGTTTGATTCTCGGTGACATTGGGGGCGCGGCTGCGGTACTCATCGGCTTGCTTTCGGAACGAGTCGTTCTGATGAAACGGAGTGGGCAGTGCCATCTGTATCATTCTCAACCCGTAGCGCTCCGTTTCCACTGCATCTCGCTGGGTAAGATTGCCATCCAGCGTTGTGTCGTGGATGGCTTGCAGGTGAGGCGCCAGGCTTGCCGTTGTCGCAATCAGGATGATCAGACCGGCGGCCAAGCCCAACCGCATGGGTCGCCAACAACCATGTTCCACGCTACCGGCAATGGCGGCGAATCCAATCAGCAAGGAAGCAAACAAGGCGTAGTAGATTCCACAGCCAGCGGCCACCGCGAGCAGAAGGGCATATCCCAGAAGAGACTTTGTCGAAAGTTGCGAGCTTTCCGTGGCCGCAAAAATGCCCATGGCAAACGCAGAGAAAATAGGAAGACAGAAATAGGAGGCAAGGAACAGATGGCCTCCGCGCAGGAAGTGATACGCTTGAAGCGAATAAAGAATGGCTCCGCAGAGCGAGAAAAGCCGATTCAGGCCCATCCATCGCATGGAAACGAAGGCAGAAATGGCGGCGGTTGCAAAGCTTGTCAGGTAAAAGACATTCAGTGCAGACCCAAACTCATCCGTGAACAGGCCAATCAACCACAGCATCGCAAAGTGAGTGTTGTCCGACATGGGAAATGGACCCATGTCCAAGCCGAATGGCGCGCCTAGCGAAGGATTGTGCAGGTACCAACCATTCTCGATCACTCCCTTGATCAAGGCGCCGTAGTAAAGCGCGTCTCCGCTGTAGGCCAATGGAACGTCAAGCGGGACTTCATTGAAGCGGTAAATCCATGCGGCGAAAATCACGCAGGCCAGTGCTGCCGCTGCCGCCAACGCAGCGTCCAGGATCACGGAATGGTGAACGCCGAATCCATGGTTGCCGGAATTTCCTGCGGCAAATGACCTGAGTGGTCGCGATGAAGCTGCATGGGAGCCTGGAGCTTTATCAGCCCGCATGCAGTACCCGTCGAGTCAACGTAAAGGTGACTGGAACGGTCAGTGCGACCACAAGGATGAATGCCAGCCATTCAGGAATGTCCAGCCAGTCGACTGCAACTTTGAGCAGGCCAAGGCTGAGCAGGAACTGGGCAAGATAGACCAGTGGAAACTGTATGGCCGAGCGCCTGTTCATGGGCTTGCGGAAGACGAACGTTGCGCTCAATGCGTAGGCAAAACAGATACCAACCGCGTAGCCGATTGCGTAGGCAATCTCATAACGCATCCAGATCAGCAGGATCAAATACACGAGGTAGGCTACCAGCGTGTTTATGCCACCCATGATCAGAAAGCGCAGAAACTCGCCGGTGATGCGCCGAAAGCGATGGTTTGAAGACTGCGCGGACGACTCCAGTTCAGGGGATTGCATTGGATTGTCCGGCTCGATCTGTTCGACTTGCGACGAGATAGGGTGGCTTGCGATAAGCGGCACCCATCAGGCGCCCGATGTATTCGCCCAGTGCGCCGAGTATCAGCAACTGAATTCCACAAGCCAGCAGGATCACCGACATCAGCGAGGTGTAGCCGGGGCTCTGGATCTGGCCAGTGAAATAGCCGAATACCACGAACAACAGGTATGCAAAGCTGGCGAAAGCCAGGGCTGCACCGCCGTAACTGGCGATGCGCAATGGAAGGTGGGAGAAGGTGACAAAGTTGTTCAATGCATGGGATAGCAGTCGGCGCCAGGTGTAGGCGCTTTCACCATGCTGACGTTCGCCGTGAACCACTTCCACGGTTCTGGTTGATGAAGTCATCCATGACAGCATGCCGTCGATGTACGGTCGATTGATTCCCAGGCGAACAAGTTGCTTGGCCAAGGGTGCGTGAATGACGCGAAACGAGGAATAGTCCTGGTTGAGGTCGGGAAAGGCTCGTTTCAGACTCCAGCGCATCAGTTCGGAGCTGAAATTCCGAATTCCGGAGTGGGTGCGTTTGGGGAAATTGCCGTAAATCACGGGTACTTCTTCGCTGGCCGCGTCCAACATGTCTGGAATTGCCTCGGGCGGATGCTCCAGATCATCGTCCATGGTGATGATCCACTGCCCCCGTGCTTGCTCAATGCCGCAAACCGTGGCGGCGTGCTGCCCAAAGTTCCTGCTCAGGCGCATCCCGATGATGTGCGGGTTGTCTGCGGCCAGCTTTCGAATGACAGGCCAGGACTCTGTGCGTCCCCGGTCATCCACCAGGATCAATTCCCAGGACAGCCCAGCCGCAGTCATGCTCCCGGCGACGCGTCTGGCCAGTTCGGGTAGCGCTGCGTGACCACCGAATACCGGAACGACGACGGACACTTCAGGATTGGAGGCGGCGGCTGGATTGTTCATGCAATTTCGGAAGGAGACAACTTGAGGGTGGTTTACCTGGCTTGCTGCCAGTTCCAGGTTTGACGCAAGCCATCAGCGAGTTCGGTATGGGATTTCCAGCCGAGCTTGCGTTCAATGGCTTCGGGGTTGGGAGTGACTCTGGTAACGTCAACGCTGCGACGCGGATTGAACTCCACGTTGATCGAGCGTCCACAGGCGACTTCGCATGCTGCGATCAACTGCAGGATCGAGGCGCACTGACGACTGGCGACATTGTAAACATTGAATCGCGCACTTTGTTTGCTTGTCGTCGTCAGCACGATGGCTTCAACGAGGTCATCCAGAAAAAGGTAATCGCGAACGACGGAGCCGTCCCCCCAGACCTGGAACGTCTTGCCATCCTTGGCCCGATCAAACAGCGTCGGCACGATGGCAAATCCCTTGCTTGCCTGTTGGCCGGGTCCGTACAAATTGCTGGGACGCAGGGTAGTGGCAGTCCAGGGACCGGCGGCTGCGCAGGCGGCGAGGAAAGCTTCTGCGGATGCCTTGCCGGCTCCGTAGTAGGAACGTGGTCGCAACGTATTCGACTCTGTCGCGTCCTCGGCATCATCGCCGTAAATGGCACCACCGGAGGAAAGATAAATGATGTGCCGTTCAGGGAAATCCGAAGCGCATTCAAGCAATCGCGCGAGCGGCAGCAGGTTACCCATGACCTCCAGGGCCGGGTCGGTTGCCGATGTCCCTGGTGTGGTCATTGCGGCGCAGTAGGCGATGGTGTCGCTTTCGGAAAGTGCGGAGCGCAGCAATTGGCGATCCTCGATCGAGCCGCGCAGACGCACGATCCGCCCGTCGCTGGACAGGGATTCCGAACGCCCGAGTGCGGTCACCTTGTTGCCGAGTTCCGCCAGGCGCATGCACAGGCGATTGCCGACGAATCCGGCCGAGCCCAATACGAGAACTGATTTCGAGCGATCTTCCATGTCCTCAGCTACTCCGGATACATCGTAGAGGGGGCGTGATCTGGACGACCAGGCAGTCAGTGGATTCCGATTCTTGCGCGAATGGCGGAATTTTCCAAACATTGCATGGCCAGGCCGTGAGGAAAATCCTGACCTGGCCCGCAGTGCCGAATGACCTCACGTGATTCTTGCTCGGCTGCAAGGAGCGTACACTTGCCGGTGCTGCAAAGGCCAAAGGGGGCGCTTCCGTGGGTCTGCTGGATGATCTTGAAAACGAGGCGCAGCGGCGCAAGGCCGAGGCGGATCGGGCGGTTGAAGTCAAAACCGAGCGTGAAAGTGCCTATCGCACCATTCTGGAACCGGCGATGGGCAAGCTGCGTGCCTACCTCACCGAGCTGGTGGAGAAGATCAAGGTATTGCAGCCGAAGATTGCCATTCGCCACGAGATAGCCGGGTATGGCGACGTGGTGGCGTACGTGGAACATGAATACGAATTGCGTGACGCCAGGCAACCCTCTTCGCTGGAACTCACGCTTTCCTTCGCCGCAACGGTTGCCAGTTCCGAATGTCCTGCGGTGACCGTGGAAGGTGCCGCGCGCGTGCGCGCGGTCGCCAACTTGTTCCAGCGCCATCGCTTGGGCGGGCCGCTCGCGGAGCGCAAGGACAATAGCGGCGAGATGGCCGGTGCGGTGTTCAAGGCCAAGGGCAAGATTCCACTCGCCGCCAACTTCATGGCCGACGCGGCCAGCGGGCAACTGCGCATCACCTTCACCAACTTCGACGACTTTGGCTCGGTAACAAAGAATGTGCCGCCGGAACGGGTGGACGATGCCTTGTTTGACGAGATCGGTCGATACCTGATGCGTGACCCGAACTCATTGTTGCGAGAGGCGCTGCCTGACGACTATCGGAGCCAGCTCAAGGCCAAGGTGCACGAGCAGACCGTCAAGCGCCGTTGGGAGGCCACCATTGATTCCCGCCAGCAGGAAGACCTGGCCATGCTCAAGCGCGAACACGGATTCGGTGCCAGCCTCAACAAGCTCGGCGATGCGATGGGCAAGTTGAAGGGGTTGGTTCAGCGCAAGCCTGCGGGCTGAGACAGGGTCTGCCCAGCCAATGCATCCGTAGGGTGGATAAGCGCAGCGCATCCACCCGCTCGGTTGGTGCAAGATGCCTCGGTGGATGCGCTGCGCTTATCCACCCTACACGTTGCAGATGGTCTTGATCGCGCCTGCGGCGCTCCCTCACTCCGTTCCCCTCTCCCGCCGTGCGGGAGAGGGGCGAAGGTGCCGTGCGGGTGTTGCGTCGATCAGAGCAGCGGTACCAGCAGCAGGGCCACGATGTTGATGATCTTGATCAGGGGGTTCACCGCCGGTCCGGCCGTGTCCTTGTACGGATCACCCACGGTGTCGCCGGTTACGGCAGCCTTGTGCGCCTCGGAACCCTTGCCGCCATGGTTGCCGTCTTCGATGTATTTCTTGGCGTTGTCCCAGGCGCCGCCGCCGGTGGTCATGGAAATGGCCACGAACAGGCCGGTGACGATGGTTCCGATCAGCAGGCCGCCCAGTGCCTGTGCACCGGCCATGGGGCCGCCGATCCAGCCGAAGCCAAAACCGACAATGATGGGAACCAGAACCGGCAGCAACGACGGCACCATCATTTCCTTGATCGCGGAACGCGTCAGCAAGTCGACCGCACGCGAATAGTCGGGCTTGGTCTTGCCTTCCATGATGCCCTTGATCTCGCGGAACTGGCGACGCACTTCCTCGACCACGCTGCCTGCCGCGCGACCGACGGCTTCCATGGCCATCGCGCCGAACAGATAAGGGATCAGGCCGCCAATCAAGAGGCCGATGATCACGTAGTGGTTGGAAATGTCGAAGGTGTAGATGTTGCCGGGATGTTCCACGCCCAGCTTGTGCGTGTAATCGGCGAACAACACGAGTGCCGCGAGGCCGGCCGAGCCGATGGCATAGCCCTTGGTCACCGCCTTGGTGGTGTTGCCCACGGCATCCAGCGGGTCGGTGACCGCGCGCACTTCGGATGGCAGCTCGGCCATTTCGGCAATGCCGCCGGCGTTGTCCGTGATCGGGCCATAAGCGTCGAGGGCAACGATCATGCCGGTCATCGACAGCATGGCGGTGGCGGCAACGGCGATGCCGTATAGCCCGCCGAAGTGATACGCACCCCAGATCGCGGCGCAGACCGCAAGCACCGGCCATGCCGTGGACTTCATGGAAATGCCGATGCCGGCAATGATGTTGGTGGCGTGGCCGGTGGTCGATGCCTGCGCCACATGGCGCACCGGCGAATACTCGGTGGCGGTGTAGTACTCGGTGATGACGACCATAGCGCCGGTGAGGAGCAGGCCGATGAGACCGCAGTAGAACAGGTTGCTGGCCGACATGACGTTGCCGTTGCCGACATCCAGGCCAGCCGGGAACAGCTCGCCGGTGACAAACCAGAAGGCAATCGCTGACAACAGCGCCGAAACCACGACACCCTTGTACAGGGCGTTCATGATCTTGCCACCGGCGCTGGTCTTGACGAAGAAGGTGCCGATGATCGAGGTGATGATGGAGACGCCACCGAGCACGATCGGATAGAGCACGGCGTTCGGGTTGCCGGCAAACATCACGCCGCCAAGCAGCATGGTGGCAATCAGGGTGACGGCATAGGTTTCAAAGAGGTCGGCGGCCATGCCGGCGCAGTCACCGACATTGTCACCCACGTTGTCCGCGATCACCGCCGGGTTACGCGGATCGTCTTCCGGAATGCCGGCTTCGACCTTGCCGACCAGATCCGCACCGACGTCGGCGCCCTTGGTGAAGATGCCGCCGCCCAGACGCGCGAAGATCGAAATCAGCGATGAACCGAAGGCCAGGCCGATCAGCGCATGCAGGCTTTCATCCGCCGAATAGCCCATGCGCGAGAGCAGCACGTAATAACCAGCGACACCGAGCAGTCCCAGGCCAACCACCAGCATGCCGGTGATGGCGCCGCCACGGAATGCCACCGCGAGAGCTGCGGCAATTCCGCTACGCGCCGCTTCCGCCGTGCGCACGTTGGCACGTACCGAAACATTCATGCCGATATAGCCGGCCAGGCCGGAAAGCACGGCACCGACCGCGAAACCGACGGCAGTCTGCCAGTCCAGGGCAAAGCCCATGACGACGAAGAGCACCACGCCAACCACCGAAATGGTCATGTACTGGCGATTGAGATAGGCGCGCGCACCCAGCTGGATGGCTGCGGCGATCTCCTGCATGCGTTCGTTGCCGGCTGGCTTGGCCAGGATCCAGCGAATCGACCAGGCGCCATAGACAATGGCAAGCCCCGCGCAGATGAGTGAAAACAACAAGCCGTGTTGCTGCAACATTTATCTCTCCCAGGAAACAGGCGGTACGAGGAATAAACGGGGGTCCCACAAACCGGTCGAGTATAGCCGTGCCCGGACGGACACGACATTCTTGCGCTGCAACAATCGAGGCGGGAGCAGCAGGATTCAACGTGGAGTTCGGTCCCCCATGCTGTCGGAGCCCGTTTACGGGCGAGCGTTTGACGGGATTGGCGAAATGCTCGCCCCTGAAGGGGCTCCTGCAGGTGGGCGCAGCGCGTGGGCGTAGGCTCCCTCGAAATGGCCGCGGCTTGCGATCAGCAGGACCAGGGCCAGCGGGGCGGCCACGATCGGCCAAGTCAGGTAGCGCAGTTCGGCGCTCGGGGCGAGCACGAAAAAACTCGCAGAATAGAGCAGGGCGCTCGTGGAAACGGCGAGCGCCAGATCCGTCGCCGGGGATCGCTGGCGCCGCCAGGCGATCGGAATGACGATCAGGTGGATCATGAGATAGGGAAGCCCGGCGAACAGCCAGCTTCGCCCCAGGGCTGCAAAGAGATCGTAGAGCCGCTTCTGCGCGCTGGGAAACCACGCCTCCGGCAGCGGTGGATTGTCCCGATAGGTCGCGCGACCGACGTAGTAGCTGATGCCGCCGGAAGCGCCGCCGTGGCGTCCCGTGAGCAGCGCCATGGTGCGCACGCGATGTTCGAGATAGGCGCCGGGATATCGGCTCACGGCATTCCACCAGGCGCGTGCGAGTGCCGCTCGCTGTTCGGACGAAAAGGGCACATTCAGTCCGCTGCCGATTCCCGAGCGCGAACGTGCGAACAGCGAGGTGGCGGACACCGGGTCGAAGGCACCGGTTTCGCGCAGTTCCTCCACGCTGAGTCCGGCGCCGTGGGTGAAAGTCGGCAGCAGGAGTTCGTCGCTGGCCACGGACACGGCGGCGAGATCCCAGAGGGCCAGCATCGGCCACAATGGGCGGCGTTCGTCGGCGATCAACCGGTCGAGGGCGATGGCGAAGGCAGTGGTGAGCACCGCCGTCGTGGTTGCCGCAACCAGGATTCTGCGCACAGTCATTCGCTGCTGCGCCCTCAATGCAGCGACCGCAAGCACGCCGAGGGGAATGACTGCGAGCAAGGCGTTCTGCCGGATCGAGCCGGCATAGAGGATCGTGAGCCCGGCGATCCATGCAGGCCAGGTCTTTCCGCTCCGAATCACGTGGGCGAGCAGGCCGATGGCCAGGATCATGGCAGCCGTCATGTGCGGATCGGAAAGCATCTGCGCCATCATTGCCAGCGCGAGCGGGTTCAACCCGCAAAGGAGAACACCGCACAGGCGAACGCCGATCGGGGCGGCCAACGCCTGCATGCACAACCCCAGACCCACCCAGAACATGGCCAGGTTGAGGATCAGAAGGCTTGCGGGGTTGTCGAACAGCCACAGCAGTCGTGACCAGACCCACAGCATCGGCACGGGGGTGATGTTGTAGAACTCGCCACTGCGCGCCTGCCAGATCTGAAACGCGGAATCGTAGGTGTACTGGCCGGGATAGAGCAGCGCCAGCGAGACGCCAAAGCCCGCCAGCACAGTCAACGCCAGGGCGCTGGCGTGTGCTCGCGGCACTTCGACGTGCGCACCCGGATTCGGTAGCGGCATCGCGGCGCCCTACTTGTCGTCGATCCGGTAGGAGGGCAGTTTCTGCTTGAGCATCGCGTTCTTCAGGCGTACGTATTTCGGCAGGCCATCACGACCGGACGGCGGCGCGTCCTCGCCGCGGATCAGGGGTTCCAGGTAACGGCGGGCGGCTTCGGTGATGCCGTAGCCGTCGCGGCGAATGAACGACTTGGGCAAGGTTTTTTCGTGGTTGGCCACCTTGGCCAAGGGTGCGGGTTCGATCTTCCAGCGATACGGGGCATCGGACGTACGCACGATCACCGGCATGACCGCATTCTTGCCTGCGAGCGCGTATTCCACGCCGGCCTTGCCAACGGCGTAAGCGTGCTCGACATCGGTCTTGGACGCGATGTGCCGCGCCGAACGCTGCAGGTAGTCCGGCATGGCCCAGTGGTACTTGTAGCCCAGCTTCTGCTTGACCAGAGCGGCCAGCAGCGGGGCGACGCCGCCGAGTTGGGCGTGACCGAATGCATCGCGGGTGCCGACTTCGGAAAGGAACTTGCCATCCTTGTTGCGTACGCCCTCCGATACCACGACCGTGCACCAACCCACTCGTTCCACCGTGGCCTTGACCCGGGCGAGGAAGGCTTCCTCATCAAACGTGATTTCGGGAAACAGGATGATGTGCGGCGCATCGTCTGCCGATTTTCCGGCCAGACCCGCAGCCGCTGCGATCCATCCCGCGTGCCGGCCCATCACCTCCATGACGAAGACCTTGGTCGAGGATTCCGCCATGGACGCCACATCCAGGCTGGCTTCCAGCACGGATACGGCGGTGTACTTGGCCACCGAGCCAAAGCCGGGGCAGCAGTCGGTGACGGCCAGGTCGTTGTCCACGGTTTTCGGGATGCCGACCACGGTCAGCGGGTGCCCCAGCGCCTTGCCCACCTGCGAAATCTTGTTGGCGGTGTCCGCAGAGTCGTTGCCGCCGTTGTAGAGGAACCAGCGGATGTCGTGGGCGCGGAACACCTCGATCAGGCGTTCGTACTGGGCGCGGCTCTGCTCGATCGACTTGAGCTTGAAGCGGCAGGATCCAAACGCGCCGCCCGGGGTGTGGCGCAATGCCGCAATGGCGCTGGCGGACTCCTTCGAGGTATCGATCAGCTCTTCGCGCAGGGCGCCGATGATGCCGTTGCGCGCGGCCAGGACGCGCACCTTGTGCTTGCGCGCCGTCTCGATGACCGCGCAGGCACTGGCGTTGATGACGGCGGTGACGCCACCGGATTGCGCATACAGGAGGTTGCCTTGCATCGAGAGGGATCCTTGGTTCGAGGGAAAGGGGAAGTGGCCGGTTTGACTGCACCAGCCGCAACAGATAGCTTTATCCGGGGTTTTCACATCAAAGTTTAGCGCAGCGTCGCGGTTTTGCCGCGCTCGCCGGCAATGCGAAGGAACACTATGCGACTCGTGCTACTCGGCGCGCCCGGTTCGGGCAAAGGCACCCAGGCGGCCATGCTGAAAACCTCACTGGGCGTTCCGCATATCTCCACCGGGGATCTGTTGCGGGCAGCCGTCAAGGCGGGCACGCCGCTCGGACTCAAGGCCAAGGCGGTGATGGACGCCGGCGGTTTGGTTTCCGATGACATCGTGCTTGGCATGCTGGAAGAACGCATCAGTCAGTCCGATGCCGGCGGCGGTTTCATCCTCGATGGCTACCCGCGCAACCTCGCACAGTGTTCCGCGCTGGAGTCCTTGCTCGATCGGATCCGCCAACCCCTGGACGTGGCCGTCAAGCTGGACGTGCCAAGCGAATTGATCGTTGAGCGCATTGCAGGACGGGCGGCAGCAGAAGGTCGACTCGACGATACTCCGGAGACCGTGCGCGCGCGCTTGCGTGTCTATGCCGAGCAGACTGCGCCGGTGGCGGATCATTTTGCTGCAATCGGCAAGCTGGTCACGGTTGATGGCGTCGGTGAACTGGACACCGTGTTCCAGCGCATTCTTGCGGCCCTGCCTGCCTGAGCGCGTTGTCGAATGGCAGCACACGGGTGCGCAGACAGGTGAGCCAGATCGAGACCGACTGCCAAGGCGGAAATCCCGAAAAGTCGGCCTGCTGCTTCCTTCAGCAAGCGCGCTGAGCATGCGCATTGCCGACCTGCTGCCCATTGTCATCAACCTGTGCCGATTCCGCGGTGGACCACAGGACATCCCCTATCGTCCATCCCTTCTGCTCGGCTTGCTGATCGCCAGCATTGCCCTTGACCTTGTTTCCGCGGAACTACTCGGTGTGAGCGAGGCTGCATTGGGTCGCAGCTTGTTCTCGACTGGCTTGTTGCTGTCGCTGTGCTGGTTGGCCTTGCGCATCTGCGGATTTGCCAGTCGTTACGTGCAGACTGCCAGTGCGCTGGTTGCCTGCTCGATCGTGTTTTCCCTGCTCATTGTCCCGCTGGCCCTGCTGTTTGGCGACGCGCCAGCCGAACAATCCACCGTCTCGCCAGCGCAGGCGCTGGTGGCCTGGCTCGGATTGCTGGTACTGGTCTGGAAGATTGCCGTGGATGGATTCGTCGTGCGGCACGCCATCAATGCGCCGTACTGGCTCGGCTTTTCCCTGGCGATGGCCTGGACGGTGGCCGACTTTGCCCTGAGTCGCGTGCTGTTTGCACCGCCCGCATGAAGCGTGCGCGGGCTAAACTGGCTGCATGAAACTTCATATCCTCGGTATCTGTGGCACCTTCATGGGCGGCATCGCCGCGCTTGCGCGTGAGCTCGGGCACGAGGTGGATGGCAGTGATGCCAACGTCTATCCGCCGATGAGCGATCAGCTGCAGGCCCTCGGCATTCGCCTCAAATCGGGGTACCAGCCCTCGCATCTGGAAGCCGGTACCGAACGAATCATCGTGGGCAATGCCTTGTCGCGCGGCAACCCGATGATCGAACACATGCTCAATCATCGGCTTGCCCATGTTTCCGGTCCGCAATGGCTGGGCGATGCAGTGTTGGGTCCGCGCCAGGTGCTGGCTGTTGCAGGTACCCACGGCAAGACCACGACGACGTCGCTGCTTGCCTGGCTGCTGGAGAGTGCGGGTCGACAGCCGGGGTTCCTGATCGGTGGCGTGCCCGGCAATTTCGAATGGTCGGCACGCCTTGGACATGGCGAGTCTTTCGTCATCGAAGCCGACGAATACGACACCGCGTTCTTCGACAAGCGATCAAAGTTCGTGCACTACCGGCCATCGATTGCCGTGCTCAACAACCTGGAGTTCGATCACGCCGACATCTTTGCGGATGTCGCTGCGATCCAGCGCCAATTCCACCAGTTGATGCGCATCGTTCCCGGCAACGGTCGCGTCATCGTCAATGCAGAAGATGCGCACCTGGCGGAAGTGCTCAGGATGGGTTGCTGGACGCCGGTGGACAGTTTCGGCATCGATGCAGGGAATTGGCGCGCACGTTTGATCGCTGCCGATGGATCGCGGTTCGAGGTGCTGCACGAGGGCAAGAGCATCGGCATTGCGGGCTGGTCCCTGCTCGGCCGCCACAATGTGATGAATGCGTTGGCAGCACTCGCCGCAGCCCACGCAGCGGGTGTCGATGTGGCAGCCGTGCTTCCCGCGCTTGCGGAGTTTCGCAGCGTGAAGCGACGCATGGAAACCATCGCCACACACGCAGGCGTCACCGTGTATGACGATTTCGCCCACCATCCGACGGCGATCGCGACGACATTGCAGGGTCTGCGTGCACGCGTGGGCGATGCGCGCATCGTGGTTGCGCTGGAACCGCGATCCAACTCCATGCGATTGGGTGCACATGCAGCGCAACTTGCACCGTCGCTGGTCGACGCCGATCAAGTCGTGTTCCTCAAGCGCGCCGAGCTTCCCTGGGATGCCCAGCCGGTGATGGATGCATTGCAGGGAAGGGCACGTGCCGCCGGGACTGTCGATGAACTTCTGGAACTGCTGAACTCGGTCGTGCGCGAAGGCGACCATGTCGTGTTCATGTCGAACGGCGGCTTTGAAAGCGCGCCAACCCGGTTTGCGGGATTCCTGCATGGGCGTTGAGGCGGCCTCGATCCGGATACCCGACCCGGCATGAGTGGTCGGGTTCGGCATCTGCGGCATTACGGGTTGCATCGGTGACCACGCTGCCGCTGTTTCCGCTGCCCGCGGTCCTGTTTCCAGGCGGGGAAATCGCCCTGCGCATCTTCGAGCCGCGCTACCTCGACATGATCCGCGATTGCGCGCGAGACGGCAGGGGTTTCGGGATTTGCCTCATGCTGGAGAGTGATGATGGGCGTGCACCGGCATCGCCCGCTGCCATCGGGACCCTGGCGCGAATCGTGGACTTCAATGTGCTGGAGGACGGCTTGCTCGGCATCCTCGCGCGCGGTGAAGCGCGCTTTCGCGCGAGCGCCACGCATGTGCGAAGCGACGGATTGATCCACGCCGACGTGGACATGCTGGAGCCGGATCCCGTTCTGCCTGTTCCGCCGGAATTTGGCTTGCTCGCAACCATTCTTTCCCGCTATCACGAACGGGCGGGCGCGACCTTCGCGCAACATGAGCAGTCTCGCTATGATGAGAGCGCGTGGGTTGGTTTCCGACTTGCCGAGGCGTTCCCGCTTTCCGTGTCCGAACGTCAATTGTTGTTGCAGACTGCTGATCCGCTGGATCGCCTGAGCCATTTGATGCAGTGGCTGCCGCGTTTCCAGGATGCCTGAAGGAGCCCGTGTGAATAGTCTGAAAGGCAAGACCGTGTTCATCACCGGGGCATCGCGTGGCATCGGCCTGGCAATCGGCCTGCGCGCGGCTCGCGATGGCGCCAACATCGTGGTCGCGGCAAAAAGTGCGGTGGCCAACCCGAAATTGCCGGGCACCATCCACACGGCTGCCGCGGAAATCGAGGCAGCGGGTGGGCGCGCACTTGCGCTGCAATGCGATATCCGTGATGAAGGCGAGGTCCGCACTGCCGTTGCGTCCGCGGTCGAGCACTTCGGCGGCATCGACATACTCGTGAACAATGCCAGCGCCATCTGGCTGCGGGGGGCCGCTGACACCCCGATGAAGCGCTACGACCTCATGCATCAGGTCAACGCACGCGGCACGTTCCTGTGTTCGCAGGCCTGTCTTCCGCACCTGCAGAAGGCGGCCAATCCGCACATCCTGATGTTGTCCCCGCCGCTGGACATGAACCGCAAATGGTTCGCCCCGCATGTGGCCTACACCATGGCCAAGTACGGAATGAGCATGTGCGTGCTCGGCATGGCAGAAGAATTCCGCAGTCTTGGTATCGCAGTCAACGCGCTGTGGCCGCGCACGGTGATCGCGACCGATGCACTGAACATGATTCCGGGCGTGAGCCGCGAAAATGCCCGCAAGCCCGAGATTGTCGCGGATGCCGCGCATGCCATCCTGACCAGCCCGAGTCGCGAGCGGACGGGCGGATTCCTGATCGATGAGGAAGTTCTTGCCCACTGCGGCATCACCGATCTTTCGAGCTACGCGGTGGCGCCCGGGCAAGCCTTGTTGCCGGATCTCTTCCTGGATTGAAGCAAATCCGGTGTGTGTTGGAGTTGTCAAACTTGGAGATGGGGAGTTGCAAATGTCGAAGCTGATTCGGGTTGCTGTTCTGGCCGTCCTGTGCCAAGTAACGGTGTCGGGCCAGGCATTAGCCGGCAACTTGGTGTTCCATCAGGGATTCGAGACTTGCTGGGTTGACGCGATTGCCAAGGCGACGTTCCTGCAATCCATGGAATCCAGCATCGATGGCACCACCGCATGCATTCCATCCCAGGCTGGAGTCGAGCAAGGTGTCGGCTACACCGTCTGCGCCATCCCGAACGGGTGCGGGGCGGGTGTTGATGGATGCCCGGTGGTGCTCGCCGCCGGGGCTTTCTCCGGTAATTTTCAAGCAGGCCAATTCACTGCGCCGGGCACGACCAACAATCTGGCCATTCCACTGACCACGACCGTATTCGGCGCGTGCAGTATCAATCTCACCAATGTGGTGCTTGCCTACGACTTGGACTACCTGATGCAGGTTGACGGAACCGACGGTGTGCATACCGAAGACATGCAGACGCCCACGGTGGACATCGTCAGCTACTCGACTGCGGACGACTGCAATCCGGTGTTGGATGGATTCATTGCCAGCTATTTGCCACAGGCAATAGCGGGCGCGGAAACGGCCGCGGCCCAGGCCATTGACCCGGGCTTGCGCGCCGATACCCTGGAGCAGTCGATTTGCCCCTTGTCATCGCCATGATTCGGCGCACTTTCGCCCAGCGGATCCCTACTTTGGCAACTGGGCAAATGCGTCGCGAGCCGCCCGCAGGGTCTCGGCGATGATCTCTTCGCTGTGCGCCATCGACATGAATCCCGCTTCAAATGCGGATGGCGCCAGATAGACTCCGCGTTCAAGCATGGCGTGGAAGAACAGGTTGAAGCGGTTGCTGTCACAGGACGTGGCCTGGGCAAAGGTTTCCACTTTTTGCCCGCTGAAAAAGAGCCCGAACATGCCGCCAACGCGGGTGGTGCTGAACGCGATGCCGGCGCCGTCCGCCAGGGCCTGCAACCCGTCGGTCAGTAGTTGGGTGCGGCGGCCGAGTTCGGCGTGGAAACCGGGCGCCTGGATCAGTTCCAGCATGGCCAGGCCAGCCGCCATCGCCACCGGATTTCCACTCAAGGTCCCCGCCTGGTAGATCGGTCCGCTGGGCGCGATCTGTTCCATGATTTCGCGCCGTCCGCCGTAGGCGCCCACCGGCATGCCGCCGCCGATGATTTTTCCCAGGGTGGTGAGATCAGGCACGACCCCGTAGTGCTGCTGCGCGCCGCCGAGGGCAACCCGGAACCCGGTCATCACTTCGTCGAAAATGAGCAACGCGCCGTAGTGGGTGCACAGTTCGCGAAGATGCTTGAGGTAGCCGGGCCGTGGCGGAATGCAATTCATGTTGCCGGGCACCGGTTCCACGATCAGCGCGGCGATCTCGCGGCCGACTTTTTCAAAGAGTGCGGTTGCTGCATCGAAATCATTGAACGGCAAGGTCAGGGTGAGGTCGGCCATTGCCGGCGGTACGCCCGGGGATGTCGGCGTGCCAAAGGTCAACGCGCCCGAGCCGGCTTTCACCAGGAAGGCGTCGCCGTGGCCGTGATAGCAGCCCTCGAATTTCACCATGCGGGGCCTGCCTGTGAATCCCCGCGCCAGTCGGATCGCCGACATCGTGGCTTCGGTACCCGAGTTGACCATGCGTGACATCTGCATGGATGGCATGAGCCGGGTGATGGTCTCCGCCATCGTGACTTCGGCAGGACACGGCGTGCCGAACGACAAGCCATCCGCGATGGCAGCCTGCACGGCAGCGCGCACCGCGGGATGGTTGTGGCCGACGATCATCGGTCCCCAGGAGCCGACATAGTCGATATAGCGCTTGCCCTCGACATCCCACAGGTAGGGGCCTTCGGACTTGCGCGCGAAGAACGGTTCGCCGCCGACGGACTTGAACGCGCGAACAGGAGAATTGACGCCACCCGGCATCAGGTTCCTGGCACGAGCGAACAGGGAGTGATTGGTGTTCATGGATTGCTCTTTGCTGTCGGAAATAGTCTGGAAAACCGCTTGGCGCACGCGCTGATGTCGTTTGCGGAAAACAGCGAGGAGACAACTGCGATCAAATCGGCACCGCTCTGGATCAGGGCTCCCGCGTTCTCGGGAGTGATGCCGCCAATGGCCACCTTTGGAATCGGCAGCTCGCGCGCCTCGCTCAGCAGATTCCTGTTCGCACGTCGCGCCAGTGGTTTGGTACCCGTCGCATAAAACGCGCCGAAGGCGACATAGTTTGCGCCTTCCGCGACCGCCTCCCGTGCCCGCTCGATCGAGTCGTAACAGGAAACACCGATCAGCGCCGAATCTCCAAGCAGTGAACGTGCTGCGCGCAAATCGATGTCATCGGCTCCAAGATGCACTCCGTCGGCGCCGCAATCCAGTGCAAGACGGACATCATCGTTGATGATGAACGGGATTTTCGAATCAGCGCAAAGCCGCGCGAGCGAGGATGCTTCCTCGTGCTGACGGATCGGATCGAGGGTCTTGTCACGGTACTGCACAACCCTGGCGCCACCGGCAATGGCCGCCGCAACGGCCGCGTGCAAATCGGCGCGCGGCCCGTTGGTGATGGCATACAGACCTTTGCTTGGAAAATTCACGGCGGTGCGGCTTTCTACTTTGCGTGGGGTGGGCAAGCTGAGACAATCATAAGTCCAGTGCGCGCAGCGCTCCCAATCCTGCAG
>OBID01000364.1_pt1 | contig 19384 bp, 21 predicted proteins | sample 1519781 | NCBI WGS metagenome assembly OBID01 (sample SAMEA3991478, study PRJEB22521) | metagenome | biome: anthropogenic terrestrial biome; feature: sewage plant; material: sludge | place: Sweden | collected 2012-09-26 | reverse complement strand
TGGTCATTGCCGGGGCGCTTGTCGGTGCCGGTTGTCACCGACACCATACGCCGACGGAGCGAGCCGACTGGATGACGGGCAAGATCGCTAAACATCTGGACTTGGATGAACAACAGAAGGCCAAGCTGGCCGCCGTGAAGGACGAAGCGATGGCCGTACGCGCGGAGTCGGAGAAGGAGCGCAAGGCGACCATGGAAGAGGTCATCGCTCAGGTCCAGAGTGACCGGCTGGATCAGGCCAAGCTGGCCCGGCTGTTTGATCAGCACCAGGCGGGACAGACCCGCCTGATGCAGCGCGTGTTGCCCAAATTGGCGGAATGGCATGCGACCTTGCGGCCTGAACAGAAGGCCGAAGCCGTGGAGCACCTTCGCAAGTGGATGGACCGGTACGGAGACCACTGAGTCGTGACCCTTCGGACCTCGACCATTGCGGCGGCCGTCCTCGCGTCGGTGCTGATCGCCGGATACGTGATCCTCGATCGGCTGGTGTGGCAGGACGGCCTCCCAGAGGGACTGATCCAGGCCAATGGGCGGATTGAAGGAGACCACGTCACCGTTTCCAGCAAGTTTCCCGGGCGCATCGTAGACCTGGCGGCGCGCGAAGGGAGCCAGGTTCACAAAGGCCACGTGCTGATCCGGCTGGACGACGCCCAAACGAGAGCGAAGGTCGATCAGGCGGCACGGCTGGTGGACAGCATGATGGCGCAGGTGGAAGCGGCCCATACCGCGCTTGCGGTCCTGAACCTCGAAGTGCCTCTGAGCATCGAAGCAGTGGCCGCCAAAGTCGCAAGCATGCGCGCCGTCATCCGGAAGGCACAGGCGGTCGAATATGAAGCCCGCCGGGACACCGACCGCATCCGAGCCCTGCTTCCCGAGCAGGCGGTGTCGCAGCAGCAGGTGGATCAGGCTGAGGCGCGCTGGAAGGTGGCTGTCACGGAGATTGCCGTGGCGAAAGCCGCCCTTGACCAAGCAAGCAAGGAACTCGCGCAGGCCGAATTGGGGTGGGGACGAATACGATCGAAAGAAGCGGAGGTCGCGGCGCTCGAACGGCAACGCGACCAAGCAGATGCGACGTTCGCGGAGGCCCGTAGCATACTCGACGATCTGACGATCGTGGCTCCGACGAACGGCACGGTGACCACTCGGATGGTGGACGTCGGAGAGGTCGTGGCAACCGGCGCGCCCCTGCTCGAATTGGTGGATCTCGACCGCCTCTACCTGCAGGTCTATGTTCCGGAACTCCAAATCGGTAAAGTCCGCCTCGATTTGCCCGCCCGCATCCATACGGACGCGTTTTCCGACCGGTCGTTCGAGGCGACGGTCCGGTACATCGCTTCGAAAGCGGAATTCACGCCGAAAGAAGTCCAGACTCCGGACGAACGGGTCAAGCTGATCTATGCCGTTCGGCTCTATCTCACCGAGAATCCTGACCATCGGCTGACGCCGGGTCTGCCGGCGGACGCGGTGATCCGCTGGAAGGACGACGTGGCCTGGTCGAAACCTCGATGACGAAGCCCGCTGCCTCGTCACCGGAGGTGGTTGTCCGTGTGTCCGGCTTCGTCAAGTGTTACAAGCAGCATCTTGCGGTCGACCGCCTGGACCTCACCGTGAAGAGGGGTGAAATCTATGGCCTCATCGGACCGGATGGTGCGGGCAAGAGCAGTGTGATGAAAGCGATCGCCGGGGTGTTGCGATACGACGGGGGATCCGCCGAAGTGTTCGGGACCCTCGTGGATTCCGAGCGGGCGGCGGAACGGGTGAAATCGCGGATCGGATTTCTCCCGCAAGGACTGGGGCTGAACCTCTACCCCGAGCTCTCCGTTGAAGAAAACATCGACTTCTTTGCCAGGCTGCGGCTGGTCCCGGAGCCTAAGCTTCGCGCGCGCAAGTCCCGGCTGTTGGCGATCACCCGCCTGGATCGCTTCCGCAGCCGGCTGATGAAACAGCTCTCGGGCGGAATGAAGCAAAAGCTCGGCTTGATCTGTACGCTGATCCATGAGCCGGAGCTGGCCATTCTGGACGAGCCGACGACCGGTGTCGATCCTGTCTCCCGGCGGGACTTCTGGGCCATTCTCGCCGAATGGCAGGCGGACAAGGGCATGACCGCGCTGGTGTCGACCGCCTACATGGACGAAGCGGCCCGCTTTCACCGGCTCTCGTTTCTCTCTCATGGACGGGTGCTGGCATCGGGCACTCCTGCAGAAGTCCACTCACTGATCCCGGGCCTTGTCGTCACCTTCGAATCGAGCCCGCAACTGGAAGCGGTTGCCCGGCTGAAGCGCCGGTATGCCCAAGTCGAATCCCTGGGCCCCTCGCTGCACGTGTTCACCGCAGAACGGGAGCCGGAAGCCGCCGTCGCGGGGATCCGGCAGGCGCTGGACAATTTACCGCTCGAGCACGTCCACACGGATGAGCCGGAGCTGGAAGATGTCGTGGTGGCGCTGCTGTTGAAGGAGCGAGAAGAACAACCGGCAGAGTCGGCAGGATCGGACCACTCCTGTCACCCCACGGGCAGGCAGCTGCTCGACGGACTGGCCGTCGAGGCCAAGGAGCTCATTCGGGACTTCGGTTCGTTTCGAGCCGTGGATCGGGTCAGCTTTGACATGAAGCAGGGTGAAATCTTCGGGTTGCTGGGCGCGAACGGGGCGGGCAAGACGACCGTCATCAAGATGCTGACCGGAATTGTGCCTCCGACGGCCGGTGAGGGCCGTGTAGCCGGCGCGGATATGCGCACGGCGGGCGGTGCCATCAAGGAGCGCATCGGCTACATGTCGCAGGCGTTCTCCCTCTATCTGGATCTAACCGTCATCGAGAATATTCGACTCTTTGCCGGTATCTACGGGTTGGCTCGGCGAGAGGCGCAGCAACGGATGGAGTGGATCGTGGAGATGGCCGGCCTGACCGGCTACGAGGATGATCGGACGGGGCGCCTTCCCATGGGTGTGCGGCAACGTCTGGCGTTGGGTTGCGCACTCGTTCACAGCCCACGCGTGTTGTTTTTGGATGAACCGACGTCAGGAGTGGACCCCATCGGCCGTCGGCGTTTCTGGGAGCTGCTGTCACGGTTGGCACGCGAGGAAGGAGTCGCGATTCTCATTACCACGCACTACCTCAGCGAAGCGGAGCATTGCGATCGGCTGGCCCTCATGTATGCCGGACGCATCGTGGCTGAGGGGACGCCGGCACACCTGAAAAAACAGGTCGAGCGGGACATCGGGCAACTCGTGGAGATGGTCGTCGACAAGCCGGGGATCGCCCTCGCGCACGTAGTGGCAGCCGGGTTCGCCGGCGCGGCGCTCTTCGGCACCAAGATCCATGTGCTCTCGCGTGATCCGGGTCGCGACGAGGGACGTCTTCGGGATGTCCTGGCCCGCTCCGGGATTGCGGTTGGATCGGTGCGGACGCGGATGCTCAGCTTGGAGGACGTCTTTGTGTCACGGGTGATGGCACTGGAACAGGCGGCGCAAAAGGAGGTGTCAGCCTGAATCTGCAACGAATCAGCGCCGTGGCGCTCAAAGAATGGAAGGAGACCACCAGAGACCGACTGTTCTTGCTGTTGGCCTTTTTGTTGCCGGCCCTATGGTTGGTGGTATTCGGGTACGGGTTGAATCTGGATGTCGAAAACATTCCGTTCGCGGTCCTGGATCGGGATCGGAGCGAGTTGAGTCGGGATTATCTCCACCGGTTCATGCAATCGCGATATTTGTCGTTTCAGGGGTATGCCGATGATGAACGTGCCCTTGATCGCCTGTTGACCGAGACGAAGATCCGGGCAGCCATCATCGTTCCCGAGCGGTTCCAGGAGCAGTTGGCGGCGGGGGAACCGGCCTCCGTGCAGACCTTGCTCGACGGGACCTTTCCTCTCCATACGGATATCGCCAAAGGTTATGTCATTGCCATCAACCAGGCGTTCACCGAGGAGCGACTGATCGAGTACCTGCGCCGAACCCGTGGTCTCACCCAGGAGCAGGCCGATGCGCTGGTGCGTCCGCTGACCGTCGAGGTGCGCTATCTGTACAACGAAGAAGTCCGGAGTACCTGGTCCATGGTGCCGGCGCTGGTCATGTTCACGCTGATGCTCGCCTCGCCCCTGCTGACGGCGCTGGGGGTCGTGCGGGAGAAAGAAACGGGTTCGATTTACAATATCTATAGCTCCACCGTGAGCCGCGCCGAATTCCTGACCGGCAAGCTGCTTCCCTATATCGTCATCTCACTCGTGAACGTCTGCGTGTTATGGCTGATGGCCGTCGGCCTCTTTCAGGTGCCCTTTAAGGGAAGCTTCCTCCTGTTCTTTTCGGCGTCGGTGCTGTTCGTGTGCTGTACCACGGGGATCGGCCTGCTGATTTCTCTGCTGGTGCAGACGCAAATGGCGGCGCTGATTATCACGATGGTCGTGGCGATGATCCCGACCATTCTCTTTTCCGGTCTCTTGGTGCCGGTGGCCTCGTTAACTCGAGGCGCGAAGGTGCAGGCGCATCTGTACCCCGCCATGTATTACACCAACATCGTGCGTGGAAGTTTTCTGAAGGGTGTGGGCGCGGACGTGCTGTGGACCGACCTGCTGGCGCTGGCGATGTTTGCCGTCGCGTTGAGCGGGCTTACGTATCGGCTCTTCACCAAGAGGCCGAAGACATGAGGGGTGAGGCATGACGGCCAGGCAGCAGGCAGTCACGTGGGGGCGGCGGCTCGCGGCGATGACGTGGAAGGAAATCTTGCAACTGTCGCGCGATGTGCCACTGTTGTTGTTTCTGTTGTATTCGTTTTCACTCTCGGTGGTGGTCAGCGGAGCCGGGATCACGATGCAGCTGACCAATGCGGAGTTGCTGGTGCACGATGCGGATCATAGTCACTCGTCTCGTGAACTTATCCATCGGTTTCAGCCCCCCTATTTCAAATTCGCCGGGGAGATCAGCGATCCTCGCGAGGGGCTCCGGCAACTGGACCAGGGCAGAGTGATGGCGCTGTTGGAGATTCCGCCACGATTTCACGAGGCCTTGATGAGCGGGGAACGGACGGCGGTGCAACTCCTCGTCGATACCACCAATGCCCCCCAGGGTCTCTCGGCAGCCGGGTATAGCGTGCGAATCGCCGGCCTGTTCGGGACCGAGACGGGCTTGGCCTCGGCGGGTCTTTCCGGAGCAGAGGGAGCCTTACCACGGGTCTCCAGCGCCCATCGCGTCTGGTTCAATCCCACCCAGGATGAACGATGGTTTCAGTCCATCGCACATGTGTTACGCATGACGACCATCTTTGCGGTGTTGTTGCCGGCTGCTGCGCTGGTCCGTGAAAAAGAACGAGGCACGGTGGAACAGTTGCTGGTGTCGCCGCTGTCCCCCTTTCAGATCATGTTTTCGAAGGTGCTCGCGATGTCCGGGGTCATCCTCATCGCGCTCAGTCTCGCCCTGTACGGCGTGTTGCACCCCGTCTTTCACGTGCCGATGAAAGGTTCGACCGGGCTCTTTTTTCTGCTGACCACCTTGCATGTGTTCACGACGGCCGGATTCGGATTGGTGGCGGCGACCATTGCGAAGAACCAGGCGCAAGTGGGCATGATGACGCTCTTCGTCGTGGGCCCGATGCTGTTGTTGTCGGGCATCACCTCGCCGTACGAATCGATGCCTCAGTGGGTGCAGACGGTTATGACGTTCTCCCCTTTGCGGTACTACATCGACATCACCTACGGCGTGATGCTGAAGGGAGCAGGCCTGGACCTGCTCTGGAAGCCCGTCGTCGCCATGCTCCTATTGGGAGGAGCGTTGTTCGGGTTTGGAATGTGGCGATTCCGACGGCAATTCCAATGAACCAATACCCCCGCCACCCGCGTGCCACTTTCTGACAGTCGGGTGCGATGGATCGGATGGATGTGAAGCATAGACCGATCACAGAGGGGGCGAACGGTCGAGAGCGCAACACAATCACCAACCACTGGAAGACAACAGGGCGGCTGTGGTTCATCCATCGCTCGGCCTGCCCTTCATGGAGGCATCTTATGCACACGCTGTTGGTCATGGTCATGCTGAGTCTGCTCATGATGGTCGCTCCTGCCCAGGCGGACACGCCGGGTGCGTGGAGCAAAGGTGCGCCGTTCCCGGAGCCGTCCGAAGAGTTGGTCGGCCTGTCGACCGGCGGAAAATTCTACGTGTTCGGTGGACTCGGGCCCGGCTGGATCCCCCAAGGCCTTGTGTACGAATACGCTCCGTCGGCTAACAAATGGACCAAGAACAAGCCGATGGCGCTGCCGGCGCATCATGTGGCGTTCACTGAACTCAACGGAAAGTTCTACGCCTTCGGCGGCTTTGTGCCGCCACAGTCGGGACCTCCGGCGTGGGTGCCGATCAACAACGCCTGGGAGTATGACCCGGCCCACGACAGTTGGAAGGCCTTGGCGGCCATGCCATCAGCACGCGGGTCAGCTGTTGCGGCGACGGTCAACGGGAAGATCTATGTGATCGGTGGCGCAGCGATGCATCCTGGTTCCAAGGAAGCCGCTCTCTATCCGACGCGACCCCATCGGTCGGTGGGCACCGTAGAAGAATATGATCCCAAGACCAACAGCTGGTCCGAACGCTCGTCTATGCCGACAGCCCGCAACCACGCCGCCGTCGGTGCCGTAAACAACAAGATCTACGTCATCGGCGGCCGCCTGGGAAGCGCCTTCATTTTCACCGCCAGCAACACCAATGTGGTCGAGGAATACGATCCGGCGACCGATCAGTGGGGTCTGGTCAGGGCCCGCATGCCCACCGAGCGGAGCGGAGGTGCCTGGGGGGTCTACAACGGGCGCATCTACGTGGCTGGTGGAGAACATCAGGACGGACATCTCATGGCCGCATTCCGCGCATTGGAAGCGTACGATCCGGCGACGAACAGCTGGTCCGAGCTTCCGATGATGCCGATGCCCAGGCACGGCTTGGCCGGTGCGGTTGTGGGCCACCGGTTGCATCTGGCGAGTGGGGATATTCAATCTGCCGGCATTACCGGGATGCATGTCGTGACCGACGCGCACGACATCTTCGAGTTCAGCGATCGATGAGCCCCATCCTCTAGCCGACCGACCAACCGTCTCTGCGTCATGGGTCCCATGGCGCAGAGGCGCGACAACCTACGACCCCAAAAATCCCGAAGCGAAGTCCTCGATCTGTTCTCTGCCCTCCCTGACGATCTCCTTCGTCACCTGGCGAACCCTCGTCACCGTCGCATCGTCACTCAATGACTCATGCGGATGCGGCCTGTTGGTGATCGACAAGGTTTGCCCGTTGTTTCAATTGGTTACAGATATCGACAGCACAGGCAGCGAGGTGGAATGACCTTTGCCATTACCTGAAGTAGCGCTGCATGAGGGATTAGGAGGTGAGGCCATGAAAGACATGACGCTGTGGGGATGGTGGTACGGAATGCTCGTGACCCTGCCGCTCTTCGTGGCAGGGCTGTTCCTGAAAGATCGAATGGCGAGTGCGGTTCCGCAATGGGTGCGGAGCCACCGACGGTAATTCATATCAAGGAGGTGTGACATGTACAGCTTTTTCAGAACGGATGAGTCCTGGGCGGGTTTGATTCTTCGAGTGGTGTTGGGTGGAGTGATCTTCGCCCACGGTGCCCAAAAATTGTTGGGCTGGTTCGGTGGGAATGGCTTCGACGGCACGATGGGCTTCTTTACCAATGTCATGCACTTGCCATGGATCGTGGCGTTCCTGGTCATCATCGGCGAATCCATCGGGAGTCTGGCCCTGATTGCCGGATTGCTGACGCGCTTCACGGCGGCCAGCTTCATTGTGATTATGCTCGGCGCGATCATGACGGTGCACTTGCCGCAGGGGTTCTTCATGAACTGGTTTGGGCAGCAGCAAGGTGAGGGTTTTGAGTTCCATCTCCTGGTGATCGCCATGAGCCTTGTGCTGCTGGTCGTCGGTGGCGGCAAGTGGTCGCTGGACGCCGTAATCGCCCGGTGGCTTGGTGAGGAATCCCCGGCTCTCAAGGCGCGGGAAGCGAGTTTCGCTCTGCGCACGTTCTGAGCGTCATGGTGGGGCCGGGCATCGGCCCGGCCGGACTCAAGGGACGAAGGGGTCCACGATCATGCTGAAGATTACGGTGTCGAATACGAACCCGGGAACCACCTTCGTTCTTTCCGGGCGGTTGGCGGGTCCCTGGGTCCGGGAGCTGCGGGATTGTTGGTTGAAGCAGGAGTTCGACGGGCCGGTCCCATGCCACGTCGATCTCCGGGAAGTGACCTTTATCGATGAGGCGGGCACGACGCTTCTGTCCCAGATGTACCGCATGGGGGTCACGATTCAGGCATCAGGCTGCCTGACCAGGGCCATCGTACAGAATTTAGGCAAGACAGGCGTTCACAATCACGGATGAAAGGAGTCAAACGATGACACGCACAATGGTTATTCTCGGTTCAATGGTTCTCAGCTTGTCGATGGCGGTGCCCTATGGATTCGCCGCCGAAGGCGGGGGCAAGAAGGCCACGCACATGAAGGTCAGCGGGGTCGTGTCGAATGTGCAGTCAGGCATCACCACCGTGAAGACCCCCTGGGGGACGATGAAAATCGCGTCGACGCTCACGCCCAAGAACCTTGAGGTCGGGGAAGAAGTGGACATGCAGGTCAATGAAAACAATGCCGTGATCGATGTCCATCGCAAGGGAGACAAGGCCCATTCCCATCGCTTCGTGACCGGCAACCTGGCCTATACCTCGCCGGATAAGAAAGAAATCAAAGTGTGGACGCCGGAAGGAGAGAAGGCCATCGATGTGCAAACCGGAAAGTCCAAGTTGTCCGCCTTGGAAGAAGGGGCACCGGTGACCATCGAGTTGAACGAAGCGGGCAAGATGATCGACATCCATCGCTTCACGGTCGAGATGAGCTTTGACGAGCACCCGCGCACGAAGCCCGGTTATGTCATTCAGGTGGACGGCACGGTCGTCAAGTTTGATGCGAGCCTGGCCTACGTGAAGACGCCGGCCGGACAGTACACGCTCTTGAAGAAGTATGCCCCGGCCGATGCAGCGGTCGGCGATCACGTGTCCCTCTGGATCAATGAAGAGGGCATGGTGATCGATGTGCATGGAAAAGATAAGGCCAAGGCCGGGACCCATCGGCTGATCTTCGGCAAGTTGATCCGTACGGGGCCCAACAAGAATCAGATCAAGCTCGCCACGCCGGAGGGGGAGAAAGTGTTCCCGCTGGAGCGGATGGAAATCAAGACCAAGCCGATCGCCGACGGAGACAATATTGTCGTCGAGCTGAACGAAGAAGGAACTGTGATCGATCTGCGGAAGGCGCAATAACCTGAATGGGTCTGGCGGGTGCCCTGCTCCCGCCAGGCCGCAGGTGGGTCGCGATCAAACCCTGCGTCTGAACAAGTGTCAGATGAAGGTGGAAGTCAAAATCGAACATATTCAAGGAGGCATGCCATGCCGGTTACGTTGATCAATGTGTTTTCAGTCCCTCATACCAAAGAAGCGGAATTTGTGCAGTGGTGGCAGGAGGTCAAGGAGCACATCACGAAGCAGGAGGGGTTCATCAGCGGAAAATTCCATACAAGCATCAAGCCGGACAGCAAATTTAACTACATCAACGTAGCGCTCTGGGAGAACGAAGAGGTGTACTGGAAGGCCTACGAAAAGAGCGTCACGCCGATGAAGGCCAAGCTCGGGGAACTGGGGGTTGAAATGACTCCGGCGCTCTATCGCGTCGCCTTCGAGTACTGAGTGCGTGAGATCACACCAAAGGGAGGGCCGTATGAGTATGCAAAACACATTCAGGGTGGTCGTCGGAACGCTGGTCCTGGCCGGAGCGCTTGTCGGTGCCGGGTGCCATCGTCACCATACGCCGTCGGAGCGCGCTGACTGGATGACGGGCAAGATTGCGAAACACTTGGACCTGGATGACCAGCAGAAGGCGAAGCTGGCCGTCGTGAAAGACGAAGTGATCGCTGCCCGGGCCGAGTCACAACAAGAGCACCGGGTCATCATGGAGGATGTGATCGCGCAGGTCCAGAGTGATCGGTTGGATCAGTCCAAGGTGGCCCAATTGTTTGAGCGGCACCAGGCAGGACAGACCCGCTTGATGCAGCGCGTGTTGCCGAAGGTGGCCGAGTGGCATGCGACCCTGCGGCAGGATCAGAAGGCAGAAGCCGTGGAGCACCTTCGCAAGTGGATGGAACGCTACGGAGAGCACTAAGCGATGAGTCGAACTGACGATCACCATCGAGGGACAAGCGCGCTGGTGATGAATACTGAGCGGTCAATGGACGATCGCCAGAGCCCAACCAAGGAGGGTGCGATGCGACACATGAAGGGATTTTTCGCCACGTTGTTCACGGCCGGCCTGATTTTTTCGGCCAGTCCCCTATTCGCCGAGGTCGATGACGGATCACACATCACAAGCACCTCGCCGAAAGACGGGGCACAAGTGGGAGAGACCTTCGAGCTCACCTATGAACTCACCAAAGGTTCCAAGGCGGCTCATGGGCATGTGTATCTGGACGGCGAACCGCAGAAGAAGTTTCCCGGCACATTCAAAGGTCTCAACAAGGGCAAACATGAGATCAAGGTCCAAGCCGCAACCCATGACCACGACCATTTGGCCGCGACCGATACGATCACGGTAGAGGTGCAATAACGGCAGCTCGGAGCGGGGAGGTCTCGGCCTCCCCGCCCCCATTCTGCAGATGCCGAATCGGAATGGATTTGTTCGGGACCTGCGAGTCGAGGTGCGGTCATCAGATCTGTTGATCCAGTCGGACGCGGCGATGTCAAGAGCTATACGCACAGTTCAGCCAAGTCGGACGTCACGAGATGCGCACCGTTTCGTGTGAGCTCCTCCGCATGGCCGGTCCGATCGACCCCGATGACCAATCCAAATCCGCCGTTGCGCCCGGCCTGCACGCCCGCAACGGCGTCTTCCACGACAATGGCTCGCGGTGGATCCACCTGCAGTCGCCGTGCCGCTTCGAGGAAACCATCCGGTGCCGGCTTCCCCGCAAGATGGAGTCGTTCGCTTTCGATGCCGTCAACTCGAGTATCGAAGTAGTCCGCGAGGCCGGTCTTTTGTAGGACGGCCGCGGTGTGCTTGCTGGCTGAGACGACCGCTGTCCGCACCCCCTGTGCTCGAAGGGTCCGAAGAAATCGCACCGCGTCGTCATACAGCTCGATGCCATGCTGTTTGAGATGAGCTTGGAAGTACCCGTCCTTCTTATTGCCGAGCCCCTGGACCGTTTCCTGCTCCGGGCCATCGTGGGCGGTGCCATAGGGCAAGACAATGTTGCGTGATTCGAGAAAGGCCCGTACCCCGTCGTACCGGAGCTTGCCGTCAACGTATCGCTGATAGTCGAGCATGACATCAAAGGGTCGAAAAGGGACCTGTTCGCGGGAAGCTTTCGCCTGCAGGTACTCATCGAATAAGCGTTTCCAGGCGGCTGCATGCACGACGGCGGTTTTTGTGAGGACTCCGTCAAGATCGAAGAGCACCGCATCGAACTTGGTCAGATCAATGGACCGTGGATGGAACGGTTGTTCTCCGGTTGCGCCTTGTGTCATCCTCGATCTCCCTTGCGTGTCAGTCTGTGCGTCGGCATACGGGAGAGGTGATAGCCTCTGCATGCTACCATTCTGCCCCTCGGAGATGTGAAGGAACGTCAAGATGTGGATACCTCGCGACAAATCGATCCTGTCAGGACCGGATCGAGGAGAAGAAGAGGCGAAACCGGCTCCCCCGTTATTGTCGGCCAATCTGCCCTTCGCCATTGACCCAAGCTGGGTTCTGGTCGAATCAGGGTTCGAGCCGGGGTGGGAGCATGAGATCGAGTCGATCTTTACGATGGCGAACGGCTATGTGGGGACGCGGGGTTCGCTCGCCGAACGCACGAGCCTCTCCTCCCCTGCCACCTTCCTGGCCGGAGCGTTTGAGGCCTCTGAGGCCCCAGGAGGTACCCTGGAGCTCACGAAGCTCCATGATTGGACGCAGCTTCGCGTGCTGGTGGAAGGGGTCCCGCTGTCGCTCGAAACCGGAACCACGCTCGATCACCGACGCATCCTTGATTTGCAGCATGGTCTGTTTTTTCGAACCTGGCGGCACGAGGATGAGCAGGGCCGAGTGACGGCCCTCACCTGCGTGCGCGCCGTGTGTCATCACGATCGACACCTCCTGCTCCAATCGGTCACGATCACGCCAGAGAATTATTCCGGTACCATCTCGATCGAATCTTTCACTGAAGGGCCTCAGCCGGGGACACCATGGTCTTCCAGGGTGGAGGGCGAGGCAGCCGTGATCGTGAGGCGGACGGACAGGGGAACGACGATCGCCATGGCATCTCATGACAAGCTGCGACATGAGAACAGTCAGGAGGGAGCGGGCAATAGCCCGGTCGAAGGATTTGCAGAGCAGTGGACGTGGCGGGCCCAAAGGAGCGAGGCGGCCCGGTTCAATCGCTCGGTTGTCGTCTATTCATCCCGCGAGGTACAGGATCCCGCTGTTGCAGCCAGCGAACATGTTTGTCGAGCCTCCGAGGCGGGGCTGGATGCCCACATTCTGCAACATGCGGAAGCCTGGGAGGATCGTTGGCGCGCCAGCGGAGTGGAGGTAGCCGGCGATGAAATGGCGCAGCGCGCGCTACGCTTTGCCCTCTATCATCTCAATAGCGCCGTGAATCCGAAGGACGAGCATGCGTCTATCGGAGCTAGGGCTCTCACCGGCTCCATCTACAAAGGGCACGTCTTCTGGGATACGGAAATCTATCTGCTGCCGTTTTACACTTTTACCGATCCTCCGGCAGCGCGGGCTCTCTTGCAGTACCGTTTCCATACTCTTCCGGCTGCCCGCGACAGGGCGCGGCGGCTGGGATATCAGGGAGCGTTGTTCGCCTGGGAGTCCGCCGATACCGGAGAAGATGTCACGCCGGATACGGTCATCGCACCGGATGGTCGGGTGGTTCAAGTGCTCACAGGGATCCAGGAGCACCATATCAGCGCCGATGTCGCCTATGCGGTTTGGCAATACTGGCAGGCGACGGCGGATGAGGCCTTTTTTCTCGCGGCAGGTGCGGACATTCTCATCGAGACCGCACGATTCTGGGTGAGTCGTGGCCGGTTAGAGCCGGACGGGCAGTATCACATTCGAACGGTCATCGGGCCGGATGAATACCATGAATCCGTGGATGACAATGCGTACACCAATGTCATGGCGCAATGGAACCTGGAGCGGGCCGCGGACACGGTCGACTGGCTCCGCTCGCGCCGTTCCGATGTCTGGCCTATCATATGCGAGCGCTTGCAGGTCAAGCCCGATGAACCGGATGCCTGGCGTCGGACCGCGGAGCTCATGACCACCGGATTCGACCGGTCGACCAATCTGTTCGAGCAATTTGCCGGTTTCTTTCAACTGGAGGAGGTCGAACTCCAGGCGTACCGCACCCTGCCTGCGCCCATCGATGTGATGCTCGGGCGCGACAGGACGCAAAAGTCCAAAGTGGTCAAGCAGGCGGACGTGGTCGCGCTGAGCGCGCTCCTCTGGGAACGATTCCCGTCTGCAGTGCATGAGGCGAACTTTCGTTATTATGAACCCCGTACCGCACATGGCAGCTCCTTAAGTCCCGCCCTTCATGCCTTCGTGAGCGCCAGGCTCGGCGATTCCGACCTGGCCGCGCGTTATTTTCGGGACGCTGCGGCGATCGATCTTTCCAATCACAGGGGTAATGCGGCGGGAGGAGTTCACATCGCTACCCTCGGGGGGCTCTGGCAGGCCGCTGTCTTCGGCATGGGGGGTGTCAGGCTTCGAGAAGACGGGCTTGTCATCGACCCGCACCTTCCATCGAACTGGGATCGGTTGTCGTTCCCGCTGCAATGGAGAGGTCGGAGCGTCTCTGTGACGATCGATCACGAGCCGGGACAGGTGACCGTCGATCTCCGGACCGGCGAACCAATGACCATTGAGTTGAGTCATGGGCCGATCCAAGAGATCATTTCGAACCACCTCTACGTCGCCCATCGGACAGGATCCGGCTGGGGCGCATGGCAGGAATCGAGGCGTCGATCCGGATAAGTAGAAAGGCAACCAGGGAAAGTGCCTGGCCGATTGATCCGATCGGCGAGGCCTGTGGTCGCGCGGCATTGACCATCAACGGTTCACGATAGGAGGATCGCATGAAACGGAATGCTTCAGCAAAATGGCAAGGAGATCTCAAAACAGGCAAAGGGACGGTCTCGACGGACAGTGGTGTCTTGAGCGAGACGCAATATTCGTTCAGTACGAGATTTGAGAATGGAAAAGGGACGAACCCGGAAGAGCTGATCGCGGCGGCCCACGCCGGCTGTTTTACGATGGCCCTTTCCGGACAGTTGGGCGCGGCGAATCTGGTCGCTGAGCAACTGGCGACCACTGCCACCGTCACGATGGAAAAAGTAGAGGCTGGCTGGACCGTCACGGGCGTGCATTTGTCTGTCACGGGCAAGGTGCCCAAGGCCGATGCCGCCAGTTGGGAGAAAGCGACAGCGGCGGCCAAGGCCGGCTGTCCTATTTCACGGCTGCTCAACGCCACGATCACCATGGATGCGAAGTTGGAGAACTAGACCTCATGGCCGTTTCGCAGGATCCTGACTCTGTAGCGTTTCTCTTCGATCTGGACGGCACGCTCGTGGATAGTGTTTACCAGCATGTGCTGGCTTGGCGTGAGGCCACCCAAGCGGCAGGAATTGAACTGCCGGTTTGGAGGATTCACCGTCAAATCGGCATGAGCGGTGGCCTCATGTTACATGCGCTCTGGCGGGAAACCGGACGGCCCGTTTCAAAAGACGAGGCGGAGCGCATTCAGCGGGTGCATGCCGACGCCTTTGCGAAACAAGCCCCATCACTCCGGGTGCTGCCCGGGGCGCAAGCATTACTGAACGCATTGACGGCGGCTCACGTGCCCTATGCCATCGCCACCAGCGGGCGACTGCAAAGCGCGCAACATACGTTGAAACTGCTGAAGCTTCCTCCCGGAACTCCCGTGGTGACGCGCGATCAGGTGCAGCGCGCGAAGCCCGATCCTGATTTGTTTCTGGCTGCCGCTGAACAACTTCGCGTTCCGATTGCGAAGTGCATCGTCGTCGGTGACAGCGTGTGGGATCTCTTGGCGGCCCGTCGTGCTTCCGCGCTCGGGGTGGGGCTGTTGTCGGGAGGTTATGGGAGGGAAGAACTGGAACGGGCGGGCGCCTATCGTACCTATGATGATCCGGCGGACCTCTTACGCCACCTGGACGAATGTGGCGTACGGCCGGAACCACCCGTGTAACTTGTCGAAAGCGTCGAGTCGATGGCCGAGAAGACCGAAAAAAACAAGATGCTGGGAGGGGAACTCTATCGTGCAAGCGACAAAGAGTTGCTCGATGAGCGACGCGATGCCCAGCAGCTACTGGCCAGGTACAACGGGGTGCCGGACAGTGGTCACGATATGCGTACAACCCTGCTTCGACATTTCCTAAGTGCCGTCGGCGAAGGAACCGTGGTCCTTCCCACCTTCACGTGCGACTACGGGTATAACATCAGCCTCGGCCGGAACGTCTTCATCAATTATCACTGCATCTTTCTTGACTGTGCTCCTATCGCCATTGGAGATGATGTACAGATCGGCCCTGCCGTGCAACTCTATACGGCGCAACATCCCATCGATGCCAAGGTGCGTCGCTCCGGCCTGGAATCCGTAAGCCCGATTCGGATCGGCAACGATGTGTGGATCGGCGGCGGGGCGCTGGTGCTGCCGGGCGTCACGATCGGAGATCGCAGCATCGTGGGAGCAGGCAGCGTGGTCGTGCACAACGTGCCTCCGGATAGCCTTGTCGTCGGCAATCCAGCCCGCATTGTGCGAACGTTGGTGTAAATTCCGATCTGGAGAAGGATTCGTTCATGGAAAAACCTGCTGATGTGACCCACCCCATTCATGCTCTGTTACAGCGGCGGTGGAGTCCGCGCGCGTTTGCGGACCGGATGGTGGAGCCGGAACAACTGCAGAGCCTGTTCGAGGCGGCGAGGTGGGCGCCGTCGTCGAATAACGAGCAGCCTTGGCACTTCATTGTCGGAACGAAAGCGGATCCTTCCGCGCACGACCGTCTCGTGGCCTGCCTCAAGGAGGGCAACAGGAAGTGGGCGTTTCGCGCCCCGGTCTTGATATTGTCCGTCGCACGGCTGAATCTTGAGGACGAAGGAGCCCCAAACCGGCATGCCTGGCACGACACGGGGATGGCCGCGCTCAGCCTCTGCTTGCAAGCGACGGCGCTGGGATTGGTGACTCACCAAATGGCGGGATTTGAGATAGAGAAGGCCCGCACCGATCTCGGCATTCCCGCCGGGTATGAACCGGTGGCGATGATCGCCGTCGGATACCCGGGCGACCCGGCATCGTTGCCGGACTATCTGCGCGAGCGGGAATTGAAACCGCGGGAGCGGAAGGCTGTGACCGAGTTCGTGTCTCACGGAAGGTGGAATGGCCCGCCCGAGTGGCCGACCAGGTGATGGTCCTCGGTTACGCTCACCGTAGGCGCAGCATCTCGTTGCCGCCGCGTTGAAGCTCATACCCCACCCGTTCGATCGAGAGGTGATGGCCCTCTTGACGGAGTTGCTCACACACCGGCTCCAGGTGCTGTGACCGCTCAGCGCGGAGCGCGAGTAGAGGGAAAATTCTCACTTCCCGCGCGACGCGCAGCAGCGCTCGAATGGCAGCGAGGTGAAACGCTGCATCGAAGTGGTCCGAGTAGAGAAAGAGAAAGTGCGACGACAGTGCGAGGTCGAACCGGTCGGTTTCGAACGGGAGGTTCGGCAAGGCGCCGCAGAGATATCGACCTGTTCCCGTCCCCCCGCTGTAATCGGCGACAAATTGTTCCATCACCGCGATCCGGTTCCGTCGTAGATCCTCCGGGTCGCGATGATAACTCCAGACCCAATTCTGCGGCGTCGCCCGCACCTGCTCAATGACGTGATCCAGGGTGGAGAAGAATTGCCGTTGGATCTCCGCTCCGCCGAATTGATACAGTGGGTCGATCGACCGGACGTCGCCACCGGCCGCCGTGAGTTCAGCATTGAAGCTGGACGGTCCGGCGGCACAGTCCAGAATGCGGCTCCGGCGGTCGGCCGCGCTGAGTGAAAACATCAACTCATATTCGCGCAGCGACCGTCCGAACGGCACGGTCTGCTCAAGACGGATGCTCATGGGCGCACTGTATCAGACGTGGTCTTTACGAGACCATCGGCCTACGGAGAGTGATCTGTGGATGAGCCGGCCGATGGCGAGTGGCAGGACGGGAATGGAGGCGTGGGCATGGAGTTGTTGAAGGGCAAAGTGGCCATTGTGACCGGGTCGTCCAGCGGGATCGGCCGCGCCATCGCCGAACGCCTGGCGCAGGACGGCGCGACGGTGGTGGTGAATTACCATGCACATGCGGAGAAGGCCCAGGAGGTTGCCGCAGCGATTCAGGCCAAGGGTGGGGTCGCCGCCGTCATCCAGGCGGACATGAGCCGGGTGGCTGAGGCGCAACGCCTGGTGCAGGAGACGGTACAGCAGTTCCATCGCCTCGATATTCTGGTCAACAATGCGGGCCGGTTCATTCCAAAGAAGTTGGTGGAGACGACGGAGACGGAGTTCGATGCCATTCTTGCGCTGAATGCGAAGGGGCCGTACTTTGCGATGCAGGCGGCGGCAAAGGTGCTCAGCGACGGTGGGCGCATTGTGAATATTTCGTCGGCGCTCACCCACCTGAAGTTTCCCGGCGCCACGGCGCATCTGGGGAGCAAGGCGGCGCTGGAACAGTATGGCAAGGGGCTCGCGCAGGAACTGGCGCCACGCGGCATTACCGTCAATACCGTGTTGCCGGGCTTTACCGATACCGGTGTGTTGACGGAGCCATACCGCGAGATGGGTCTACAATCGTCACCCTTCAAACGGCTCGGGCTTCCGTCCGACGTGGCTGATGTGGTGGCATTTTTGGTCAGTGAGCAGGCACGGTGGCTGACCGGTCAGGTCATTCAGGCCGGCGGCGGGTTGGTGATGTAACGTGTAACAGGATGCGGAAAACGGCCTCCAGCGGCGTTCTCGCTTCATGTAGAACCTCAACGTACCGCAAAGGGTACGCTTCGGCTCTCCATTCGCTGCGGCCTTGCTGGAGAGCCCTTTTGCGCATCCTGCGTGCTGTGTAAATTGGAATTTTTCCGTAGCGGATCAAAGGAGGATTCATGGCAAGGCAGAACGTTTCGACCGGTGGACCATGGGAAGCGAAAATCGGGTATTCACGCGCGGTGCGAGTCGGTCAGTCGGTGCAGGTCTCCGGAACGACCGCGATGACGGCTACGGGGCTTGTCGGCAAGGGTGATCCCTACGCGCAGACGATCCAGGCCTTGAAGACGATTGAGGCGGCGCTCGTACAGGCCGGCGCGTCGATGGCGGATGTCGTGCGCACGCGCATCTACATGGCTAATATCGATCAATGGCAGGAGGTCGGACGCGCGCATGGAGAGGTCTTCGGCTCGATCCGGCCGGCGACCACCATGGTGGAAGTGAAACGGTTGATCGATCCGGATATGTTGATTGAAATCGAAGCGGACGCGATCGTGTCCTAACCGTATGCGGAAAATGTCCGCCAGCGGCATGTTCAGGAACCGGAAAACGTGAGTCGTGAAGGGTGACATGTAAGGCGACGTGAGACTTCTGTTCCGGAAACGTGCGACCTGTTTACGTGTCACGCCTCACGAGTTGCTGGATGGCTTTTCTCCACCATCTGCAGTTTGGATAGGTGAAGTCGTATGAACCAGCCGTCACCGGAAATTGCTCACCTGTGTAAGATCGATCCGGTGATGAAGCGGGTCATCGGCGAAGTCGGCCCTTATGCGTTGTCGCTTCGAGCGAGGCGTTCCCCGTTTGAGTCGCTGGCCCGCGCCATTGCCTATCAGCAACTGCATGACAAGGCGGCGGAGAGTATTCTCAGGCGGTTCATCGCGCTGTTCCCCGGCCGGCGCTTTCCCCGTCCGGCTGACCTGCTGGCGATGGCGCCGGAGACTATTCGCGGCACAGGATTTTCTCACGCCAAGATTGCCGCGCTGCATGATCTGGCGGCCAAGGCGATGGATGGAACCGTGCCGACCACGACCGTCATTCAACGGCTCGAGGATGATGCCATTGTCGAACGGTTGATCGCGGTGCGCGGGGTCGGACGGTGGACCGTGGAGATGCTGCTGATTTTTCAGCTCGGCCGACCCGATGTCCTGCCGGTGGATGACTTTGGCGTACGGAACGGATTCCGGATCGCATACAAACGAAAGGCGATGCCGACTCCAAAAGAGCTGCTGGTGTATGGAGAACGCTGGAGGCCCTATCGCACGGCCGCAGCCTGGTATCTCTGGCGCGCGGCGGATCGG